>Ga0075362_10000285_pt1 | contig 14268 bp, 15 predicted proteins | sample EndMetdeltDD1762_FD_71397 | JGI IMG/M metagenome (GOLD analysis project Ga0075362, IMG submission 71397) | Populus endosphere microbial communities from Tennessee, USA - Endosphere MetaG P. deltoides DD176-2 | ecosystem: Host-associated > Plants > Roots > Endosphere | place: USA: Tennessee...
GTGGGACGCGGGGTTCGTCGTCGGCCAGCGCCAGCAGGAACTCGGGGTTGTCCACGTCGACGGCGTCGAGCTCCCCCACGTCACGGACCTGGTGGCCGACGACGAACCCCGCGTCCCACAACGGATGCAGCAGCTTGCGGAGGAACTGCTCACCGGCGGCGCCCACCGGCTCGCCGAAGAGCAACAGCAGATCGATGTCTGAGTACGGACAGAGATGCCGCCGCCCGTAGCCGCCGAGCGCGATGAGCGCGACGCCGCCGTCGACGGTCCCGGCCACGCCGTGGAGACGCTGCAGCTCTCGATCGATGTACGCGGTGTAGCGATCGAGCGCGGACAGCCCGCTCTCGCCGGCCAGGATGTCCCGGCCGACATTGCGGCGCGCGTCGTCGAGCGGCGTGGCCGCGGTTCCTACCTCCATGCGTGACTCACCGGTGCGGCGCTCAGTGCAACGGCGGTACCGCGTGCGGCGCGGGCCGGCGCGGACGTAATCACTGAAGCGGGTGTTACTTGCAGCCGATCGCCCGTCGGGCCGCAATGAACACAGCTGTCGATCAAAATCTGAGAACGAACATCTTTGTCGATTTCTCGCATTGGGCACGACCTCACGGCGGCCAAGTATACCGACCGTACCAGCGGTGTCGCGTGGGCGCGGCGCCGGCCGGGACGGCAGGCGGCAGACTGAATCGACACAATTGTCGACAACGACAATCGCTGAGACATAAATGTCTGTCGATCACGGCCTGGCTTCCTGCGTCACCGCGCGGCGCTGTGACGCCTTCGCAACGCGGGTCGACGCCGCCCGCCGCGCGCGCCGCGCGATCTGCACAATGCCGTCGTACCGAGCGGGGCCGTACGACATCTTCGTCGATTCTGCCGCCCCGTCGATCCCCCCGGCGGCGACGTTCTCACGCCGGGTCAATCCGTTTCAAGTGAACGACTTGCTCGATCGCGCGGCCGCCGGGATCGCGCGGGCGTCCGTCTTGCTCTGTGAGCGCACACCACGCTTCGAAACGAACCGGATCGATCGCCACCGGATGGTCGGGGCATTGATGAGATGAGGACAACCGCGATGACGACGAACCTTGCAGATTTCTCCAGAGCCTTTCGTACACCGCTGGCGCTCGCGACGTTCGCGCTGCTGCTGGCGGTGCCGGCGGCGGCACAGACGCCCGCCGCCGGAGCGACGCCGCCGCCGGATGCCAATCCCGGCTCGCTGACGTTCACCGGCAACTTCGACGTGCTGGGCGGAACGCCGTACATCTTCCGCGGCATCGTGCAGGAAACGGATCCGAAGCTGACCCTCTGGCCCGCCGGCGACCTCGGCATCGCGGTCTACTCCGGGCAAGGCAGCCTCAAGAGCGCGTCGGTGAACATCGGCATCTGGAACAGTCTGCAGACAGGGTCGTCCGGCCTCGACGGCAGCACGGGAAAGCTGCACTACGAGGAAGACTTCTACGCAGCGCTGGGCCTGGGCTTCAGCAAAGCCGCGCTGACCACGACGTACACCGCCTACACCAGCCCGAACGGCGCCTTCGGGACGGTTCACGAGCTGTCGTTCAAGGTCGCGTCGGCGACGAAGCTGGCGCCCTACGGTCTGCTGGCGCAGGAGCTCGGCGACGTCGGCGCCGACGGCGGCAGCAACAAGGGCACGTACGTGGAGCTCGGCATCGGCCCGAGCTGGCCGCTCGCCGGCGGCAAGGCGACGATCGGGATTCCGGTGAAGCTCGGACTGAGCGCGCACAACTACTACGAGCTGGCCGGCGAGGACAATGCGTTCGGCTTTTTCGACGTCGGCGCGCTCCTGACCGTTCCCCTGAGCCGCGTTCCGGCGAGCTACGGCGCGTGGAATTTCCACGTCGGCGGCGACGTGCTCGCCTTCGGCGAGACGACCAAGGCCATCAACGGCGACAAAAGCAGCAAGGGCGTCTTCCTGTTCGGCTTCGGCGTGAGCTACTGAGTCGTCTTCATCTTCATCCGGGGGGCTCTGCCCCTCGGATGACCCCGCACACGCCCTCGCGCGCCGTTTCACTTCACTCGCGCTCTCCGGGCAATTCAGGCGTTCAGCCGTTCAGGAACCGGCGCGCGAGATCGGGAGTCGGGATCATGCAGCTCTCCCGCCGGCCGAACCAGCGGTAGCGGTTCGCCGCGATGGCATCGTAGATGCGGTCGCGGATGAACCGCGGCACGGCGATGCCCGCGTACGCGAGCGGCCATGGAAAGCGGAGGCCGCGCGCGATCCGCAGCGCGGCCGCCGAGCGCACGTAGACGCGGCCGTCCTCGATCAGGACCACCGAGTCCGGAAGTGGCAGGACGACGCCCGCGTCGCGCAGGGCCGCGGCTGCGGCCGGCGATTGCAGGGCGGCAAAGCGGAAGCGTCCCGCGGGATCGCGGGGAACCACGAAGCGGACGAATCCGTTACAGAGGTTGCAGACGCCGTCGAAGAGGATGGTGGCCGCCACGGATCGCGCGACTCACACTCCCGCGCCCGCTCGCGATCTCATCACACGCCGCGAAGCTTGTGACCGAGCTTCTCTTTCTTGGTCTTCAGGTAGCGGTGCGTCATCTCCGACGCCGGAATCTCGAGCGGCAGCCACTCGGCCACCGAGAGGCCGTAGCCTTCGAGGCCGACCAGCTTGCGCGGGTTGTTGGAGAGCAGGCGCATCGAGCGGACGCCGAGGTCCTTCAGGATCTGGACGCCGATGCCGTAGTCGCGCTGATCGGCCTTGAAGCCGAGCCGCTCGTTGGCCTCGACGGTGTCGAGCCCCTGCTCCTGCAATTCGTAGGCGCGGATCTTGTTCGCGAGCCCGATGCCGCGCCCTTCCTGATTCAGGTAGAGGATGACGCCGCGGCCCTCCGCCTCGATCCGCGCCATCGCGGTGTCGAGCTGGGGCCCGCAGTCGCACCTGAGCGAATGGAACACGTCGCCGGTGAGGCAGCGCGAGTGCACGCGGACGAGGACGTCGTCGCCGTCGCCGATCTCGCCCTTGACGAGCGCGACGTGCGTCTCGCCGTCGATGCCGCTCTCGAAGGCGACGGCGCGGAACTCGCCGTGCGCGGTCGGCAGCCTGGCCGACGCCACGCGCCGCACCAGCGCCTCGGTCCGCATGCGGTACTTGATCAGGTCCGCGATGGTGATCATCAGCAGCTTGTGCCGCTTCGCGAACCGCGTCAGCTCCGGCACGCGCGCCATCGTGCCGTCCTCGTTCATGATTTCGCAGATGACGCCCGCCGGATAGAGCCCGGCGATCCGGGCGAGGTCCACGGCCGCCTCGGTCTGTCCGGTCCGCACGAGGACGCCGCCGTCGCGGGCGCGCAGCGGCGACACGTGTCCCGGCCGCGCCAGATCCGACGGCCGCGTGCTCGGATCGATGGCCGTCAGGATGGTGGCCGCGCGGTCCGCCGCCGAGATGCCGGTCGTAATCTGATGCTTGGCGTCGATTGGGACGCAGAACGCCGTCCCGAACGGCGTGGTGTTGTCGGGAACGGCGAGGGGCAGTTCCAGCTCGTCGAGCCGCGAGCCCAGCATCGAGAGGCAGATCTGGCCGCGCCCGTGCTTCGCCATGAAGTTGACCACCGCGGGCGTGACGAACTCCGCCGCGATGGTGAGATCCCCTTCGTTCTCACGGTCCTCGTCGTCGACGACGATGATCATGCGGCCGTCGCGAATCCCCGCGACGGCGTCTTCAATCGAAGCGAATGGTCCCCTGCCCTTTGTCACGGTCTTCCCGCTTTGCATCTTCGCGCTTCCCGTCTTCCCGTCTTCCCGGCCTCGAGCTGAGCTCTATGGCCCGGAGGACGTACTTGCCGAGCATGTCACACTCCATGTTCACCGGATCGTTGACCTTGGCGGAGCGCAGATTCGTGTGCTCCCAGGTGAACGGGATGATCTGCACGTCCAGGCGGCGGTCGTCCACCCCCGCCACCGTCAGGCTGATGCCGTCGATCGCAATCGACCCCTTGCGGACGATCTGGGGTGCGAGGGACGGCGGGAACCGGATGGTGACCCACCAGCAGTCGCCGTCCTTTCGCAGCTCCTCGATGGTGCCGGTGGCGTCCACGTGCCCCTGGACGAAATGCCCGCCGACACGCGAGTCGGCCCGCATCGGCCGCTCGAGGTTCACCGGCGCGCCCCGTTTCAACGTGCCCAGCGTGGTGACGCGGAGCGTCTCCGGCGATACGTCCATGTGGACGCCGTTGGCGTCGGCGGAGATCACAGTTAGACAGACGCCGTTGACGGCCAGGGAGTCCCCGGGCAGGAGATGAGCGGACAGATCGGTAGCCAGCCGCAGGCGCAGGCCCGCGGGCGTGGGCTTGATCTCGGCAACCTCGCCGACCGCTTCAACCAGTCCCGTGAACATAGCCTTCCACCAGTACCACGTCGTCCAGCCAGGTCGCGCGCCGTCCGCCCAGCGACTCCCAGGCGATGTGCCCCCCGCCGATCCAGTCTACGGCCCCCGCACCGAGCAGAGCCGGGGCGATGTAAAGGTTTACAGCGTCGACCACACCCTCGTCGAGCGCCGAACGGTGGAGCAGCGCCCCTCCCTCGAGCACCATCGACGTCACGCCGGCGTCGAGGAGCGCGGGGAGGACGCAGGTGAAACTCGGCCCGGACGCCGGGAGCACGCGCGCGCCAGCCGCCGTGAGGGCTTCCACCTCCCCACGCTTATCGGCACAAGCGACCTCGGTAGTAACGATTATCACCGGCCCGGCCGCGAGCGTCGAGAGCACGCGCGCCGTTGCCGGCGTTCGAAGCCCTCTATCAAAGATGACGCGGGCCAGCGGACGGTTTCGGAAGGCGCCGCGGGGGGTCAGGCGCGGGTCGTCCGCCAGGACCGTCCCCGACCCCACCGCGAGGGCGTCCACTTCAGCCCGCTGCCGATGGATGTGGCGGTTGGCGGCCGGCCCGGTCAGATAGGTCCGGACGCCGGGTGCCGCCGCCAGCTTGCCGTCGGCGCTGAGGGCCGCCTTGAGGATGACGTAGGGGCGCTTCCGCCGGATGTTGGTCAGGAACACCGCGTTCTGGGCCGCCGCCCGCGCCCGTTCGACGCCGATCGTCACCTCCACGCCGCAGGCCCGCAGGTGCGCCAGGCCGCGGCCGTCCACGCGCGGATTCGGGTCCTCGATCGCGATCACCGCGCGCGCGATGCCCGCCGCCGTCACGGCCGGCGCGCAGGGGCCCGTCCGGCCGGTATGGGAACAGGGCTCGAGGGTGCAGTAGAGCGTCCCTCCCCGCGCCCGCGGTCCCGCCTCCTCGAGCGCGATCACTTCCGCGTGGGGTCCTCCCGCGACGCGATGGGCTCCGCGTCCGACGATCACACCACTGCGATCGACGATCAGCGCGCCGACGAGCGGGTTCGGGCTGGTCGTGCCCCGGCCGCGTTCGGCGAGCGCGATCGCCTTGCGCATGAAGAAGAGATCGGCCGCCTCGTTCACCACTTTTCTTCGAAGAGCGCGTCCACGTACTCCTCGGGCGAGAACGGGATCAGGTCGTCGATGGCCTCGCCCACGCCCACATAGCGGATGGGCAGTTTCAAGTCGTGCGCGATCGCGACGGCGACGCCGCCCTTGGCCGTGCCGTCGAGCTTGGTCAGGACGATGCCGTTGACGCCCGCGGTACCCATGAACTCGCGCGCCTGGACGAGCCCGTTCTGGCCGACGGTCGCGTCGAGCACGAGGAGCACGTCGTGCGGCGCTCCGTCGACTTCGCGCGCCGCGATCCGGCGCACCTTCTCGAGCTCCGCCATCAGGTTCACGCGCGTGTGCTGCCGGCCCGCGGTGTCCACCAGGACGACGTCGCGCCCGCGCGCCTTGCCGGCGGCGATGCCGTCGAAGACGACCGCGGCGGGATCGGCTCCCGGTTGCGCGCGAATGAAGTCCACGCCGGCGCGCGTCGCCCAGACCTGCAGCTGCTCCACCGCCGCCGCGCGGAACGTGTCGGCCGCGCAGATGAGCGGCGTCTGTCCCGAATCCTTGATCAGGCGCGCGAGCTTGCCGACCGTCGTCGTCTTGCCCGTGCCGTTGACGCCGACGATGAGCGTTACGCGAGGCTTGCCGTTCGACGGGGCCCCCGGCGTATCGGCGGCGCGCAGAATCGCGAGGATCTCCTCCTTCACGAGCTCGCGCACCGACGTGCCCTGCGCCGCCCGCCGCGCTCGCACCGCGGCGACGATGCGCTCGGCGGCGGCCAGGCCGACGTCGGCCGAGATCAGCGCCTCTTCGAGCGCGTCGAGCGTGTCGACGTCGATGGGACGCGTGCGCTGGGCCGGCGTGTCCGCCCGGCCGACGATTTCGTCGAACCGGTCGATGAACTGTTCTTTCGTCCGGGTGAGGGACGCCTTGATCTTGTCGAAGAAACCCATCGTCTATTTCTGATCGTTTTCAGGGCGCTGCGGCCGCAGCATCAATGCCTCGACCGCGTTGCGCGCGCTCGTCTGGCCGTCGAGCACGGCCGCCATCTGTGCGGCGAGCGGCAGCTCGACGCCGTGCCGCGCGCCCAGCTCGAGGGCCGCCCGGGTCGTGCGAACGCCTTCGGCCACCATGCGCGTCTTGGCCAGGATGTCGGCCAGCGCGCGGCCGCGGCCGAGCTCGATCCCGACGTGGCGGTTGCGGCTCAAGTCACCCGTGCAGGTCAGCACGAGGTCGCCGAGCCCGCTGAGGCCCGCGAGCGTCTCGCGGCGGCTGCCTTCGGCGCACGCGAGGCGCGACATCTCGACGAGACCGCGCGTGATGAGCGCCGCCATCGCGTTGTGGCCGATGCCGAGTCCCTCCACCACGCCCGCGGCGATCGCGATGACGTTCTTCAGGGCGCCGCCGAACTCCACGCCGGGCACGTCGTCGCTCGCGTACAGCCGGAAGGCGGGCCCCTTCAGGCGTTCCTGCACGCGTTCGGTCGCCGATGGATCGGTCGACGCGACGACGACCGCGGTCGGCATCCCGCGCGCCACTTCGGCCGCGAAGCTGGGGCCGGAGAGCACGGCGATCGGGTGGCCGGGCGCCGCGTCGGCGATCACGCGCGACATCCGATCCAGCGATCCGGTCTCGAGGCCCTTGGTGGCGCTGACGAGCACGGCGCCGGGCGCCAGGAACGGCCGCGCGTCGGAGACGGCGCGACGCATGCCGTGCGACGGCACCGCGGCGATCGCGATCGGGGCGCCGGCGAGCGCCTCCTCGAGCGAGGCCGTGGCGAGCACCGCGGGATCGAGCGCCACGTCGGGCAGGTACCGGGCGTTGCGGCGCGTCGACGCGATCGTGCGCATCAGCGCCTCGTCGCGTCCCCACAGCCGTACGTCGTGGCCGACGCGGGCACAGTGAATCGCGAGCGCGGTCCCCCAGCTGCCCGCGCCGAGCACCGCGATGCGCTCGTTCACTCGCGCTCTCCCGCGTCGGACCGCCATCTCATCCGCCGCTCGGTGCCGCTGAAGATGCGCCGCAGGTTCGCGCGATGGCGGAACAGGATGAGCACCGCCGCGCCGATCGCCGCCCGGGCGACCGACGGCGACGCGCCGGTGAGCAGGGCCGCCGGCGGCAGCGTCAACGTGGCCGCGATCGATCCGAGCGAGATCACGCGCGAGATCCACACGACGAGCAGGAAGACGGACGCGGCCGCTACGGTGGCGATGGGAGCGAGGACCGCGAAGACGCCGGCCGCGACGGCGATCCCCTTGCCGCCGTGGAACCGGAGCCAGACCGGATAGATGTGACCGATGACCGCGGCGGCGCCGGCGGCGGCGATCGTCGCCGGCGCGCCCTCAACCGCCGACGCCAGCAGCACGGTGGCGGCTCCCTTCAGCATGTCGAGCGCCATCACCATCACGCCGAGCGGCATCGTCGTCGTCCGCAGGACGTTGGCGGCGCCGACGTTGCCGCTGCCCGCGACGCGCACGTCGATCCCGGCACGGCGGGCCAGGATGAAGGCGAACGGCACCGAGCCGAACGCGTAGCCGAGCACGATCGAGGGAACCATCACTGACAGCGTATCAGGTGGCTGATGCCGGCTGCCAGCTACCAGCTTCCAGCTTTCGGCTGCCGGCTTTCGGCTGCCGACTTCGGCTGCCGACTTCGGCTGCCGGCTTTCAGCGCTGGCGTAAGCTGACGACGATGCGAATGTTCGTGGCGGTCGAGATCGACGAAGAGGTCCGGACGGCGGTCGCGCGGACGATTGGCGAGCTGCGGAGCGGTTTGGCGGACTCGATGCGGGCCAGATGGGTCGCGACCGAAAACATGCACCTGACCGTACGTTTCATCGGTCACGTCGCCGACGATCGAACATCCGCTGTGCTCGACGCGCTTCGATCCGAGGTTCCGGTCTCCGCCTTCGACCTGACCGCTGGCCAGTGCGGCGCCTTTCCATCGAGTGGGCCGCCACGAATCGTCTGGATGGGCATCGACGAGGGCAGCGCGCCGCTGAATGCGCTGCACGACGAATTCAATCGCCGACTGCTCCCTCTCGGATTCCCGCCGGAAGACCGCCCCTACACTGCGCACCTGACGCTCGCGCGGGTGCAGGACGCCAGGAAACGCTCGACGGCCGAGATCCGGCGCACGATCGCGGCCGCACGGCCGCCCGCCGTGCGCTGCCGCGTGTCCCACGCCACGGTCTTCGAGAGCCGGCTGTCGCCGAAAGGCGCAACCTATCACCCCCTCCTCCGCGTCCCGCTGCGTCTTTGACTTCCTACGACTCTCTGCGCTTCCTCTAGCTGAGCCGACGGCCGGAAGCTGGAAGCCGGCAGCTGCTATGTCACCAGCCGCCTGACGCGATCCAGCGCCGCCTGCGTGGACTGGAACTTGACCTGTGTTCGCGCGCCGAGGAAGTTGAACGTCCGGACGTAGGCGTCCCTGCCAGGCGCCAGCACCGAGATCACGACCATCCCGACCGGCTTGTCCGGCGTGCCGCCGCCGGGCCCGGCGATTCCCGTGATGCCGACGGCGACGTCGGCGCCGGTGCGCGCCTTGATGCCTTCGGCCATCGCGATCGCCACTGGCTCGCTGACCGCGCCGTGACGCGCAATGAGCGGCGCCGGCACGTCGAGCAATGCCGTCTTGTCGGCGTTGTCGTAGGCAATCACGCCGGCACGGACATATGCGGAGCTTCCCGCGACGTCCGTCAGCCGCGACATCAGCAGGCCGCCGGTGCACGACTCCGCGGCCGCGATCGTGAGGCCGCGCGCCTTCAGGAGGTCGCCGACCACCTCCTCCATCACACGGCCGTCGGTGCTGTAGACGTGATCGCCGAGGACGCCGAGCAGCTCGCCGCGCACACGCGCCAGCAGATCCAGCGCACGGGCGTCGTCGGTCTCGCGAACCGACAGGTGCAATTCCACCTGCCCCATGGCGGCGAGAATCGTCGTCGACACCGACGGCGATCCGTCGCGCCATCGCGCGTAGATCGGCTGCGCCGCCTGCTCCACGTGCGACTCGCCCAGGCCCGTGATGAAGAGCGTCGTCCGGTAGACGCGCTCGGCGCTGGCGCGCGCGGCCAGCGGTCCGGCACACACCCGGTCGAGCATCGGCTGCATCTCGCGCGGCGGCCCCGGCAGCAGCACGACGATCTTGCCGTGATGATCGATGAAGAGGCCGGGCGCCGTGCCGTTGGGATTGTCCAGGACCTCCGCGCCGTCCGGCACCATCGCCTGCCGGCGGTTCACCTCCGGCATCGTCAGCCCGCGCCGCCCGAACCGCGCGCGAATCTGCTCGACGATGGCTTCGTCGATCGTCATCGGCCGCTCCAGCACCTCCGACACGACGTCGCGCGTGAGATCGTCGTCCGTCGGACCGAGCCCGCCGGTCAGCACGACGACGTCCACGCGCGCGAGGGCCTGGCGCAGCAGCGAGGCCAGATCCTGGCGATCGTCGCCGACGACGCTCTTGGCGCGGAGCTCGATGCCGAGCGCGGCGAGCTTGTCGGAAATGTAGAGCGAATTGGTGTCGACGCGCGACGGCCCCAGCAATTCGGAGCCGACGGCGATGATTTCCGCGGTGCGGACGGGCATGTCAGTGAATCCAGCCGGGCAGGAGCCACATCACGAGGCGGAGCGCGAGGTTCGCGTACACGCCCGCCATCGCGTCGTCCGCCATGATGCCGAACCCGCCGTGGAACTTCTCCAGTCGATCGGCGGGAAATGGCTTGATGACGTCGAAGACGCGGAACAGGAAGAAGCCGGCGACCACCGCCGTCCATCCCGCCGGAATGAACGCGAGCGTGATCAGCATGCCCAGCACTTCGTCGATGACGACGGGCCCGGGATCGATGCCGCCGAAGTAGCGCTCGGCATGCGTCGCGGCCCACGTGCCGGCCGCGAACGTCGCGGCGATGAGCGCGATCTCGACGACGGGCGACTGCGTCCACCAGACGAGGAGATAGACGACGAGACCCGCGGCGGAGCCGACGGTTCCCGGCGCGACCGGAAAGTAGCCGCAATAGGCGGCGGTGGCGAGAAAGACGGCGAATCGAGTCACGCTTTGATGACGCGGGTATCGGCGAGCCGATCGTGAAGGCCGCGGCGATCGCGGCCGAGGAAAACGGGAACGAAGCCAAGACCGGCGGGCGCCAGCGCCACGAAATAGGCCCCGGCACGAACGACGGCATGGCCGAACGTGACGCGCGCCGACGGCGACGACGGTGCGGCCGGGACGACGCGGATGCCGGCCGCCATCTTGCCGATCGTCTGCCCGCCGGCGGCGACGAAGGTGGACAGATACCCGCCGTCGAGCAGGAGCAGGAACAGCAGCAGCGGCACGGCCGGCAGGAGCAGCACGTCGGCGAACGTGAGGTCGCAGATCTTCAGCGTGAAGTACAGCACCGTCAGGTTGATGCTGCCGAGCAGCGCGATGTCGATCGCCGCGGCCGCCAGCCGTGCGATTGTCCCTGCCGTCTGCACGCCCTCTGGAACGGGATCCGCCGCGGGCTCGACCGCTGCGGCCGCGGCACGCGGGGCCCGGACGACCACCGGCATCTCGGCGGTGTCGAGCGCGAGCCTGGGCGCCGGGTCCGGGTCAGGACGTGACTTCGGCTTCGGCTGGCGGGCCCCAGCCGGTGCGCCGCGGCGCACCGACAGCGGGGCGCGCGGCGTCGCGTTCGGCGTCACCAGCGGCGCGTCGGGATCGCCTGGCGTGAAGAGCGGCAGGCTCGGCGTGTCGCGCAGCGAGAAATCGCCGAGCGGCCCGATGGGCTCGCTTCCATTCTGAATCTCGAGATCGTCGTCGGCAGGCAGGTCGTCGGACAACGAGAAGTCGTAGCCGCAATTGCGGCACCGCGATCCGCTATCGAAGCTGAAGTACTGGCACTTCGGGCATTTCGCCATTAGCGGACGGCGGAGGGCTGGCCGCGCGAGGCGCGCCCGGCTTCGAGCAGCTTCTGCTGGATCGTCGCGCGGAGATCGTCGGCCTGCGGCCGCAGCGGATCGCCGGGGCGGATCGCCTCCAGGACCGTGAGCGCATCGCGGAGGCGGCCGCTCTTGTACCACGCGGCCGCGCGCGCCAAGGCAACGTCGGACGCCGACGGTACGGGCAGCGGCTCGGGCGCGGACCTGACGTCCACCGCGGCGGGCGCGGGTGCGGCCCACGGCAGCATGCCCGAGCTCCAGGCCATCATGACGAAGGCGCCGGCGGCGAGCCCGATGGCGAGGACGAGCAGGAGCGTGGCGGCGCTGACGCCGCGCCGTTCGGCGACGAGCATCTGTCCGACCCGCAAGGTCCGCCGGCGCGGCGCCGGCAGCACTTCCGCGGGCACGAGCCGATCCATCCGTTCGAGCGCGGCGAACGCCTCTTCGGGCCGGGCGCCACGCTCGACCGCGGAGGTCAGCAGGCGGCGCGCGTCGCCGGCGTCGCCGCGCGTGAACGCCGCCAGTCCGGCGTGGAGCAGCTCGTCGCCTTCACGCTGACGCTCGGCGATCGCGGTTCGCGCGCGCTCGATGTAGGCGCGCGCCCGCGCATGCGTGCGATCGAGGAAGAGCACGCGCGTCCAGACGGTGATGGCGAGCTCGTGCTGTCCGCTGAAATAGTGGTCGAGGCCGGCGAGGAGCAGCTCCTCGATTCGCGATTCGGAGCCGTCGTGGTCGCGAAGCGGATCCACCATTGGGGCGGTTTGGATTATAGCAGCCATCGTCCATGGAGAATGCCGAATGGCGAATGCCGCACAAGGAATGGCGAATGTGGAAATGTCGACTGGGAAATACCGAAGCGGAAATGGCGGGCGTCGGTGGGATGAATGATAATCGATGCGTGGCACAGATTATCGAGTGCATCCCGAACGTGAGCGAGGGACGTCGCGCCGAGGTCGTCGACGGCATTGCCGCGGCCATCCGTGGTGTGGCGGGCGCCAGATTGCTCGACTACTCGTCGGATGCCTCGCACAACCGATCGGTGTTCACGTTTGCCGGCGACGCCGCGGCCGTGAAGGCGGCGGTGCTGGCCATGTACGAGCGCGTGCTGCCCGCGATCGATCTTCGGACGCACGCCGGCGAGCATCCGCGCCTCGGCGCCGTCGACGTCGTCCCCTTCGTGCCGATCGAAGGCGTGTCGATGGCCGAGTGCGTGGCGCTGGCCAGGCAGGTCGCGCACGACGTCCACTCGCGCTTCGGGGTGCCGGTCTACTTGTACGAGGAAGCCTCGAACAACCCCGCGCGCAGGAATCTCGAAGACATTCGCCGCGGCGAATTCGAAGGACTGGCCGCCAAGATGGCGACCGAAGGGTGGGCGCCCGATTTCGGGGCCGCCGCGCCGCACCCGTCGGCCGGAGCGTCGGTGATCGGCGCGCGCATGCCGCTCATCGCCTACAACATCAACCTCGACACCGATCGCCTCGACGTCGCGAAGAAGATCGCCGCCGCCATCCGCCACAGCAGCGGCGGGTTCAGGTTCGTGAAGGCCGCCGGTTTCGAACTGAAAGAGCGCGGCATCGTCCAGGTGTCGATGAATCTCACCAACTACGAGAAGACGCCGATCTTCCGGGTATTCGAAACGGTGAAACGCGAGGCGGATCGCTACGGCGTGTCGATTCTCGAAAGCGAAATCGTCGGCCTCGTGCCCGCCGCCGCCCTCCACGCGTGCGCGGAGTACTACCTGCAGGTGACAGGCTTCAGCGCCAGTCAGATTCTCGAGAACAAGCTTCGACAGGCGCCGGCGTCAATGCCGAATGCCACCTAGACGGCCTCCTCTTCCCGTCGCGCCGGCGCGATGCCGAATCCGCGCATCTTGCGATAGAGGTTGCTGCGCTCGACGCCGAGAGCGTCGGCCGTGCGCGAGATGTTGCCGTTGTTGGCGGCCAGCGCGCGGAGGATGTAGTCGCGCTCGAAACGGTCGCGCGCTTCGTGCAGCGGCATCGTCGCCGCGCCCGCCGGCTCGACGCCGATCGCGGCGCCGCCTTCGAGAAACGCCAGGTTCGGCAGCGTGATCGTCTCCCCCGGGACCATGATCATCAGGCGCTCGATGACGTTGCGGAGCTCGCGGACGTTGCCCGGCCAGCGGTAGCTGCGCAGGCCCGTCGCGGCGCCCGTGTCGAAGTGCTTCGGCCGCCGGCCGTACTCGCGCGCGAGCTCCGCGATGAAGTGCTCGGCGAGCAGGATGACGTCCAGCCCGCGCTCGCGGAGCGGCGGCACCGAGATCGGGATGACGTTGAGGCGGAAATAGAGATCCTCGCGGAACCGCCCGGCGCGGATCTCGGTCGGCAGATCCTTGTTGGTCGCCGCGATGACGCGCACGTCGACTTTCACGCTCGCGTGCCCGCCGACCGGCTCGACCACCTGTTCCTGCAGCGCGCGCAGCACCTTCGCCTGCGTCTTGACGCTCATGTCGCCGATCTCGTCCAGGAACAGCGTGCCGCCGTCGGCCAGCTCGAACTTGCCGCGCCGGTCGGCCGTCGCGCCGGTGAAGGATCCGCGCATGTGCCCGAACAGCTCGCTCTCGATCAGCTCCTCGGGAATCGCGGCGCAGTTGACCTCGATGAACGGCCCGCGCGCGCGGCGGCTGTGTCCGTGAATCGTCCGCGCCACCAGTTCCTTGCCGGTGCCGTTCTCGCCGTAGATGAGCACGCGGCCGTTGGTCGGCGCCGCCATCGCGACCTGCTCGCGCAGCTTCACCATGCCGTAGCTCTCGCCCACCATGGTGTGCTGCGCGTCCACCCGCGCCCGCAGGGCCAGGTTCTCCGCCTCGAGGTGCCGCTGCCGCAGCGCATTGCGCACGACCAGCATCGTCTTGTCGAGCGACAGCGGCTTCTCGACGAAATCGAACGCGCCCATCTTGATCGCGCGCACCGCGGACTCGATGTTGCCG
>Ga0075362_10000286_pt1 | contig 14260 bp, 13 predicted proteins | sample EndMetdeltDD1762_FD_71397 | JGI IMG/M metagenome (GOLD analysis project Ga0075362, IMG submission 71397) | Populus endosphere microbial communities from Tennessee, USA - Endosphere MetaG P. deltoides DD176-2 | ecosystem: Host-associated > Plants > Roots > Endosphere | place: USA: Tennessee...
AGCAGCTCATTTATCGAGACGGCCTTCTCGTTGAAAAGAAGCAGATTGCGGAGACAAAGCCGAGGGAAATGTTGTTTTATGACTATTTTGGAACCCTGTCTTTGGAGAAATCCGAAACCATCGTTTATAAGAATAAAGAAAAGGTGCTGACCAGATTCAGCATAAAGACGAATAAGTTTTATGACCCTGACTCGTCGAAGTCTTGATACGATCAAATGACTTAGGAATAGGTGGCCATGACCCACTCACCGAAGTCACCTCGTGCGACGCTCTGATAGGCCGTCCTTGAAGAAGCTGGGCGGATGAACGCGTTCTGACGCCCCCGAGAACGACTGCTTTCAAGAAACCGCAAGGACGGCTCAGGGCCCAATCCGGAAGTTCGCGATGCTCCGAAGTGGACGCTCAGCACTTCTGGCTGTTGATTGGCCCAGCACTCACATCAACACGGCGATTTTTTGCGGCGCCTTGAGCGTCCTCTTCGCTTGCAACAGGCAGTCGCGCGCCGAAAGCCGCAACTTGCAGATGACTTCTATCGACGCCGGCCTGCGCCAGAACACGTGCTACCTCGTCAGCGCGCCGCTTCGCAAGTTGCTCAGGCTGAGCTTCATGCAGCGATGCGTAGCCTTCAACTGTCACCGGGCCCTGATTCTGCATTGCGTTGCAAGCTGCCTTGCGAAGGCGCTGCAAGTCGTCAGGCGCGACCCTTGAACCGTTCTCCGGGAAGCGGATGGTGAGGTCCGAATGGACGACCGAGAGCGACCAAGCGAGCAAAGGAAGGCAAGCAGACAGTAAGGCGAGGACCATGGATTGCTTCATCGATTCAATGTCTGGTTGTGGCCAGTGGCCGTCATCTTAAAGAAGACGCTCGTCACATGAGGGGGCGCATAGCTCAGTCATCGTCCTCATCGGGCGGCGTTCGTTCGATGACCCAGTTCTCGTCAGGACCCACACGGCTGGCCTGGAATCCGGGCGCAAGCTCGGCGAGTTCAACAATCGCCGGATCGATTTCCAGGACATGGCCGAGACCGGCAAGCGCAACGTCTTCCAACTCCTCGCTTACTCCGTCCAGAAACTGCCATCCGTGATCGTCCTCATCATGTGAAACCAGTAGGATTGGTCGACTACGATTCAAGACGCTTTTTGAGAAGACCGTTGCGCAGTTGCGTGGCTGATCGAATGGCCATTTCATAGTGTCGTTGGCTTCTTCTGATGGGTCTGTGGCTGTGTCGAATGACTGTTGTTGGCCGGAAGCGCTCTAGACATCGAGGGCTCGCTGCCTGCGGATCTGACGTTTCTGCTCGGCACTGGGCGGCTTGTAAGCGCCGGAAAGGCGGCGTCGGAGCGACTTTAACGCGGCGGCTTTTGCGCGCCTCACGTTCGGGTCGGTCACCGTCTGCGCCTCCGCCCACTCCAGCGCTCCTTCGATTGGAGCCCCTCTCAAGGCACATAGGCAAAGTGTCTGCTGATGCGATGTGGTGGCACTGGCGAACGTCTCGATCACCAGGTCTCTCAACTTCTCCTGCTGATCTTGCGGTGGCACGAGACCGTCGTCGAAACTCGTCAACGTATTCAGCGCGCCGAGCGCTCGCCAGAACGGATCGTCTGGTTCGTCCGAAACGGCGATTGTCGACATGCAGTAGTCCAACAGCGCCGTTACGCAAGACTCGGTGCGAACTTCCTCAAGAACCGCAATGGCAAACGTCGCGAGCGTCCGATCGGTCAGCAAGTGCTGCAAAGAAGCAACGCCGCCGCGGCCGTAGGCGACGCAGGCCGCAGCCCAGCGCGCGAGCGGCACCACCCTTGTGCCGTCCTCAAGCAGACCGTCTTCGTGCCATCCGTGCTGCTCGCAGAGCCGTTCAATCTCATCAGCGCCGACAGCGCCATACGCCAGCGAAAACCGAATCAAGTCTTCCGGATGAACCGAGCCACCGTAGGACAGCAGTCCGGAGCCCTTGGCGGCCTTGCGGGCAAGATCATTGAATTTCATCGGAATTCGGTACGCATGCTTTTGCAGCCGTCATAGCGCATTCTGCCGTGCCATCAGCTGCTCTCCCGCACCACCAGCTCGAACCCCAAGTCCACCGTGCGTTCCGCCACGGTCTCCGCGCGCATCAGCGCGAGCAGCATGCCGGCCGCGCGCTCGCCCATCTCGTGCCGCGGGGTGCGCACGGTGGTCAGCGGCGGCAGCATCTGGTCGCTGCCGCCCAGGTCGTTGAAGCCGGCGATCGCCACGCGCTGCGGCACCGGCACGCCGCTGCGCAGCGCGGCGAGCAGCCCGCCCTGGGCGAGGTCGTCGTTGCAGTAGAAGATGGCGTCCAGGTCCGGGTGGCGCGCGAGCAGGTCCTCGAACTGGCGGCCGCCCAGCGCCATCGAGGTCGGGCCCGGCACCAGCAGTTCGAGCGCGGGATCGTGGCAGCCCGCCTCGCGCAGCGCCTCGCGGTAGCCCTCCAGGCGCAGCAGCACGCGCGGATCGAGCTGGCCGGCGGCATAGGCAATTCGCCGGCGGCCGCGCTGCAGCAGGTGCCGGGTGATGGCGCGGCCCGCGTCCCGCTGCGAAAACCCCACGCTGTGGATGCCGGGCGCGGCCGAGGTTTCCATCATGTACACGCAGGGCGCATGGCTGCGCTCGAGCATCTGCGCGGCCGCGGCGCTGCGGTCGAAGCCCGTCAGCAGCAGGCCCGCCGGGCGCTGCGAGAGGTAGCTGCGCAGCAGCGCTTCTTCCTGCGCGGGGTCGTAGTGGGTCACGCCGATGAGCGACTGATAGCCGTGCGGCGCGAGCGCGTCCTGCACCGCCTCGAGCAGTTCCACGAAGAGCTGGTTGGTCAGCGAGGGGATCAGCACCGCCACGTGGGAGCTGCGCGCCGAAGCCAGCGCGCGGGCCGCCACGTTGGGCACGTAGCCCAGCTGGTCGACCGCCGCCTGGACGCGGGCCTTCAGCTCGGGCGCCACGTTGCGCGCGCCCCGCAGCGCGCGCGACACGGTGATCGGGCTCACGCCCGAGACGCGGGCCACGTCGTCCAGCGTGACCTGGCTCGAGGAACGGGGACGGGGGCGGTCGGTTGCGTCGGCCATGGATCGAGGTTCTAAGGGTTAATACCAAGCTGCAATTGGACAGCGCTGTCCTAGGATAGCGCTGTCCCAGCCATTGGTGCTCCGGAAAAACCCGAGAACACCCCCAGCGCTGGCTTTTTTTGGATTGTGCGGGATAGCGCTATCCCTGGCACCACCGGCCGCTCCTGAAGCGGCCGGATTCAGGAGACATACACATGTTCGGAATGAGCAAAGAGGTGTTCCTGCTCGTCGACGCCCTGGTGGCGATCCTCGGGCTGATCCTTCTGATCACGCGCTGGCGCGTGCACCCCTTCATCGCGCTGACGCTGGCCGCGGGCTTCCTGGGCCTGACCTCGGGCATGCCCGTGGACCTGGTGATGAAGTCCTTCCAGGAGGGCTTCGGCGGGGTGCTGGGCTTCGTGGGCATCGTGCTGGGCCTGGGCACCATGCTCGGCAAGATGATGGCCGAGTCGGGCGGCGCCGACCGCATCGCGCGCACGCTGATCGACGCCTTCGGCCGCGAGCGCGTGCACTGGGCGATGATGTTCGCGGCCTTCCTGGTGGGCATCCCGCTGTTCTTCGAGATCGGCTTCGTGCTGCTGATCCCGCTGGTGTTCATCGTGGCGCGGCGCACCGGCGTCTCGCTGATCCGCATCGGCATTCCGCTGCTGGCCGGCCTGTCGGTGGTGCACGGCCTGGTGCCGCCGCATCCGGGGCCGCTGCTGGCCATTGGCGTGTTCGGCGCCGACATCGGCAAGACCATCTTCTACGGCCTCCTCGTGGGCCTGCCCACCGCGATGATCGCCGGGCCGATCTTCGGCAAGTTCATCTCGAAGTACGTGCCGGGCGAGGCCTCGCCCGAGCTGATGGAGCAGCTGGCGCACGAACCCGAGGCGCGCGATCTGCCCGGCTTCGGCATCACGCTGCTCACGGTGCTGCTGCCGGTGGGGCTGATGCTGCTGAAGACCTTCGCCGACGTGGCGCTCGACGACAAGAACGTGGTGCGCCACTGGATGGACTTCATCGGCCACCCGATCACCGCGCTGCTGGCGGCGCTGCTGCTGTCGCTCTACACCTTCGGCACCGCGCGCGGCTTCACCGCCAAGCAGATCATGAAGTTCGTCGACGACAGCCTCGCGCCCACCGCGGCCATCGTGCTGATCATCGGCGCGGGCGGCGGCTTCAAGCAGATGCTGGTCGCGAGCGGCGTGGGCAACGCGATCGGGCAGATGGCGCTGCATGCGCAGGTCTCGCCGGTCCTGCTCGCCTGGCTGGTGGCGGGGCTGATCCGCATCGCCACCGGCTCGGCCACGGTCGCCACCATCACGGGCGCGGGCATCGTCGCGCCGCTGGCCACCATGGTGCCGGGCGTGAACCGCGAGCTGCTGGTGCTGGCCACCGGCGCCGGCTCGCTGATCCTCTCGCACGTCAACGACGCGGGCTTCTGGCTGGTGAAGCAGTACTTCAACATGACGGTGGCCGAGACCTTCAAGACCTGGACCGTGATGGAAACGCTGATCTCGGTCGTGGCCATTGTGTTCATCATGCTGCTCGGCATGGTCGTGTAAGCCAAGGGACAAGCATGGGCCGCATCGTCATCGGGGTCGACATCGGAACCACCAGCACCAAGGCGGTGGCCTTCACGCCGGCCGGGCGCGTGCTGGCGCACGACGCAGTCGAGTACCCGCTGCTGCAGCCCGAGGCCGCAGCCGCCGAGCAGGACCCGGAGCAGATCTTCCAGGCCGTGCTCGCGGCCATTGCCGGCTGCGTGAAGCAGAGCAAGGCCGCGCCCGCCGACGTGCTCGCGGTGTCCTTCAGCGCGGCGATGCACAGCCTGATCCTGGTCGACGGCGCTGGCGCGCCGCTCACGCGCAGCATCACCTGGGCCGACCACCGCGCCTCGGCCTGGGCCGGGCGCATCCGCGACCAGTGGGACGGCCTGGCGATCTACCGCCGCACCGGCACGCCGATCCATCCGATGTCGCCGCTGGCCAAGCTGGTGTGGCTGCGCCACGAGCGCGCCGACCTGTTCGCGCGGGCTGCGCGCTTCGTCGGCATCAAGGAGTACGTGTTCTTCCGGCTCTTCGGCCAGTGGCAGGTCGACCATTCGATCGCCTCGGCCACGGGGCTGTTCGACATCGAGCGGCTCGACTGGGACGAGGGCGCGCTCGCGCTGGCCGGCGTGCGCGCCGACCAGCTGCCGCGCCCGGTGCCGACCACCTGGCACATCGAGGGCCTGGCGGCGGAGACCGCGGCGCAGCTGGGCCTGGCGCGCGACACCCCGTTCGTGATCGGCGCCAACGACGGCGTGCTCTCCAACCTGGGCGTGAACGCGATGGCGCCCGGCGAAGTGGCCGTGACCATCGGCACCAGCGGCGCGATGCGCACCGTGGTCGACCACCCGATGACCGATCCCGAGGGCCGCACCTTCTGCTATGCGCTGGCCGAGCGGCGCTGGGTGGTGGGCGGGCCGGTGAACAACGGCGGCATCATCCTGCGCTGGGTGCGCGACGAGTTCGCCTCGGCCGAGGCCGAGACCGCCAAGCGCCTGGGCATCGACACCTACGAGGTGCTCACGCGCATCGCCGAGCGGGTCTCGGCGGGCTCCGAAGGGCTGGTGTTCCATCCCTTCCTCACCGGCGAACGCGCACCCTACTGGAACGCGGACCTGCGCGGCTCCTTCTTCGGGCTGGGCATCCACCACCGCAAGGAGCACATGATCCGCGCGGTGCTCGAGGGCGTGATCTTCAATCTGCACAGCATCCTGCCGGCGGTCGAATCGATCGCGGGCCCGAGCGCCCGCATCAAGGCCACCGGCGGCTTCGCGCGTTCGGGCATGTGGCGCCAGATGATGGCCGACGTGTTCGACCGCGAGGTGGTGGTGCCCGAGAGCTTCGAGAGCTCCTGCCTCGGCGCCGCGGTGCTCGGGCTCTATGCGCTGGGCCATGTCGATTCGCTGGACGTGGTCGCGGGCATGGTGGGCGCGACCCACCGCCACACGCCCAACGCCAAGAACGCCGCGCTCTACCGGCAGCTGCTGCCGGTGTTCCTCTCGCTGCCGCGCAAGCTCGGCGAGGAATACCGGCTGCTGGCCGCGTTCCAGCAGCAGACGGCGGTGCCGCCGCCGGTGCGCAAAGGCTGACGGCTGCGCTTCGCCCAGCCCCTTTTTGGAGATCCGGCTTTGCTGAACACGACGCCGCAGGCCTTCGCTCCCCAGCAGGTGTTCGATGCCTGCGCCACGGTCCACTGCGAGGGCGCCTGCGCGCCTTCGCCGCGAGAGAGCAATCCGCGCTGCCTGCATGAACACGAGCTGCACCTGATCGGCGCGAGGCCTGCGCGCCTGCGCATCGGCGGCGGCACGGACCAGGAGACGCACAGCTTCGCGCCCGGCACCGTCGTGCTGCTCGGTCCGCGGCTGCCGCGCAGCCTTGCGTTCGAGCACCGCGCGTCCCCGGGCGGCGACGCCGCTGGCGCGCTGGTGCTGCGCTTCAGCGATGAGCTGCTGCGCCGCGGCATGGCGCTTTTTCCGGAGCTCGGCGATGCCGGCCCGCTGCTGGCGCGTGCGCGCCAGGGCGTGCAGTTCGTCGGCCTCGGCGCGGACACGCTCGCGCGCCTGCGCCGCATCGAGACGCTGCGCGGGCTTGCGCGATTTTCCGAATTCATCGCACTGCTGAACGAGCTCGCGCAATGGCGCGACTACCACCTGCTGGCCGATGTCTTCCTTGCCGATGCCGGCTTCGACGAGGACGGCCGGGCGCTGCGCATCCACAAGGCGATCGACTACATCCGCGACAACTATGCCGAGGCGCTGTCGCTGGCCGAGGTCGGCGCGATCGCAGGCATGCGCGAGAACGCGTTCTCGCGCAGCTTCCGCCGCGCCACCGGCCAGACCTTCACCGACTTCGTCAACGGCCTGCGCGTGGCCAGGGCCTGCCGCCTGCTGGCGTCGACGCGCCAGCAGGTGAGCAGCATCTGCTACGAGGTGGGCTTCAACAACATCTCGAATTTCAATCGGCACTTCCGCCGGATCAAGGGCATGACGCCGGGCGAATTCCGCGGCGGCCGGATGTGAACGCGGACCGCGCCGGGCATCGGGGCACGCCGGTCCTCGCGTGCCTGGTACTTCGTCTCGCCATCGGCCAGGTGGTGGAGGTTCTCGAAGGCCGCGGCGCTGCGCTCGGACGTGGCCGCGCGAAGAAGCTCAGGACGCGGCCGCCGCCCGGCGAAACATGGTCCGCCGCGTGTTGCGGAAAGCCGGCCGCACGCGCGAACTCCAGGGCGTCGCGCGCACCGCCAGCCACGCGGGGCTGCCCAGGGCCCCGGGGTCCGCAAGGTCGTAGCAGGCGTAGTAGCGCGGCGAGCCCGCCAGGTCGATGTAGCGTGCGGCCCGGACGGTCCCGGGCACGGCGGCGAGGCCGGGCAGGTGCTCCTGCGCATACCAGGCATTGAGTTCGTCCTCGAGTTCGGGCAGCACGTCCGTCTCCACGACGTAGTGGTGCGTGGCGACGCGGCCGGCCGAGGCACCCGGCACTTCCTGCAGGCAGGCGAGCCGCCGCCACCCGCCCAAGCCGCCTTCCGCGGGCGGCTTGGGGCTCGAAACATAGAAATAGGCCAGGTGCCCGTCCACGGCCTGCCACGGTCGCGCTTCGCGCAGCCACGAACCTGCCAGCGGCCCCGCCACCGATGCGTCATGCCTGAGAAGCCAGAGGTCCTGCATTCGAATGGCCTCGTTCAATGCGCCACATTCAGCGCGACAAGCAGGCGCGACACCATGTTGTAGGCCGCCACGGTCGCCACGACTTCCACCACGCCCTTGGCGTCGAAGTGCTGCTGCACGCGGCCCATGAGTTCGTCCGGCACCACGACCTGCCGGGTCATGGCATCGGTCAGCTCCAGCACCAGGCGCTCGAGCGGCGCGAACACGCCGGACAGCACGTCCTGGCGCACCGCGTCGATCTTCTCGGCGCTCACGCCCGCCTTCTGCGCATGGGGCACGTGCGCGTCGTACTCGAAGCTTGCGCCGTTGAGCACCGCGACCCGCAGGATCATCAGCTCGCGAAGGTCGGCCGGCACGCCGGTCTGGTTGCGCACCGCCGTGAGCATGCGTTCCCAGCCCGAGGCGATCGGCCCGCTGTTCAGCAGCACCTGGTAGAGCAGCGACACGCGGCCGCGCTCGGCCATGATGCGGGCTTCGACCTCGGCCAGTTCCGGATGGGTGCCGGGCTGCACGAGGGGTACGCGGATGGATGTGCTCGTCGTCATCATTCGGCCCTGATGTTCTTGGCGCGGATCAGCTTGGCCCACTTCTCGGTGTCGCGCTTCTGGATGGCCGCGAGTTCCTGCGGGGTGGAGCCTACCGGCTCGGTGCCGGTCTTCAGCAGTTTCTCGCGCACCGCCGGGTCGGCCAGCGTGCGGCGCACCGCCTTGTTGATGGCCGCGACGGTCTCGGGCGGCGTCTTCGCAGGCGCGAACAGCGCATACCAGTTGTTGGTGTCGACGCCCTGGATGCCTTGCTCTTCCAGCGTCTTCACCTCGGGCAGCGAAGGATGCCGCTTGCCCGACGCCACGCCGAGCGCCTTGAGCCGCCCGCCCTGCAGGTGTCCGAGCAGCCCCGGCACGTCGCCGAAGAAGCCGCTGATCTGGCCGCCCATCAGGTCCGTGATGGCGGGAGCGGCGCCCTTGTAGGGCACATGAAGCAGCTTCGCGCCGCTCGCATCGGCGAGCTGCTCGATCGCCAGGTGCGGAATGCTTCCGGTGCCGGAGGAGCCCATCGGCGTGGGATCGGCGCGCTTCTTCGTCGCGACCACGAACTCGGCCGCGTCCCGGGCCGGGTTGGCCTGCTGCGCCACCAGCAGCTCGACGTTGTTGACCACCAGCGAGACCGGCACGAAGTCGCGCTGCATGTCGTAGGGAAGCTTCTCGTAGAGCGAAGAATTGATGGCCGCCGCGCCCACGCTGGTGAACCACAGCGTGCTGCCGTCCGGCGCCGATTTCATGACATCGACGGCGCCGATCGCGCCATTGGCGCCCGGCTTGTTGTCGATGAGGACCGTGCGGCCCAGCTCCTTGCCGAGCCGTTCGGACAGGGTCCGCGCGACCGCGTCGACAGGGCCGCCCGATGTGAAGGAAACGACGATCCGCGTCGTCTTCGGCTGCGCGTGCACGGCGGGCATCGGCAGCGCGGCGAATGCCGCCGCGAGCAGGTAGCGCTTGATCATGGATGTCTCCGTCTTTCTTGCAGGGGCTCGAGCCTCAGTCGCAGCGCGCGGTCATGCCGCCGTCGACGATCAGTTCGGTGCCGGTGATGAACCGGGCCTCGTCGCTCGCCAGGAACAGCACCGCGCTCGCGGTGTCGCGGCCGTCGCCCATGAAACCGAGCGGAATGCGCTTCTGGCGCTGGGCCAGCAGGGCATCGACGTTGCCGCCGGCGCGCTGTTTTGCCAGCCGCGTCTCGACCATCGGCGTGTGCAGCTGGCCCGGCACCACGCTGTTGACCCGCACGCCCTGCGCCGCGTGCTGGACCGCGATCACGCGCGACATCTGGATCACGCCGGCCTTGGTCGCGGCGTACGCGACCTGCGCACTGCCGGTCCAGCGCAGGCCCGAGGTGGAGGAAATGTTGACGATCGATCCCGCACCCTTCGCAAGCATCGTGGGAAGCACGTGCTTGCAGGTGAGGAACACGCTCTTGAGGTTCACGTCGACCTGCAGGTTCCATGTTTCCTCGGCCAGTTCCACCGGCCCGCCTGCGGCCGAGCCGCCCACGTTGTTGACGAGGATGTCGATGGTGCCGTAGCTGTCCAGGCAGGCGGCCGCCATGGCCGCGACGCTCTCGTTGCTCGTGACGTCGCACAGCCATGGCGTGATCGATGCACGGGCCTCGCCGGCCAGCTCGAGCGTTTCTTCGAGCCGTGCGCGGTCGCGGTCCACCGCCAGCACCTTGGCGCCTTCCTCGGCCAGGCGCACGGCAATCGCGCGGCCATTTCCCCAGCCGGCGCCGACGCAGCCGGCGCCGGTCACGATGGCCACCTTGTTCTCGAAGCGCGGGCTCATGGCTGGTCTCCAAATCGGTAGAGGCGTTGCGGGTTGTCGACCAGCAGCGCATGGCGCGCGGATTCGCTCGGCGCCATCTCGGCAATGAGGTCGACGAGCTGCTGTTCGTCGGGCACGGGGCCCGCGTGGTTGGGATGCGGCCAGTCGTTGCCCCACACCACCCGGTCGCCGAATTCCGCGACCAGCTTCCGCGCGAAGGGCAGGGCGTCGGCATAGGGCGGACCCTGCCGCGTGATGCGGTCCATGCCGCTCACCTTGACCCAGAAGTGTTCGTGGGCCATCAGCCCGAGCAGCGCGCGGAAGTCGGGCTGGTCCAGGCCCCGCGACGCATCGATGCGCCCGATGTGGTCGATCACCACCGGCGTCGGCGAACGGCGCAGCGCCGGCGCCAGGTCCGTGAGCAGGGCCGGATCGCCGTGGATCTGCAGATGCCAGCCGAGCGGCGCAAAGCGGCCCGCGAGCGACAGCACCTCCTCGATGGGGGTGTGGCGGCCCAGGTGGCCCATGAAGTTGAAACGGACGCCGCGAAAACCCGCTGCGTCCAGGCGCCGGAGCTCCGCATCGCCGACGTGGGTCGGCAGCAGCGCGATGCCGCGGTAACTCGAAGGCCGCGCGGCGACCGCGTCTTCGGTGGCCCGGTTGTCGAAGCCATGGCAGGCCGACTGCACGACCACGCAGCGCTGCAGCCCGAGCCGGTCGTTCAGCGCGTAGAGGGCTTCCTTCGGCGCATCGGCCCCGGGAACGAAGCTGGCGTCCTCGGCGTAGGGAAATCGCGTGCGGGGCCCGAACACATGGCAATGGGCATTGCAGGCCCCGGAGGGGAGGGTGGAGGTCATGCATGCAGTTTCCCGGCTGCGGGCGGTATGCGTAAGGACGGCATCTCTATATCAGCTATGCTGCCTGGCTATGGAACTGCGCCAGCTTCAGTATTTCGTCGCCGTGGTCGATGCGGGGAGCTTCAGCCGTGCGGCCGTGGTGCTCGACCTGGCGCAGCCCAGCTTGAGCAGGCAGATCGCGCTGCTGGAAGCGGACCTCGGGCAGCGGCTGCTGGTCAGAACCGGGCGCGGCGTGACCCCCACGGATGCGGGCGAAGCCTTGCTGGTTCACGCGCGCGCCATGCTCGAGATCTCGCGCCGCGCGCGCGACGAGCTCGGCGAGATGGAGGAAAGCCCGGGCGGCCGGATCGTGGTCGGCATGCCGCCGCGGGTGGCCCTGGGCTTGAGCGCGCCCCTGATCCGGCGCTTCAGGCAGAGGTTCCCGCGCGCCGTCATCACCGTGCTCGAAGGCCTGAGCGTGGCGCTGCGCGAATCGCTCGTCGCAGGGCGGCTGGACCTGGCGCTGCTCTTCGATCCCGCGCCCTCGGCCCAGCTTTCGTTCCAGCCGCTGATGCGCGAGAAGCTTTTGCTGGTGGCGCCGCCCAAAAGCAAGCTGCCGGCCCGCGTCGGCTTGCCGGCGCTCGCCAACTATCCCATGGTGCTGCCCAGCGCGCCGAACGCGATCCGGCACTTGCTCGACTCGGTGCTGGGCCCGCGCGGTGTCGAGCTCCAGGTGCTCGCGGAGGTGGGTGCGGTGCGCACCGTTCTCGCGCTCGTCGCGACCGGCGTCGGATGCACGATCCTTCCGGAGAGCGCCTTGAGTGCCGCCGACGACGAGGCCCTGCCGCGCGCGCCGATCGGGCCGCCCGCCATCTGGAATGCGCTGGTCCTCGCGACGCCGACGGCGCGCCCGGCCACCCGGCTCGTGCGTGGCACGGCGCAGCTGCTCCAGGAACTGGATTTCCGGCGCCCCCAGGTCGAATAGCCAACAGGCATAGCTGGTATAGGGCAAGATTGCTTACGGGCTGCGGCGGGCCCGTCGAGACTGCCGGTCATGCCCACCGATACCCCACTCCATCCCGCCAGGCGCGAGCCGCCGGCGAGCAAGCTGCTCTCCTACCGGCCCCGGAATTCGAACGGAACAACGGTCGAGATCGAATTCCACGACCAGGGCGCCGGCCCGGTCATCTGCATCCTGCCTTCGCTCGCGCGCTCGGGGCGGGACTACGACGTGGTCGCGGACCTGCTGTGCGACGCCGGCTTCCGCGTGCTGCGGCCCGAGCCCAGAGGCGTCGGCCGCAGCCGCGGGCCGATGGAGAACCTGGACATGCACGATTTCGCGGGCGACGTGGCCGCGGTTCTCGACCATGCGCAAACCGGGCCGGTGGTCATCGTCGGCCATGCCTGGGGCAGCCAGCCGGCGCGTGCGCTGGCGGCCGATCGTCCGGACCTGGTGCGCGGCATCGTCATGGCAGCGGCGTCGGCGGGCAAGCTGCCGCCGGGCTCGACCGAGAGGCCGTACAGCCGCCTGCGCGACGCGATCGACGGCGCCGGGGATCCGTCCCTCTCGCAGGCCGAACGCCTCGCCTGCCTGCGCAAGGCCTTCTTCGCACCCGGGCACGACCCGAGCGTGTGGCTCGACGGCTGGTTTCCGGCCGCGCACGAAGCGCAGGGCCGCGCGCGCGAGAACACGCCGATCGACGACTACTTCTCGGGTGGAAAGACGGCGCCGATCCTGGACCTGCAGGCCGAGCACGACGCGGTCGTCATTCCCGATGTCATGCAGCCCCTGTTGGGCGAGCGGGTCACGGTCCGGGTCATCCGCGACGCGGGGCATGCGATGGCGCCCGAGCAGCCGCACGCCATGAGCGCGGCGATCGCCGAGTTCGCGCGCGGCATCTAGAAATCCGAGAGAAGGAGACACAGCATGCTGAAAAAGATCATTTCGCTGTCCAGGTTCGCGCTGCTGGGAGCTGCCGTCGCGGGCGCCCAGGTCTGCAGTGCGGACGACTATCCGAGCAAGCCCATCCGGATGGTCATTCCCTACACGCCCGGAGGCTCCATCGACACCGTGGGCCGCATGGTGGCCGACCAGCTGCAGCGGCAGCTGGGCCAGCCGATCGTCATCGAGAACACGCCGGGCGCCTCCGGGGTGCTCGGGTCGCTGAATGTCAGGAAGGCCAAGGCCGATGGCTACACCCTGCTGTTCAATGCATCGAGCCAGGTGTACCTGCCGCTCGTCCTCGCCAAGAAGAGCTATGACGCGGAGAAGGACTTCACCCCCGTGGGACAGATCGGCTACGTGCCGTTGATCGTGGCGGTCAACAACGATGTTCCGGCCAAGAACCTCGCCGAATTCGCGGCGCTGGCCAGGGCGAACCCCGACAAGTACACCTGGGCGACCTCGGGCCTCGGGACCACGAGCCACCTCAGCGAGGAAATGATCAATCGCGCGCTGAAGCTCAGGATGGCGATCATTGCGTACAAGGGCGCGGTGCCGCAGCTGACCGACGTCATCGGGGGGCACGTCTCGGCGGCGGTGTCTCCGATGCCCGGCGTCCACTCTTTCGTGCAGGCCGGCCGCCTGCGCGCACTGGCTGTCACGAGCAAGACGCGGGTGCCGAGCATGCCCGAGGTTCCGACGGTCGCGGAAAGCGGCATCCCGGGCTTCGAGCTCCTCTCGTGGTACGGCATCTGGGGGCCGGCCCACATGCCGGCAGCGGTGGTCGACCGCCTGAACGCGGAAATTGCCAAGGCGGTCGACACGCCCGCGCTCAAGGCCAAATTTGCCGAGCTGTCCTTCATTGCGGCCAGGTCGAATCCCGCGCAGTTCCGCGAGCTGATCCGCGAGGACCTGTCGAAGATCGGCCAGGCGGTCAAGGAAGCCAACATCCGGATCGACTTCTAGCGGGCGCGCGAGGGCGGCGGCTCGGCCGCGAGCAGGACCGCCCTTGCCCGGTCGCGCAGGGCCAGCAACGGCCCCTTCAATTCCGCTTCGGTCTCCTGCATGCTGCCTGCCGTGGTGACGCTGACATTGAAGACATAGATGGGCCGCTGCGCCATGACGAGCGGCGCCGCCATGGCGACGACTTCCGGCTGCCAAGACGCCACGCAGTAGCCGCGCTCTTCGACACTCGCGATCGCGGCCTTGATCTCGTCGCGTAGGCGGCCCCATTCGGAGCGCCGCCCCGCCTTGAACCTTGCCATCAGCGCGCGGCGCTCGTCCTGCGGCGCCACGGCCAGGTAGGCCCTGCCGAGCGAGGTGAGCTCCATCGGCACGCGCTGGCCCGCAACCACGTTGCGCAGTGCGACTTTCCGGTTGTAGCGCACGGACTCCAGGT
>Ga0075362_10000288_pt1 | contig 14229 bp, 11 predicted proteins | sample EndMetdeltDD1762_FD_71397 | JGI IMG/M metagenome (GOLD analysis project Ga0075362, IMG submission 71397) | Populus endosphere microbial communities from Tennessee, USA - Endosphere MetaG P. deltoides DD176-2 | ecosystem: Host-associated > Plants > Roots > Endosphere | place: USA: Tennessee...
TTGTTTTCGATGCTGGAAAGCAGGTTCTGGGAAACGACTGGGGAAGTCAAAGCGTGTCACGCTCCGCGCATGTGCAAAAGATGCCTTTCAGTTGGGCAAGAATGGTCAGGCTGTCAAGGCTCGGCCCTCTCAAATTCCGGTTGACGCCAGAGCCATGGGCGACGCACAACCATCCGGATGAGGATCGCTTTTTATTCACCGCTCAAATCGCCCAACCATCCCGTTCCCTCCGGAGACCGGCTGATGGCCCGCCTGCTGATGAAGGCGATGGCGATGAGCGGCCACGATGTTTCCGCCGCTTCCGAGCTGCGCAGCTTTCTCAAACAGGCTGACGATCCGGCGAGGTCCTTGCTTGCCGATGCGGCGACGCACGAAATCGAGACCATCACGGAGCGCTGGCAGCGGGAAGGCGCGCCGGATCTGTGGTTTTGTTATCACCCCTATTACAAGGCCCCGGACTTGCTCGGGCCGGAAATAAGCAGACGTTTCGGTATTGCCTACGTCACCGCCGAGGCCTCCTATTCCCCAAAGCGCAATGGCATGGGCTGGCAGGCGGTTCAGGACGAGTTACTGGCCGCATTGAACGCTGCCGCCATCAATATCTGCTTCACCGCGCGTGATCGCGACGGGCTTGTCCGCGCCTCTCCCGCACTCCGCTCGGCGATGTTGGCGCCCTTTATCGATGCGAGTAATTTTCTTGAAATTGCTCCGCGCCCCACACCGGGAAAACTCATCACCGTCGCCATGATGCGGGCGGGCGACAAGTTTGACAGCTATCGCGCGCTTCGCGAAGCGCTTGCGCTGTTGCCGCAGGACTTGAACTGGACATTGGATATCATCGGCGACGGGCCGGAACGCGCTGCCGTGCAAGCCATGTTCAGCTCTTTCCCCGATCGCCGTCTTGTCTGGCACGGAGAAAAAAACGCAAACGAAATCGCAGAACTTCTTTCAAAAGCATCGGTTTACGTCTGGCCGGGGCATGGCGAAGCCTACGGTCTCGCCTATCTCGAGGCACAGGCTGCGGGCCTGCCCGTTATCGCCGAAGCGGTGGCCGGCGTCCCCGAAGTGGTAAAATCCGGAACCACCGGATTACTGACACCGGAAAATGATACAGCCTCCTATGCTGGAGCAATCGAAACTCTGCTCGGCGATGACAAGCGGCGGGAGGAATTGGCAAGGGCAGCCCGCCAGTTCGTAAAAAATGAACGATCTCTGGAAAACGCCGCAAGAGAACTGAACGATATCCTGTTGCGAGCAAAGGCACGAACATCATGAGTCTGGAAACACTCGTAGCGGCACTGGATGAATGTGGACGACGCGGCATAACGGCCGATCTCTGGCTCAGGGACGACGATGCGGTGGAACCGACACCGGCGCTCGACACGCTGCTCGATCTTTGCAGCAGCTTTTCCGCGCCGGTCACGCTTGCGGTTATCCCCGAGATGACGACGGACAAGCTCGCGCGGCACCTGGATACGACTGACATTGCCCATGTCGCCGTGCATGGCTGGTCCCATACGAACTATGCCACCGAGAAAGAAAAGAAACAGGAACTCGGATCACACCGTGACCTGTCCATCATTCTCGACGAGTTGCAATCCGGGCTGGAAAAACTGCACGATCTGCATGGCAGGCGTTTCGTGCCTATGCTCGTTCCGCCGTGGAACCGCATAGATGCCAATGTGGTGCAGGGACTGGCAGACCTCGGATATCGAGCGCTTTCGGTTTTCGGCCCGGAGAAAGACGCCGTGCCACCTTGCCTGAACACCCATGTCGACGTGATTGACTGGCACGGCAGCCGCGGTGGGCGCGAAGACGACATCCTTTTCGCCGAGACCGCCGCCCGCATCCTGCAGACTGCGGAGCACGGCGGCACGACCGGCATCCTCACCCATCATCTCGTGCATGATGACAACGTCTGGCGTTTTCTGAAACGGCTGTTCGAAATTACCGGCAAACATCCTGCCGCGCGCTGGCGTTCCTCGGCGGAACTCATCAACCAGATATCACCATGACTTCCAGGCAATCAGCAAACCACCCGTCTTGGTGGCAAGTTCGCGCCTGACAGCTTCAACCTCCTGCAACGCGGCGCGATCGGCAAGAGAAGCGGCAACAAACCCCGCCGGCGCAAGGCTGATGCTCCCAGCCCGAGCGATGACGGTAAAGATCAGCGGACCCGTCGACCACCAGGCTGGCGCACGCGGCATTTCCTCAAGAATCCTCGGAAACGCCTCCAGCATCCTGCGGAAGACCGGATGGCCAGCAGGTGTCGCAATGAAAGAGTTGGCAAGAAGCATGCTGCCCTGCCCGGTATCGCGCGGCGTTTCTTCATCGAACGCCGTCAGCCCTACCAGTGGCAGGAAAGCATCGAAACTCGCATCATCCCGCGCCGGATACCAGTCGCAATCAAGATAGATGCCACCAAAACGCTCCAGCACGACATAGCGGGCTACATCGACAGCGCCGGGATAATCGCCGTCTTCCAGCATCGTCCTGAAGACGTTGTTCGAAAACACGCCTTCCCGCTCAAGATCGGCCTCCCGCCAGAGGTGATATTCGTAACCATGCGAGGCGGCATGGGCGGCCCAGGCCTTGACCGATACGGGCGGGGCCTTGTCTCCGATCCAAATCTGGTGGATGCGCCTCGGCACGTCCTCCCTGCTTTTCAGATTGATAGCGCGGTGCTCCTCCGGGGAAAAATGCGCATATTTTGCAAGCACCTGCGGCGGCGGAACCAGCGTGTATTGATAGCCGATCCTCGCGACCACATCGCCTTCAGCCTTGGCAAGACGCAGCCGTGCCGCATGCAGTCGGCGCGGCAGACCGAGCACTGTCCGTTCACCCATCAGGTGCCCGTCCTTTACTGCAACCAGCGATAAGAGAAGCGCGTGCGCTTCCGCATATTGTCCTTGGTTTTGCAACTGCCGGGCTCTATCCAGCTGGGCATCGTAATATTTCTTGTCGGACATGGATCCTCACCCGGAAACGTTCGTTAACATATCGCCAAACACAAGCCATCAGGCAAGCCATTGCAATTTGGAAGCCGGCTTTGAATTTGCTAAACAATTCGATGTTTCAGAGGCATAGACAGACAACAAACCCTACGATAACGTGCCTTTAAGCCCTCCTGAGCAAATTGTCACAAGACAACGATAAAGAGAGACGGCAAGGAACCCTTTAGCATGAGCCCAGGCGCAGATTTGCTCCGTATTGAAAATCTGCGGGTCTCGTTTTCTCTTATGGGTGGCACGATTGACGCCGTGAGGGGTGCCAGCCTTCGCATTCTTCCGGGAAAAGTGACCGCGCTTGTCGGAGAATCCGGCTCCGGAAAATCCGTCATCGGCCAGACGATCATGGGCATCCACCCCAAGACGGCGCGCGTGAACGGACGCGTGCTGTTTACCGATCCCGCAAATGCCGCAGCCGGCCCCGTCGATCTGCTGCAACTGCCGAAGGACGGCCGGGAAATCCGCGCTATACGCGGAAATCGCATCGGGCTGATTTTTCAGGAACCCATGACGTCTTTTTCGCCGCTGCACACGATCGGCAACCAGATTGACGAAGCGCTGAGAATCCACAGCATCCTGTCGCCGGCCGAGCGCGCGGAAAAAATGTATGAGACGCTCGACCTTGTAGGGTTTTCCAACCCGAAGAAGGTCGTGAACATGTATCCCTTCGAATTGTCGGGCGGCATGCGCCAGCGCGCCATGATCGCCATGGCACTGATCTGTCGCCCCGCGCTTCTGATCGCCGACGAACCGACGACGGCTCTTGATGTAACCATACAGGCGCAAATCCTCAAACTCCTGCGCGATCTCCAGAGCCGGCTGAACATGAGCATGCTGCTCATCACCCACGATCTCGGCGTGGTGGCAAACATCGCCGACGAGGTTGCCGTGATCTATCAGGGCGAGATCATGGAAGCCGGAACGGTCGACGATATTTTCAAGGCACCGAGCCACCCCTATCTCAAGGGCCTGATGGCCGCCGTGCCGCATTTCGACATGAAGCCGGGTGAGAGGCTGAAGGCGCTTCGTGAGATCACCGTCGACCACGAAAGCCTTGTCGGCAAGAAGACCGCCGCAGTGAACAAGACCCCCGGCCCGCTCTTGACCGTGGAGAATATCAGCAAGACCTTCACGACCCGGAAGTCCAGCTGGTTCAGCCGCCGCGATGCCAATGCCACCAAGGCGGTGAACAGCGTCAGTTTTGAAATCCGCCGGGGAGAATGCCTTGGCCTCGTCGGCGAAAGCGGCAGCGGCAAGACAACCGTCAGCAAAATCCTCATGCGCGCCGTTCGCCCGGATGAAGGCTCCGTGACATTTCACCGGCCGCAGGGCGATATCGACGTCCTCAATGCTAGGGACGGCGATCTAAAGGAATTGCGGTCGAAGATACAGATGGTCTTCCAGGACCCGATCTCATCGCTTTCACCGCGCATGACCGTGCGCAATATTTTGAGCGAGCCGCTTGAAATCCATGGACGGGGCGATGCGAAATACCGCGCGGAAAAAGTCCGTAATCTCGTCAAGGCAATCGGCCTTGGAGAAAGCGCGCTGAACCGTTATCCGCACAGTTTCTCAGGCGGCCAGAGGCAGCGTATCGGCATTGCCAGAGCCCTGGCGTTGGGTCCCGAACTGCTGATCTGCGACGAACCCGTTTCTGCCCTAGATGTCTCGGTGCAGGCGCAAATCCTCAACCTGCTCAAGGATTTGCAGAAGGACCTCGGACTTACCTACCTCTTCATCTCGCACAATCTGGCGGTGGTGGATTACATGGCGGACCGCGTGGCGGTGATGTGCGAGGGCCGCATCGTCGAGCTGGCGCCGCGGGAAATCATGATGCGCTCTCCGGTTCACCCCTATACAAAATCGTTGCTGGCGGCCGTGCCTTTTCCCGATCTCGACCGTCCGCTCGATTTCCGCACCATCGGCAAGATCAGCGCGACGGGCAAGTTCGACTGGGGCAAGCAATTCCGCGACGAGGGTGACGGCGAAATGATCTCTGCCGATCTTGGCGATGGCCATTTCGTTCTCGCAAATGGCAATGCCGACATCAGGGAGCTTCGCTCGTGATTACGCGCCGCACCACCCTTGCCTTGATGGCCTCCGTCTTTTTGCCGACCTATGCGCGCGCTGCCTATACCGACCCCGCCTACTTCAAGGAAAAGCGGGAAAAAGGTGAGCTGCCTGATATTGCCGAGCGCTTGCCGAAAAACCCGCGCGTCATCGATATGAAGGCGCTTGGCCGGGAGCCCGGAAAACACGGCGGTTCCGTGCGCATGCTGATCGGCGGCCAGCGCGATATCCGGCTTATGCCCATCAGCAACTATGCCCGCCTGGTTGGTTACGACGAAAAATTCGAGCTTCATCCCGACATTCTGGAAAGCTACGACGTTCAGGACGAACGCATCTTCACCTTCAAGCTGCGAGAAGGCCACAAATGGTCCGACGGCAGCGATTTAACCTCCGAGGATTTCCGGTATTTCTGGGAGGATGTTGCTCTCAACAAGGAAATTCACAAGGGCGGCCCGCCAATCGAACTGCTGGTCAACAACAATCCTCCCCAGATCGAAGTCATTGACCGGCTGACGGTGCGCTATACCTGGGAAGGTCCGAACCCCGATTTTCTGGCAAAGCTCGCAGCAGCATCGCCCGCGCGGCTTTTCCTGCCCGCCGCCTATATGAAGCAGTTCCACATCAAATATCAGACCGCGGAAAACCTCGCCAAGCTCATCAAGAAGAACAAGGCGGATGACTGGAGCGGTCTGCATATCAAGATGTCGCGGCAGGTCCGTCCAGAAAATCCCGCTCTGCCGACGCTGGACGCCTGGCGCAATACGACTTCGCCACCGGCCGAACAGTTCGTTTTCGAACGCAATCCCTATTATCACCGTGTCGACGAAAACGGCCTTCAACTGCCCTATCTCGACCGGTTCCTGCTGAACGTCACCTCCTCCGACATCATCTCGGCCAAGACGGCGTCGGGTGACAGCGATCTGCAATATTTCGGCCTCGATTTCGCCGACTACACCTTCCTGAAGGATGCCGAAAAGCGCTTTCCTCTGAAGGTGAACCTCTACAAACGCTCTCAAGGGTCGCGCATTGCGCTTCTGCCCAATCTGAACTGCGCCGATCCTGTATGGCGGAGCTGTTTCCAGGACGTGCGCGTGCGCCGCGCAATGTCGCTCGCTATAAACCGGCACGAAATCAACATGGTCTGCTTTTACGGGCTGGCCAAGGAAAGCGCCGACACCGTCTTGCCGGAAAGCCCGCTTTACCGACCGGAATTTGCCGAGGCCTGGAGTGCCTTCGACCGGGCGATGGCCAACAGGTTGCTTGACGAAGCAGGTCTCGATAAGCGCGACAGCGCCGGCTACCGGCTTCTGCCGGACGGCCGTCCAGCCTATATCATCGTCGAGACCACAGGCGAAAGCACGCTCGAAACGGACGTGATGGAACTGGTCACGGACCACTGGCGGCATATCGGCATTGCGGTTTCGGTCCGCCCGACCCAGCGCGATGTCTTCCGCAAGCGTGCCATGGGCGGCGAGGTGCTGATGTCGGTGTGGATGGGCATGGACAATGGCGTGCCGACCCCCGACATGTTGCCTTCGGGCCTTGCGCCCACCGGCGACGACCAGTTGCAATGGCCGGTCTGGGGCATCCACTATCTGTCCGGCGGGCGCGAGGGCAAGGAGCCTGACCTGCCGGAAGCAGCGCATCTGCTCGATCTCCTGAAAAAATGGCGCCGAAGCGTCACCGAGGAAGAGCGCGAGGCAATCTGGCTGGAAATGCTTGGTATCTACACGCAGCAGGTATTTTCCATCGGCATCGTCAACGGCGCGCTGCAACCCGTCGTCCATGTCAAACGCATGCGAAACGTGCCGGAAAAGGCGCTTTTCGGCTTTGAACCCACATCGTATCTCGGCATCTACATGCCGGATGCCTTCTGGTATGACGGAGACGCCTGATATGCTGCGGTATATTCTCAAGCGCATCCTCGTCATGATCCCAACGCTGATCCTGATCTCGATGCTGGTCTTCACCATCATCGAATTGCCGCCGGGCGATTATTTCGAAAGCTACGTCGCCGAACTGCGCGCCATGGGCGAGACCGCAAACCTTGCCGAAATCGAGGAGTTGCGCGTCCGCTACGGCTTCGATCAGCCGGCGCCGATCCGTTACTTCCGCTGGGCAACCGGCATGCTGGTCGGCGATTTCGGTTATTCTTTCGAATATCAGCTCCCGGTAAACGAGGTTGTGGGAGACCGTCTGTGGTTGACGGTTCTGGTGTCCTTCGTCACCATCATCGTCACTTGGATTCTTGCCTTCCCGATCGGCATCTACTCCGCCACGCACAAATATAGCTGGGGCGACTACGGCCTGACATTCCTCGGTCTGCTTGGCATCGCTATCCCCAACTTCATGCTGGCGCTGATCCTGATGTATTTCGCCAATATCTGGTTCGGCATCTCCATCGGCCATCTGATGGATCGGGAATATCTGAACCAGGCGATGAGCTGGCCAAAGTTCAAATCGATTCTCGAACATATCTGGATACCCGTCCTCATCATCGGAACGGCGGGCACGGCCGGCATGATCCGCCGCCTGCGCGCCAACCTCTTGGACGAGTTGCAGAAACAATATGTCGTAACCGCCCGCGCCAAGGGGCTTCACCCTTTCAAAGTGCTGATCAAATATCCGCTGCGCATGGCGCTGAATTTCTTCATCTCGGACATCGGCTCGATCCTGCCCGCCATCATATCAGGCGCGGAAATCACCGCCGTCGTGCTGTCACTCGAAACAACCGGTCCGATGCTCATCCGGGCGCTGCAAAGCCAGGACATGTACCTGGCCGGCTCCTTCCTGATGTTCCTTGCTTTCCTCACGGTGATCGGCGTTCTTGTGTCGGATATCGCCCTTGCCATACTTGACCCGAGAATCCGCTTCGGAGGTGGTAACGTCAAATGACTTCATCCATCCCGACATCCGGCGAAGCACTGCCCCACTACGTTTCGACGGCGCCGTTCGACCCGTCGCTCATCGAACCCAATACGTCCGGAATGGCGGCCTTTAGCAAGGCGTCGCAGCTGCGGCTCATGTGGTGGCAGTTCCGCCAGCACAAGATCGCCGTCTGGTCCGGCGCCTTTCTGGTGGTGCTTTATCTTTCGATCCTGATCAGCGAGTTCCTCGCGCCTTACAATCTTCACACCCGCAATATCGAGCATATCTACGCCCCACCCCAGGCCATTCACCTTTTCAATGACGGAAAATTTGTCGGGCCTTTCGTCTATGGTCGGGAAATGACGCTCGACATGGACAATCTGCGGCGCGTCTACCGGGATGTGCCGACGGATATCCAGCCGCTGCGTTTCTTCTGCAAGGGCGATACCTATCATTTCTGGGGCATGATCGAGGCTAGAACCCACCTCGTATGTCCGGCCGAAGGTGGTGAAATGTTCCTGCTCGGCACCGACCGGCTTGGACGAGACGTGCTGTCGCGAATCATCTACGGCGCGCGCATCTCTCTGACGATCGGCCTTCTCGGTGTCGCCATGAGCTTCGTTCTCGGCATTGTGATCGGCGGACTTGCAGGTTATCGCGGCGGCACTTTCGATCTCATCGTCCAGCGTATCATCGAAGTCCTGCAATCCATTCCGAGCATTCCGCTGTGGCTCGCACTCGCAGCAATCATGCCGGTGACCTGGAGTCCGATCCTCGTCTATCTCGGCATCACCATCATTCTCGGCATGCTGGACTGGACGGGACTGGCGCGCGCCGTGCGCTCCAAATTGCTGGCATTGCGCGAGGAAGACTATGTTTTGGCTGCACAACTGATGGGCGCCGGCACGCCGCGCATCATCGGCAGGCACCTTATCCCCGGCTTCATGTCACATCTGATCGCCTCGGCGACGCTGACCATACCGGGCATGATTCTCGGCGAAACCGCGCTGAGCTTCCTTGGTCTCGGCCTCAGGCCGCCGATCACAAGTTGGGGAATTCTGCTCACGGAGGCGCGCAGCGTCAGCGTCATTGCGCTATATCCGTGGCTTCTCATCCCGACGATTCCGGTTGTTCTCGTCATTCTGGCCTTTAATTTCTTCGGTGACGGACTACGTGATGCTGCGGATCCCTTCAGATAAAATGGAACACGCCTTGATAAACTGCTCTTCCGCCATCGCCTTTTTTGGGAAAGGCAAAAAGAGGTGTGGCCGATGACCTCCCGTCTGAACGACGCACGCATCCTCATGTACAGCCACGATTCCTTCGGCCTCGGACATTTGCGGCGCTGTCGCACGATCGCTCACGCGCTGGTGGAGGATTATCGCGGCCTCAACGTGCTTATCATTTCGGGTGCGACTATCGCCGGCGCCTTCGATTATCGCGCTCGTGTCGATTTCGTGAAAATCCCGAGCGTCATCAAGCTGCGCAACGGCGAATACACCTCCATGGACCGGCATATCGATCTTCAGGAAACACTGAAGATGCGCCGCTCCATCATCTATCACACTGCCGAAAGCTTCCAGCCGGATATCTTCATCGTCGACAAGGAGCCCATGGGTCTTCGTGGCGAGGTGGAGGAAACGCTTGCGTATCTCAAGGGACAGGGAACCAAGCTTGTCATCGGTCTCCGTGACGTCATGGATGCACCGCAGCTGCTTGAAGCGGAGTGGAAGCGCAATGACGTGATGACCAAGATCGGCAAGTTCTATGACCACGTCTGGATTTATGGCCCGCCGGATTTCCACGACCCCTTGACGGGGCTCGACGTTCCCCAGACCGTTCGCGACAAGATGGATTTCGTCGGCTTCCTGCAACGCTCCAAAACGCAGGCGGAAACCGTGGCGCACCGGCCGGAGGGCGACTATCTTCTCATCACCACTGGCGGCGGCGGTGACGGCAGCGAATTGATCGATGACGTCATCAACGCCTACCGTCATGATAGCGAACTGACGCACAAGGCGCTCGTGGTGCTCGGCCCTTACATGCCGGCAGACCAGCGCCAGCGATTCATGAGCAGTGTTGCCGACATTCCGTACATAGAGATCATCGAATTCGACAACCGCATGGAAGACCTCGTTGCCGGCGCTCAGGCCGTCGTGTCGATGGGCGGCTATAATACCGTCTGCGAGATATTGTCGTTCGACAAGCCTGCCCTCGTCGTGCCGCGCACGGTGCCGAGGGAGGAGCAGCTTATCCGCGCAAGCCGCGCGTCGGAGCTCGGCCTTTTCGACATGCTTTTACCTGAGGATGCCGAGAATCCGGCAAAAATGGCGGCAGCTCTTAAAGCGCTGCCGAATCGCGCGCCGCCTTCCGTCAATTCGCAGGACCTGAAGCTCGATGGTCTGGAAAACATTTCGAAACGGATAGCCGAATGGCTGCCGCCCGAGGGCGACAAGGTGCCAATAACGCTGACGGCGTGACCGGCTCCCCGACAACCACCGCTTCAAAAGAGACACGCGCAACGTGACCGACACAAAAAAAATCGTGGTGCTCCTCAAGGGCTATCCGCGCCTGTCCGAGACTTTCATCGCCCAGGAACTTCTGGGGCTTGAAAAGGCTGGCCTTAAGCTGGAACTCATGTCCATGCGCCGCCCGACGGATAAAAAACGCCACCCCGTTCACGATGAAATCCGCGCACCCGTGACCTACCTGCCGGAATATCTGCATGACGAGCCCATCCGCGTGCTGAAGGCCCTGTGGGCATGCCGCAAAAAGCCAGGCTTCACCAAGGCGCTGCGTCGGTTTTTCAGCGATCTGCCGCATGATCTCAGCCGCAACCGCTTCCGCCGTTTCGGGCAGGCGGCCGTGCTGGCGCACGAATGGCCTGTAGATGCCGGGTGGCTGCATGTCCACTTCATCCACACACCCGCGTCGGTCGCCGCCTATACACATCTTATCACCGGCACGCCCTGGACGATTTCGGCTCACGCCAAGGATATCTGGACCTCCAGCGACCGGGACCTTGCCGCAAAGCTGGAAAGCGCCCGCTGGGCCGTGACCTGCACCGCAAGCGGCTTTCAGCATCTTCGCACCCTTTCCGGCGTCAAGCAGAATGTGCATTTGAGCTATCACGGTCTCGATCTCACCCGCTTCCCGCATTTCGACACGCCGCGTCCGCAAAGAGATGGATCGGACGCTCATGATCCGGTCAGGATTTTGAGTGTTGGACGGGCCGTCAAGAAAAAGGGCATCGATATTCTGTTGCAGGCTTTGGCCTCGCTTCCACAGGACATCCATTGGCGTTTCACCCATATCGGTGGCGGCGACGAACTTGCCGGGTTGAAAAAACTCGCCGACGAGCTTGGCATCGCCGACAGGATCGTCTGGACCGGCGCCATGGACCAGAAACAGGTGCTGGAGAATTACCGCGAGGCCGACCTCTTCGCCCTTGCCTGCCGCATCACCAGCGATGGTGACCGAGACGGTCTTCCCAATGTGCTGGTCGAGGCCGCCAGCCAGGCGCTGACCTGCATTTCCACCAATATATCAGGCATTCCGGAATTCTTCGTGGACGGTGAAAACGGCCTGCTGACGGAGCCCGAAAATCCGGTTGCCTTCGCCGAGGCTCTGCGCACGGCGATTACCGATCCACAATTGCGTGAGCGTCTGGGTAGTGCGGCGGAAAACCGTGTGCGAACCGCCTTCGACAACCGCACCAGCATTGCCGAGTTGAAGACGCTGTTCGAAACCGAGTGGGAAAAAACGCCATGACCGATACGGAAAAGCGCCCTTCCGTTTTCTTCTACGTCCAGCACCTTCTGGGCATCGGCCATATCGCCCGCGCCAGCCGCGTTGCCAATGCCCTTCAGGCTGATGGTTTCGATGTCGTTCTGGTGACAGGTGGCACCCCGGTTCCCGGCTTTCCGGGCGAAGGCATCCGCCATGTCGAATTGCCGCCGATCGCCGTCAGCGACGGCAGCTTTTCCGGCCTTGTCGATAGTTCCGGCAAACCGGTCGATGACGACTTCAAGAAGCTTCGAACGGATATGCTGATCGGCGCCTATCACGGCGCAAAGCCGGATATCGTCATCATAGAGGCCTTCCCCTTCGGCCGCAGGCAGGTGCGTTTCGAATTGCTGCCGCTTCTGCACGAGATCGAGGACAGTGAACCACGCCCGCTCGTCATGACGTCGCTGCGCGATATTCTGCAGGAAAAAACCAAACCCGGCCGGGACGAAGAAACCGTGTCGCTGGTGAAGAAACATTTCGACGCGGTGCTGGTCCACGGAGATCCGGATTTCGTCCGGCTGGAGGAGACCTTTCCCCTTGCCGGCGAAATCAGCCAGCGCGTTGTCTATACCGGCCTCGTCGCGCCGCTGCCACCGCCGGAACCGGCGGAAAAATTCGATATCGTCGTTTCCGCTGGCGGAGGTGCCGTTGGTGCAGCCCTTATCCGGGCCGCACTTGAGGCATCGCCTCTGCTGGAAGAGATCAAAAGCTGGTGCCTCATAACCGGCCCCAACATGCCGCAGGCAGATTTCGATGCGATCTCGGCGCAGGCGCCCGAAAATGTGTCCATCTTCCGCTTCCGCAAGGATTTCGCAAGCCTGCTTGCCGGCGCGCGGCTTTCGGTTTCGCAGGCCGGTTACAACACCGTCTGCGATATTCTACAGGCAAAATGCCGCTCGCTTCTGATCCCGTTTGCGGCCGATGGCGAAACGGAACAGAGCGCCCGCGCCGAACGGCTGGCGCGGCTGGGACTGGCACAGGTTCTGGAAGAGAAGGAAATCTCTGCGCAATCCATGGCCGATGCCATCAGGGCGGCATTGGCCCTGCCGGGACCGGACGTGATCCACCTCGATCTCGATGGCGCCGCAGGAACGGCTAGAGCTTTGCGCCGCCTTTTTGATGAGCGGTGAGGATCGCCTTTAACTCTCGAACGGCCTCTTCATCCGTGCCCTTGCGCCCTGCGCCGGTGAAACCGAGTTTCGCCACCCGGCTTTCCGGATCGTAAAACGGAATGGCGGAACAGGATGCGTGGATCTCCGTAATGGGAAAGCGGTCCAGCAATGTCTGCACGACTGGTGGACGCACCCCGGCCCCCGGCATGATGACAATTCGTCCGGCGGCAAGCTCGGATAATCGGGCCAAGGTCTCGATGCCCTCAAGCGCCGAACGCGCGCCCCCGGAGGTCAGAATTCTCGGGAAACCCAGCGCGATAGCGGCCTCCAAGGCTTCATCCATGTCGGGAACAACGTCGATCGCCCGGTGCAGCGTCATATCGAGCCCGTTGGCGTGGCGGCACAGCTCTTCGAGCAGGGGAATATCGAGCGAGCCATCGCCAAGCGAGGCACCGAGCACCACGCCGGAAAGCCCCGCCGCGCGCGCCGCATCGATATCGCGTTTCATCACATCGGCTTCGTCGCGCGTGAACACGAAATCCCCGGCGCGCGGCCTGATCATCACGCTCACCGGCAGGGCGTAGGCCGCCGCCCGGTGCATGAAACCCGCAGACGGCGTCACACCGCCACCGGACAATGCCGCGCAAAGTTCTATTCGGTCGGCCCCACCCCTGACCGCCGCTTCCAGACCGGCCACGTCGTCCACGCAAATCTCGAGAATCATCGTAACCTCTTTCTTTTGAATGTGCCGTGTTTTCGCGCCGGCTAATCCGAAAACCGCCCACACTTTTCGGTCCGACGCTCTACCTGCGGCGGCCCTTCCCATCAAGCGCGTAGAGCATGTAAACGCCGCCGAGACCTACAACCGCTCCCAGGATTGAAGTGCCTGAATAGCTCGTGACGAGCGTGCCGACGGCAAAAATCAGCGCACCCAAACCCGCGCCGAGGAAGATGTTGACGGCAATCAGCGAGCTTCCAAGCCCCGGCCGATCCGCAATCAGTTCCTGCAGATAGGTGATCGGGATACTGATGATGGCGGCTGCGCCGAGCGCGCTGATCAAGGTCTGCGCATAGATATGCCAAGGTGCCGTCGCGAGACCCTGCAGGATGAGGTAGATGGCATAAAGCCCCGCTCCCGCCGCAAGGGTCAGCGTTTGCCGCACCTTCTTTTCGATCCAGCCCCACAGCAGAATGAAGACGATTTCCAGCGCGGCAACGATGCCAGCGACGATACCGATATCCGCGACCGTTCCCTTTGCCTGACCCGTTATGATGAGCGAGCGGATGGAATCATTGAGATGCAGCATCGAGCAGATGAGCGCGATGGCGATGATCCGCAGCAGCACCCGTCGCTCCCCGATTTCCGCAAGTGAAGCGCGGAC
>Ga0075362_10000289_pt1 | contig 14172 bp, 8 predicted proteins | sample EndMetdeltDD1762_FD_71397 | JGI IMG/M metagenome (GOLD analysis project Ga0075362, IMG submission 71397) | Populus endosphere microbial communities from Tennessee, USA - Endosphere MetaG P. deltoides DD176-2 | ecosystem: Host-associated > Plants > Roots > Endosphere | place: USA: Tennessee...
GCGTCGCTGAACGTGCTCGTCGACGTCGCGCGCGGCTTCGACGGCAGCGATCGCAGCTATCTCGAGGCGCTCGGCACCGGCGCGTCGGGCAAGGAGCCCGAGCTCTACGATCGCCTGAAGCGCGACCTGCGCGTCCCGGCCGATCCGGTCGCCTGGCCGGACACGTTCGCCTGGATCGCGTGGCGCCTGCACGTACCCGCGGCCGTCCCGGACCTCGCGGCCCGCGCGCGGGCCGCGAAGCTGTCGCTCGCGGATCGCCGGCGCGCGATCGACGCGCTGGCGTTCAGCACCGCTCCCGCGGCGTCCGACGCGATGCTCAAGGTCGCCGGGGGCAACGGGCCGCTGCGCGAGCTCGCCACATGGTGGCTGCTCAACCGCCTGTCGAACAGCTGGTCTGACCACAATCTGCGCAATGCGCTGAAGGTGACCGGCATCTACGATCCCGACGCGATCAAGCTCGAGGAAGTGGTCACACCAAAGCCGCCGGCCGACGCGGCGGAGCTGCCGATCGAATCGGTCACCGCGCTGGCCGGCAGCGCCGCGCGCGGCAAGGAGGTCGCGGCGCGCTGCCTGATGTGCCACGCGATCGCCGGCACGGGCGCCGAGCTCGGTCCCGCGCTCGACGGATGGGGCAAGGGGAAGTCGCCGGAGATCATCGCGCGAGCCATCATCAGGCCCAGCGCGGAGATTGCGCAGGGCTACGACGCCACGGAGCTGCGCACGACCGACGGCCTCACGATCCAGGGCCTCCTGATCAAGGAAGGGGATCCCCTCATGATCCGCAGCCAGGGCGGCTTCACGCAGATCGTCCCCGCCACTCGTGTGGCGAACCGCCGCCGCATGACCGAATCGCTGATGATGAGCGCGGCGCAGCTCGGCCTGACCGCGCAGGACGTCGCCGACCTGATCGCCTTCCTGCGGGTGGAGTGAGCACAGATGATCAACCGGCGTGAATTCATCGGGACGGTCGCGGCCGCGGTGCCCGCGCTGCGGCTCACCGCCGCGCAGCAGAACGAGTGGGGCTCGCCGGTCTTCGATCTCCATCACCACATGCGGCAGAATCCCCAGGCGAACCTGGCGCATCTCGACGGCGCGGGGATCACCAAGGCGAACCTGCTGACGCGCGGTCCCGTGCAGGAGCAGGTCAAGGCGCTCGACGCCCTGGCGCCCGGGCGCTTCACCTGGTTCAGCACGTTCGACATCGCGAAGCCGGAAGCCGAGGCGCAGCTCACGCAGGCCGTGAAGGACGGCGCCCAGGGCTTCGGCGAGCTGAAGTTCCACGTCGCCGCCGACGGACCGGAGCTGCGCCGCATGTACGCGCTCGCCGCGGAGCTGAAGGTGCCGCTGCTGGTCCACTTCCAGGAAGTGGATCACTTCCCGAACGAAGGCACCTGGAGCACCGGCTACGCGAAGGTGTTCGAGTCGCTCCTCAAGGCGTATCCGAAGACGACGTTCATCGGGCACGCCGACGCATTCTGGGCGAACGTGAGCGCCGACTACCACAACGAGGCCGCCTACCCCGCGGGTCCCATCGTCCGCGGCGGCATCACCGACAAGCTGCTCGGCGACTACCCGAACCTGTTGGCCGACTGCGCGGCCAACTCGGGCAACAACGCGCTCTCGCGCGACCCCTCGTTCACCGCCGATTTCCTGAAGCGGCACCAGGACAAATTGATCATGGGGAGCGACTGCAGCTGCGCCGACGGGCACGGCGGCGGCGTCAGCCAGGCGAACAACCCGGCGGCGACACGCCTGGCGGGGAAGTGCGTCGCGCGCGAGACGCTGACGGTGCTCAAGAAGTCGGCGTCACCGGAGATCTTCCAGAAGATCGTCTGGGGCAACGCGCACAAGCTGCTCAGAATTCCATAGATCGCTCTGGATCTTTGTCGCTTCCACCTTCAGGCAGAAGGCCGGCGCCGCGAAGTTCCGGCTGAAGGCGGAAACTACAGGAGAAAGGGTCCAGCGGATCGCCGGCCGCCGCGTGTCTGCGTATGAATCAGGCGCGGCGGCATCGTGCGCAGGCGCTCGACGACGGCGTCGAGGCTTTCCGGGTCGGCGAGCTGCCGCAGACGAAGCGCCTCGTAGAACCGTTCCGCGTTGACGAGCTCGATCGGCACGCCTGCGTCGGCCGAGAGGCCGGCGGTCCGCTCTCCTCCCGACTCGAAATCCGACGTCGTCACGAAGATCCCGCGCGTGTGTTTGTTGATGACGAGCGCCCCGGTCAGCTCGCGGATCTGCGCGACCTTGATCCGATTCTTGTACCGCTTCACCTGCACGCCGATCGTCGTGTCACCCGGCCCGTCCAGCACGACGTCGATGCCGTCGTCGCCGCTGTAGGCCGTCACGCGCGCCTGGTAGCCCAGGCCCCGGAATACGTCGGCCACGACCTGTTCGAACAGCCGCGGGTCGATCGAGAAGCGGTCCTCATAGTGGGCGACCAGATGCGTCCGGATCTCGGCGAGCGGGGCGCCGACGTCGCCGAGATCGAAGATCTTCAGCCCCGCGATCCCGCCGTAGGACTTGATCGAGTGTTCCGCCTCCCGCCCGCCCAGGTCGATGAACTCTTCGAACTGCACCCACCACCCGCAGACGGGACAGATGCGGAGGTGCTTCTCGAAGAGAGACACGTCGCCGGTCGCCGGGATGGAGAAGTCTCCGGTCGCGTGCGGGCGAGCCCCTGCCCGAACCGGCGGGTCGCCGACGCCGAAGACATCCAGGGCGCCCGGTCCGCCGACCTGCTGAATGCCGCCGTACGTCCTCAGGAGATCGTCGTCTGGAAGCTGTTCGACGACGTTGGTCAGCGCGTGATGGCAGTAGGGGCAGGCGTGGGTCTGGCGCGCGTCGAAGTACAGCGAGACGAGCGCGTCGGGGCCCAGCGCGGGGCTGGCCAGGCGGTCGGCCTCGTAGTGCCAGATCGCCATGCGATGGAGAGCGGCTACGTCGCCTTGACGAACCGGATCGGTCCCGTGAAGCGGTCCACGGTGACGAGCCGGTAGGGGGCGGTCATCATCATCGCGGCCATCTCGCCCGGGCCGGGCTTCTTCTCGCGCCAGGTCACGACCAGCGCGTCCCCCTCGCGCTCGATGCGCGCGATCTCGACGCTGAAGCCGGCGCTGGGACGCGTGCCGAGGAAGACGCCGATGACGGTCGAGCGCGAGAGATCGACCTCGGGACAGGGACGTCCGCCGTGATGATCGGCGCAGAGCGCCTTCCACTCGGACGCCGTGCGCGCGACCGCTTCGCGGGGACTCTCGACATCGCTCTGCACGCCGCTCTCGAGCGGCTTGAACGCGACGGGATCGGGCACGGGCGCCATGCTGCAGAGTAGCGCGAGGAGGGTGGAGACGATCCGGATTCCAGCCACGTTCCCCCGATCTTACACCTCGCCGGCGGCCAATTCGTTTCACACAGCGAAACCATCGCAGAGCAAGTGGACATACCACTTTTCCGGCCGCCGGGGACCATTGTTTCGCATTGCGCGACATCGTCGTATTTGTAACCTGCCGCGCGGACTTCCCGCCCCATCGGCTATACAAGCACCCCTAGGGAGGCACGATGAAAGGCCTGAAGGACGTCACGGACAGAATGCGAAACCGCCTCGCGCGTCGCGGCGCGGGTGTCCTCGTTGTATGTATCGCGTATGCGGCCCTGACGGGCGCGGCCTACGCGCAGGATTCGCGCGGTACGATCACCGGCACGGTGCGGGACGCGAGCAAGGCCGTCGTCCCCGGCGCGACCGTTACCGCCACCAACGCCGAGATGGGCAACACCGTCACGGCGACGACCAACGAAGCCGGGGCCTTCCAGCTCCCGTATCTCATCGCCGGCACCTACAAGGTGACCGTCGAGCTGCAGGGATTCAAGAAGCACGTCCGTGACAAGGTCGAGGTCCGCATCGCCGACCGCCTCGAGCTCGACGTGACGCTCGAGATCGGCGGCACCATCGAGGAAGTCACCGTGTCGGTGGAGACGCCGCTGCTCGAGACGACCAACGCGTCGCTCGGCAACGTCGTCGACTCGCGCCGCATCGCCGAGCTGCCCACGCCGCACGGCGATCCCTACGCGCTCATCGGGCTCGCGTCGGGCGTCTCCTACACCGGGTCCGTCCGCCTCGATCGTCCGTTCGAGCCGACGCACATCGTCGGCTATGCGATGGACGGCACGCGCGGCAACCGCAGCGACCTGACGATCGACGGCGTGCCGAGCACGGCCACCGCCAACGCCAACGAAGTGATCGCCTCCTACGTGCCGCCGCCCGACATGGTCCAGGAATTCAAGGTGCAGACGGCGACCTTCGACGCGGCGATGGGGAACACCGAAGGTGGTGTGACCAATTTGAGCATCAAGTCGGGCACCAATCAGCTTCACGGCACGGCCTACTTCGTGAAGACGCCGAAGAGCCTGTTCGCCAACGATTTCTTCGCCAACGCGACCAACCAGCCGCTCGCCGACTTCACCTACAACCGCTACGGCGGCATGGCCGGCGGACCGGTGGTCGTTCCCGGCTACGACGGCCGGCGCAAGACGTTCTTCACCTACGGGTTCGAGGGGATCCACGAATCGCGGCCGCGCAACAACGGCACGCCGACGGTGCCGAGCGAGAAGATGCGCAACGGCGACTTCTCGGAGCTGCTCGCGCTCGGACCGCAGTACCAGATCTACAACCCGTTCACGCGGCGGTCGATCGGCGGCGGACGCTTCCAGCAGGATCCGTTCCCCGGCAACATCATTCCGGCGAACCTGATCAACCCGGTCGCGAAAGCGGCGCTGGGCTACATCGCCAAGCCGCTGACGCCGGGCAACGCCGACGGCACCGGCAACTTCCAGCAGCCGTCGCTGCCCGAGACGATCAAGTACGCGTCGAACACGATCCGCATCGACCAGGTCGCGACCACCCAGCAGCGCCTCTACGGCCGCTACAGCTGGTACGACCGGAACAGCAACTACAACAACTACTTCAACAACCTCTCGACCGGCGAGTGGTTCCAGTTCCTCTCGCGCCAGGCGGCGTTCGACCACGTCTGGGTGATGGGCCCGTCGACCGTGCTGAACATGCGCTACGGGTACAACTACTTCGTGCGCGGCACCGACACCAACCCCGCGAACCACGGGTTCGATCTCGCGTCGCTCGGGTTCCCGGCGTCCTACGCGGGGCTCATCGACGACGACCTGCGGCGCTTCCCGCGGTTCGACATCATGGGCTACCAGGGGACGGGCTTCGGCGGCGAGTACCGCCCGAACACCACGCATTCGTTCTCGGGCATCCTCAGCAAGACGAAGGGGGAGCACGCGCTGCGCGCCGGCTTCGAATGGCGGCGTTACAGCGAGACCTCCGAATTCTTCGCCAACGATCAGACCGGGCAGTTCGTGTTCGACTCGGCCTGGACGCGCGGTCCGCTCGACAACTCCACGGCGTCGCCGGGCTCGCTCGGGCAGTCGTTCGCGGCGTTCCTGCTCGGGCTGCCGAGCTCCGGCCAGATCGTCCGCCGCACCAGCTACGACGAGGCGTCGACGACCAGCGGGATCTTCTTCCAGGACGACTGGCGCCTGAGCGACAGGCTGACGCTGAACCTCGGCGTCCGCTACGAGCTCGAGGGCGCGCTGCGTGAAGCGACCAACCAGAGCGTCCGCGGGTTCGACGCCTCGGTGACGCAGCCGATGGAAGCGGCGGCGAAGGCCGCGTTCAACAGCGCCGCGGTCGGCATACCGGTCAGCCAGTTCAACGTGAAGGGCGGCCTCAATTTCGCCGGCGTCGACGGGCAGCCGAGCTCGCTCTACAAGACGCCGAAGAACAACTTCATGCCCCGGCTGGGCCTGACCTACAAGCTGAACGAGAAGACCGTCGCGCGCGCCGGCTACGGCATGTTCTACGGCTTCCTCGGCCAGCGCCGCGGCGACGTCATCACCTCGGGCTTCAGCTCGAACACGCCGATGACCGTGTCGCTCGACAACGGCCTGACGTTCCTCGAGACGCTGTCGAATCCGTTCCGGACCGGCATCATCGAGCCGGTCGGCGCGGCCGCCGGGATCCAGACGTTCCTCGGCCAGGGCATCTCGTTCTTCGCCGAGAACCCGGTGTCGGCGCGCAACCAGCGCTGGCAGGTCGGGCTCCAGCGCGAGCTGCCCGGCCGCTGGGTCGCCGACATCGCCTACGTCGGCAACCACGGCGACAACCTGGCGACGGGGCGCAACATCAACGCGCTGCCGAACCAGTACCTCAGCACGAGCCCGACGCGCGATCAGGCGACGATCGACTACCTCAGCGCGCTGGTGCCGAATCCCTTCGTCAACCTGATGCCGGCGACGGCGGGCACGGCGTTCCGCGCCGCGACGATCGCGCGCTCGCAGCTGCTCCGTCCGTATCCGCAGTTCGGCGACATCAACACGACGACGAACGAGGGCTACTCGTGGTACCACTCGCTGCAGGTCAACCTGCAGAAGCGGTTCTCGGCCGGCTACACGCTCGGCGGCGCCTACACCTACTCGCGCTTCACCGAGGCGACCGACTTCCTCAACGCCGGCGACGCCGAGCCGTGGAACGGGATCTCGAGCCAGGACGTGCCGCACCGCCTCGCGGTGAACGGCATCTGGGAGCTCCCGTTCGGCAAGGGCCGCCGCTACGGGGCAGGCGTCTCGCCGGCGATGGACGCGCTCATCGGCGGCTGGCAGTTCCAGGGGATCTACGCCTACCAGACCGGATTCCCCATCACCGGCTGGGGCAACCTGATCTTCACCGGCAACCTGGACGACATCGCTTCGGACAACCCGACGCTGACGCAGTGGTTCAACACCGAGGCGGGCTTCAACAAGGTGTCGGCGCAGGCGCTCGGCTCGAACGTCCGGACCTTCCCGCTGCGCATCGACTCGGTTCGCGGGGACTCGGTCCAGAACCTCGACGTGTCGGTGCTGAAGAACGTCACCCTGTCGGGCCAGCAGAGGCTGCAGTTCCGGTTCGAGGCGATCAACGCCCTCAACCGCGCGCAGTTCCCGATTCCGGCGGGGAACAGCATCAACCCGACCAACGCGTCCTTCGGACAGATCGTCACGTCGGCGCAGCAGAACTACGCGCGCCGCGTGCAGATCCAGATGAAGTACCTCTTCTAACGATTGGGGCATCGCTCGATCGGGTGATCGGGTGACCGGGGCGGCAACGCTGGGCGTTGCCGCCCTTTTTTGTGTGCGTTGTGCGCGGAAACAGCCCACAAATGGCCACATTGTCATGTCGATTTAGGACATAAGACGACTTTAGGGTAGGATCGACCCAGCCCCCCGGAGGAGAGTCATGCTGGGTCCAAGATCAATCGGGCGCGGGGTGTGTCTGGCGGCCGCCGTGTGGGCGGCGGCTGTCGTGACCGCCGCGGCGCAGGATTCTCGTGGTGCGATTACCGGCACGCTACGCGATGCCAGCCAGGCCGTCGTGCCAGGCGCGATCGTCACCGTCACCAACCTGGAAATGGGCACCGTCATCAGCACGACCTCCAACGAGGTCGGCTTCTTCCAGGTGCCGTATCTCATTGCCGGCTCGTACCGCGTGACGGTGACGCAGCCGGGCTTCAAGACCTATACGGGCAACCGGCTCGAGATCCATATCGCCGATCGCCTCGAGCTGAATCTCACGCTCGAAGTCGGCGAGGCCATGGAAGACGTCATGGTGTCGGCGGCGACGCCGCTGCTCGAGACGACGAACGCGTCGCTCGGCAGCGTCCTGGACGCGCGGCGCGTGTCGGAGCTGCCGACGCCGCACGGCGATCCCTACGCGCTCATCGGCCTGGCCTCCGGCGTGTCGTACACCGGATCGATCCGGCTCGATCGTCCGTTCGAGCCGACGCACATCGTCGGCTACGCGATGAACGGGACGCGCGGCAACCGCGGCGACCTGACGATCGACGGCGTCCCGAGCACGGCGACGGCGAACGCCAACGAGGTCATCGCCTCCTACGTGCCGCCGCCCGACATCGTCCAGGAGTTCAAGGTGCAGACGGCGACCTTCGACGCGAGCATGGGGAACACCGAAGGCGGCGTGACGAACCTCAGTATCAAGTCCGGCACCAACGATCTGCACGGCTCGGCGTACTACGTGAAGACGCCGGCGTCCGTGTTCGCGAACGACTTCTTCGCCAACGCGACGAACCAGCCGCTCGCCGACTTCACCTACGCCCGCTACGGCGGGATGGCGGGCGGTCCGGTGGTGGTCCCCGGCTATGACGGCCGCGGCAAGACGTTCTTCACCTACGGGTTCGAGGGGATCCACGAGGCGCGTCCGCGCAACAACGGCACGCCGACGGTGCCGACCGAGAAGATGCGCAACGGCGACTTCTCGGAGCTGCTCGCGCTCGGGCCGCAGTACCAGATCTACAACCCGTTCACGCGGCGGTCGATCGGCGGCGGGCGGTTCCAGCAGGATCCCTTCCCGGGCAACATCATCCCCGCGAACCTGATCAACCCGGTCGCGAAGGCCGCGCTCGGCTACATCGCGACGCCGCTCACGGCGGGCAACGAGGACGGCACCGGCAACCTGCAGCAGCCGTCGCTGTCGGAGACGATCAAGTACGCGACCAACACCGTGCGCGTGGATCAGTTCGTCACGACCCGGCAGCGCGTCTACGCGCGCTACAGCTGGTACGATCGGAACAGCAACTACAACAACTACTTCAACAATCTCTCGACCGGCGAGTGGTTCCAGTTCATCTCGCGCCAGGCGGCGCTCGACCACGTCTACATGGTGAACTCGTCGACCGTGCTGAACACGCGGTTCGGCTACAACTACTTCGTGCGCGGCACCGACACCAACCCGGCCAACCACGGGTTCGATCTCAGGTCCCTCGGATTCCCCGCGTCGTACAACGCGCTCATCGGCGACGGCCTGCGGCGCTTTCCGCGGTTCGACATCACCGGCTACCAGGGCACCGGCTTCGGCGGTGAGTACCGTCCCAACACCACCTACTCGGCGTCGGCGATTCTGAGCAGGGACATCGGGAGCCACTCGTTCCGCACCGGCGCCGAATACCGCCAGTACGCGGAGACGTCGACCTTCTTCGCCAACGATCAGACCGGGCAGTTCGTGTTCGACTCGGCGTGGACGCGCGGTCCGCTCGACAACTCCACCGCCGCGCCGGGCTCGCTCGGCCAGTCGTTCGCGGCGTTCCTGCTCGGGCTGCCGACCTCCGGACAGATCGTGCGGCGCGCCAGCTACGACGAATCGTCGGCCACCAACGGCGTCTTCCTCCAGGACGACTGGCGCGTGGGCGCACGGCTCACGCTGAACCTGGGCGTCCGCTACGAGTTCGAGACGCCGCTGCGCGAGGCGAACAACCGGAGCGTCCGTGGATTCGACGCGTCAGCCGCGCAGCCGATGGAAGCGGCGGCGAAGGCCGCGTTCAACAGCGCGGCGGTCGGCATCCCGGCCAGCCAGTTCAACGTCCGCGGCGGCCTCACGTTCGCCGGTGTGGACGGGCAGCCGGGCGCGCTCTATACGACGCCGAAGAACAACTGGATGCCGCGCCTGGGCGCGACCTACAAGCTGGGCGAGAAGACGGTCCTGCGCGCCGGCTACGGCGTGTTCTACGGGTTCCTCGGCCAGCGCCGCGGCGACGTCATCACGTCGGGCTTCAGCGCGAACACGCCGCTCACCGTGTCGCTCGACAACGGGCTCACGTTCCTCGAGACCCTCTCGAATCCGTTCACGAACGGCATCGTCGAGCCCACCGGCTCGGCCGCGGGGGTTCAGACGTCCCTCGGACAAGGTCTCACGTTCTTCGCCGAGAAGCCGAAGTCGTCGCGCAACCAGCGATGGCAGGCGGGGCTTCAGCGGGAGCTGCCCGGACGCTGGGTGGCCGACGTCGCCTACGTCGGCAACCGCGGCGACGACCTGCCGACCACGCGCAACATCAACGCGCTGCCGAACCAGTACCTGAGCACGAGCCCGTCGCGCGATCAGGCGACGATCGACTACTTGAGCGCGCTCGTGCCCAATCCCTTCGTCGGGCTGATGCCGGCGACGGCCGGCACCGCGTTCCGCGCGGCGTCGATCGCCCGCTCGCAGCTGCTGCGTCCGTATCCGCAGTTCGGCGACATCAACACCACGACCAACGAGGGCTACTCCTGGTACCACTCGCTGCAGGCGAGCGTGCAGAAGCGTTTCTCGTCGGGCTATACGTTCGGCGTGAACTACACCTACTCGCGCTTCGTCGAGGCGACCGAGTTCCTCAACGCCGGCGATGCGGAGCCCTGGGAAGGCATCTCGAGCCAGGACGTGCCGCATCGGCTGGCGCTGAACGGCATCTGGGAGCTGCCCTTCGGCAAGGGACGCGCGATTGGGACCGACAGCGGCGGAGTCATGAACGCGCTGGTGGGCGGCTGGCAGGTCCAGGGCATCTACACCTATCAGACCGGTTTCCCCGTGGGGAACTGGGGCAACCTGCTGTTCACCGGCAACCTCGACGACATCGCCGTGTCGAATCCGACGCTGGCACGCTGGTTCAACACCGAGGCCGGCTTCAACGCGGTATCGGCGCAGCAGCTCGGGTCGAACGTGCGGACCTTCCCGCTGCGTTTCGATGCGGTCCGCTCCGATCCCGTCAACAACGCGGATCTGTCGGTGATCAAGAACGTTCGCTTCGCCGGCGAGCACAAGCTGCAGTTCCGGTTCGAGGCCATCAACGCCCTGAACCATCCGCAGTTCCCCGCGCCGGCGGGCAACAGCCTGAACCCGACCAACGCCTCGTTCGGCCAGGTCGTTACGTCGGCGCAGCTGAACTACGCGCGCCGCGTACAGCTCATGGCGAAGTATCTGTTCTAGGGGAGTTACGCGCAGGGAGAGATACGAGGGGCCGGAGTCGAGTCGATTCCGGCCCCGCGGACTTACCAGGCCAACGCTGCCTTCGCGCCGGCTTTCCGCTTCGGCTTGCTGGCCTTCTTGCCTTTCGAGGCTTTCTTAGTCGAAGCGCGCTTCTGTTTCTTCGCCATCTCGCCTCCAGGTTGGTTAGGGCATGACGTGCATCGTATGCCTGCATCATAGGAAGGTCGCTTCGATCGGTCAAGAAACTATATGAGGAGATCGCTCCAGGTACGGTCCCGCGCCGCCATCGCCACGATCTCGGTGAGCCGGGCGAACGGCGGCCGCGCCCAGCTGATGCTGGCGCGATCCACCGGCGCGAGCAGGAACTCGAGCGCGGCACAGAGCTGATCCCAGAGCGCCCGATGCGCGACGGTCGAGGCGCCATCCATCGGCGCGACACCCTGGTAGCCTTCGAGGACGGCGGGCAGCGCCCGGCAGGGCAGGGCCGCGAGTTCCAGCGCGGGATCGCCCCATCCGCAGTCGTTCCAGTCGATCAACGCCGCGAACCTCCCGTCGCGCACCAGTACGTTGGTCGGGAGCACGTCGTTGTGCAGGAACCGCCGGAACCCGCGCGCCTCCTCGACCGCGGGCCGGAGACGGTCGAACACGCGCGTGAGCCAGCGCACGTTGTACGAGCTCAGGTAGTGCTCGGACTCCAGGTACTCGAGGAGATCCGCGGGATCCGGCCGGTGGGGCTGCTTGAGATAGCCCATCGGATCGGGAACGTCGGTGACACGTTCGTGGAGAATCGCGAGCTGCCGCCCGATTTCCCGGTAGATCGGTCCGCTCCGATCGGGATCGAGGTCTTCCAGTCCGAAGTTGGTCCCCTGCACGCGTTCGTACACCGTGTAAGGGACGTCGAACACGGTGCGGGAATCGTCGTAGACCACGAGCGCCGGTGTCGTGACGCCGGCGGCGACGGCGGCCGGCGCGGCGACCGATTCGGTCTGCGTATCTCCCACGCCGTGCGGTCTGGGGATCCGCAGCACGAGGCGATTCCCGAGCGCGAGCGCGGTATTGACGGTGCCGATCGCCGGAAGCGCCTCGACATCTTCGGGAGACACGTCGAGTCGATGGCGGCGCACGATCTCGCGGATCTGGTCCATCGTCGGCGTCGGCGCGTCGGGAACCGGCGCGCGCCTCGCCTCCACGCGCCGGCGCCAGCTGGCGTCTCTCGTCATCCAATCGTCCCCGGCGTCGCGCTTTGCGGCCACGCGGCGTGATCGGCGCTGTGGCGCGCCGGCGGCTCGCTGTGCGTGAGACGGCGGACGATCGTCTCGGATATCCGGCGGGACGCGTGGCCGTCGCCGTACGGGCTGTGGACGTGCGCCATCCGCGCGTGCAGGTCGCGATTCTCGATCAGTTCGCTGCTCGAGGCGATGATCGAAGCGGGAGAGATGCCGACGAGCTTGGCGCCGCCGGTCGCCAGGCCTTCCGGGCGATCGGTTTCGCGCCGCAGCACGAGCACCGGCTTGCCGAGCAGCGGGGCTTCCTCCTGGATGCCGCCCGAGTCGGTCATGATGAAATAGCTGCGCGCGAGCAGCCGCAGGCAGTCCCGGTACGACAGCGGCGCCACCCGCGTCATGTTCGGCCGGCCGCACGCGCCGGCCGCCGCGTCGAAGGCGCGGGACACCGCCGGGTTCGCGTTGATCTGACACAGGAACTCGAAGGCCGGGTACCGCTCGGCGAGCACCGAAATCGCCTCGAACATCGCGGTCATCCGTTCGCCGAGGACCTCGCGCCGGTGCAGCGAGACGACGATCCGGCGGCCGGGCGGCTCGTGGCCCTCGACGAGCGACGCGTCGGCGTGATCGTGGAAGGCGTCCACCCCCGTGTTGCCCGTGAGCAGAATAGACCCGGGCGGGACGCCTTCCTGCACGAGATTGCGGACCGCGTGCGCTGTCGGCGCGAAGTGCAGTTCGGCGATGCGGGCCAGCAGCCGCCGGTAGCCTTCTTCCGGAAACGGGGCCGCGAGGCTTCCTGTCCGCAGTCCCGCTTCGACGTGGGCGACCGGCACCTTTGCCTTCCCGGCCGCCACCGCGCCGGCCGCGGCGGTCGCCGTGTCGCCCTGCACGATCACCAGGCGAGGGCGCAGCGCCTGGACGACGTCGCCCAGCTGATCGAGCAGGAGGCCGAACAGCGCCGAGAGGCTGAGCGGGTGCGCGAGCGCCGGCAACTCGAGATCGGGCGTGACGCCGCACTCGATCAACTGCTCGCGTGCCCGCGCGGCATGCTGTCCCGACACGCAGACCACCACGCTGCGCGCGAGCGTGGTGGACCGCAGCTGTTTGACGACCGGAGCCAGCTTGATGGCTTCCGGCCGTGTCCCGACGATGAGCAGCGCGTGTGTCATGAGGCGTGAGCTCGCATCTTCCGGTCGCCGGTGGACGCCAGGTCCAGGCGGGCGTGCACGTGCGCGGCGAGATGGCGGCCCAGCGCCATCGTCGTCAGGGATGGATTCGCGGCCCCCGGTCTCGGGAACACACAAGGGCCCGCGACGAACACGCGCGGCATCCCGCGCAGCTCGCCCGCCGCGTCCACCACGTCGCCGTCCAGCGGAAGCGTACAGGCTTCATGATCGATCGAACCGAGCGGACAGCGATATGGGAAGATCGTACCGGGCGTCGAGATCGCGCGATCGAGCGCGGCGGAGAAGTCGCCGGCGGCGCGCTGGCTGGCCTCGCTGATCGCGTGCGCGAGGCCCAGGCCTTCGCAGAGCGTCGCGAGAGACCGCGTTTCGGCCGCCAGCACGTGCTCGTCCTCGGGCGTCTCTGCGATCGCGAAGAGCGGCGTGGCGTCAGGCCCGTGGAAGCGCACGGTCGCCGCCGGGCCCGGCCGCTGTTCCCCCATGGTCCACGCATCCATCACGAGGTGACCCCCGATGCGATGCAGCTCGAGGAACGCATTGAACCGGCCGGCAGCGTCGTGTAGGACGAACACCGACGCTTCGTCCGACAGATCGTAGGCATCCGCCAGGTCGTCGCTGACACGAATCCATCCCCGCACGAGGTGATCGGTGATCGGGCACGGCGTCAGCCTGCCGGTGAGCTGCGAGACGAGACGCGCGTTCTCGATGGCTCCCGCGCACAGGACCAGCGCCGCGGCGCGCACGCGCTGCTCGTCACGCCCGTGGCGCAGCACGACGTCGAGGCCGTCGGGGCCGTCCTGCACGCCGATCAGCGTGCGCCCGGTCAGGACGGCTGACGCGTCGATTTCCTCGAGCGGCGAGTACGCGCACCAACGGCCGGATCCGAGCGGCCGGACCGCTCTGGGGGTCGGCCGCGCGTCCTGGAAGCCGCGCGTCCGAAGCACCGCCGTCAGGTGAGCCTCGGTGG
>Ga0075362_10000290_pt1 | contig 14161 bp, 16 predicted proteins | sample EndMetdeltDD1762_FD_71397 | JGI IMG/M metagenome (GOLD analysis project Ga0075362, IMG submission 71397) | Populus endosphere microbial communities from Tennessee, USA - Endosphere MetaG P. deltoides DD176-2 | ecosystem: Host-associated > Plants > Roots > Endosphere | place: USA: Tennessee...
ATCTTGCGGGAAAACGGGCGAGCCCTGGTATTTTCTGGAAGAAATGTATCCCGTCTTCGGCAACCTTGTCCCGCGAGACATCGGATCGAGAGAGGTTTTGAGGGTCTGCGAGCAAGGGCTTGGCGTTGAGGGGAAAATGCAGGTTTATCTCGATATCACCCACCTCCCTCCTCAAAAACAACATAAATTGGAATCCGTGCTCGATATCTATCAAAAATTTACCGGAGAAGATCCGCGCAAAAAACCGATGAAGATCTGTCCTGCAGTTCATTATACAATGGGCGGTGCTTGGGTCGATTGGCCTGCGGCGGATGATCCCGACCGGTGGTCCCGCTACCGGCAAATGACCAATCTCGAGGGTTGTTTTAATGTCGGCGAGTCAGATTATCAATACCATGGCGCAAATCGGCTGGGAGCGAATTCGTTGCTCGCCTGCATTTTCGGAGGCCTTGTCACGGGAGTCGAAGTGCCCCGTTACATCGAGAATCTCAAGTCGAGTTTCGAGGAAGTGGCCGAGTCTGTTTTTGACCAAGCTTTATTGGAGGAAGAAAACATCCAAAAGGAATTACTGGATCGAAAAGGGAAAGAAAATGTCCATCTTTTGCATGACGAGATGGCCGATTGGATGGTTCGGTTCGCAAGTGTGAAAAGAGACAATCCGGACTTGAAAAAAACAATTGTTAAATTGAAAGAGATCCGGGAAAGGTACTCTCATATTTCCCTCGACGATCGAGGATCGGTTTTAAATCAAACCTACGTTTTTGCCCGCCAATTCCCGGCCATGCTGGAATTGGCCCTCGTCATTGCTAAAGGGGCGCTGCTTCGCGATGAATTCCGGGGAGCCCACTTCAAGCCTGAATTTCCGGAACGGAACGACCCAGACTGGCTGAGAACGACGATCGCCGCCTACGATCCTCAGCAAGACGAACCTGTCATTACGTACGAACCCGTTGACATTCGCCATCTCGACCCGATACAAAGGGATTATACCAAGGCCAAAAGAGTCAAACCTACTTTGAACAATATCCCGGCAAATATCCAATTGCCGCTCTAAAGCGAGGTCCTTTGAAAGACGCTTCTACTTTTACTTTGCGCATTTTTCGAGGAGTCCCTGGAAATCAATATTGGGAAGAATTTGAACTGGCAAGGGTTTCGGGCGCTAACGTGATCTCTTGCCTCATGGAGATTCAAAAGCGGCCGATTAATAAAAAAGGGGAAAAAACAACTCCAGTCGCTTGGGAACAGGGGTGCTTGGAAGAGGTTTGCGGGTCGTGTTCTATGCTCGTCAATGGAGCCCCCCGCCAGTCGTGCACCGCGCTGATCGAAACCTACATTCAAACCACTGGTTCGACGGCAATCACTCTTGCCCCGTTCACCAAATTTCCCTTGATCCGCGACTTGCAAGTCGACCGGACCCGTATGTTCGAAGCGTTGAAAAAAGTAAAAGCATGGATTCCAATCGATGGGTATACCGATAGCGGGGAATTCGGTCCTCCGATCAGTTCTGAGGTTCAAGAGGCCCTTTATGTCCTCTCCACCTGTATGACCTGCGGCTGCTGCAGCGAAAGTTGCCCCCAAGTCAATGCCGATTCTCCATTCATGGGCCCTGCCGCCATGTCCCAAATCCGCCTTTTCAATGCCAATCCCACAGGCGCCCTCCAAAAATCGTCCCGCCTCCGTCCCGCTCTCGAAGAAGACGGCATTGCAGGCTGCGGCAACGCCCAGAACTGCGTCCGCGTCTGCCCGAAAAACATTCCCCTCACAGAATCGATCGCTCTCATTGGCCGGGAGGCCTCGAAGCAAGCGATTAAAGATTTTCTTGGCCTTCCTGATTCCGGGAAATGAGCCTGTACAAAAAGTGGGGATGAGGGGAAAATGGTTTTTCTCTCTGCTGTTAGGGATACTCTGGACTCTGTATGCCCTTCAACTACAAGCAATAATTTGGGGATCGCGACGCCAGTTGCGCTTTGGCCCTTCTGGGAAGCGGTTCCACGTGAATATACACGGTTGATTGAGCCTAGTTACGGAACCCTTTCGGCGGAGTTTTTTTAAAAAGAAGGGTTTCGTTGCGCTGACCATTTCCAGGCGGTATCGATAGAATTTGCAGCTATCCCTATCACTATCAGCACGGCAGGTAATTTGAAAAAGTCTCGAGACAAGATGTGTCTCCCCAATTCGGTTCTTTCTTTTTCGTTTTTACAATTTTTGAAGAGTTGAGCTATGGCGCAGGTTGTAGACAAGCTCATTAATACTGCGCAATGTTGCCAACTAGAGGATGAGAGTGCTTGGGCTGAAAGGGCGATGGCGAAAAATTTGGAAACCCCGGAATAAAGGGGCTCTGAAGGGTTTTTGACTCCCTGAAAAATATAATTTCCCATAAACCCAATGATTAATTGCTCGAGTCCTGTCTTGAGGTAGGTAGGATGATTAGAAAACAAAGAATTTTTCAGGCCATTCGCTATAAAAACTTGAAACGTAGTTGCAAGGACCATTTTTCTTCCTTTTTCTTACGGAAATTATGACTTTTTCAAAAAAGCACGCATCATACTAAATGGAAAGAATTTTGTTCTTCTGATTTTTTATTCAGTGTTTCCACTTTTTTGTGAGTTGACATTTGGTCTGCTATCCAGCAGGCAAGACCAGAAAAGCCGGTCAGGGCCGTAGAGACTAAAAGGCCGCAGACCCAAGGATTTGAAAGGAACTCATCCGGTTTGAAAAGCCGTAAATGCAGAGCCATCGCCGCAGATCCAAGCAGAAGTTGGCAGATCCCCTTTCTTTTTTTCTCCTCATAAAAATTGGAAATGCAAGCAGCGCCGAGTCCAGCGGAACCATAAAAATGAAGCGAATCCATATTGAAATGATTGTAGGGCGAGAGATACGTAGTGACAAGGCCTGCCGTTATCAATTTCGCTGCTGTAAGGTGTTTTTTTTCGAGTCCATATTTCACTCCATTTCCAATGAGAAGTAAATTCGTTAAACCGTAAGCCAATTTCACAGCGTGCATAAAAACCTATAAGTTCAATAGACGAAGGGATTTTCTGTGGGGTTTGATATCGTGTTGAGCGAGGTCGAAATTTTGAATGTAAAACCGCTTTACAAGGCATTGCTTGAATTCATCGAGAAGAATCTCGAGGCTTGAAGCGTGATCTTTCAGTTTGCAGAGAAACTCTTTATGAGGGCGGTTTTCCCTGTAGCGCGGTCGTTTCGACGGAAGCAAAAGATAGTTCATGTTTTCTTCGGAGTAATCCCAAAGAAAAGAGGTGTGGTGGAGCCACCGGTCTTTTTTGATGTATTGGGCGTTTCCCCCGCATTTCAAATTGCCGATGCAGTAATCGTTTTCTTTGAGATGGAATCCAGGGATTTGCCACGAGGCCGTATAAAGGTCCGCAGACCAACGAAGAATAGGCTCTGGAAACGCGGGGACATCGAGATCTTGTTTATTCATAATGAAGGTGACAAAGAGAGTGTTGGAATCGACAACGACTGTCCCTCCTCCGCTGAATCGCTGAATGACCGGAATCTTGTCTGCTCGGACCTTTTCCAGATTGAGAAGCTGCGTTGGCTCTCCTGAAATCCCCATCACGATGGCTCGCGAAGAGCCTTGATTGACGATGCAAAAATTTTTTTCTTCAGAGCGGAGGAGCGCCTCTTCCAGTTCGAGCTGTTTAAAGATAGGCTCATTCCTTAAGCAGATGAAGTGGAGATGAGGTTTTGTCATTTTCTTCCATGCAATGCGAGCAGAACATTTGTTGCGGGAAGGGCCTCGCGAAGGACTTTTGCTGCAGATTCAAGGGTTTGGTTATAGGAGTCTTGGTTAGGTTCGATTTCAGAATAGGCGATGGATAGGGTTAAATGGAGAAATCCTTGCTGCGTCTCAAACCGATGGTTTTGAATTTCTTCTCTCAATTGTTCGGCGATGATTTTTGCCCCCGCTTCCTTTGTGTCGGGGAAGAGAAGGATGAAACTCCCTTCTGAAGAGGGGATGAGAAGGTTGGATTCGGGCAAAAAAGGGTGGATGAAATCGGAAAAGGGAATGAGGATTTCCTCAGCGAGAGTTGACGCATAGCGGCGCTCGATTGAGTCGAAGTGGTCGATGCGGAGATAAAGAAGGGAAATGGGTTTTTTTGACTCGAAAGCGTCCGTCAGAATTTGCATGGCCCGATTGGCGAGGAGGAATTTTTTTTTCAAATAGGCGTTTGAGAGTTCTTTTTTGGGGATAGGAATGAGGGAAGAAACCGCTTCGGTCTTCTCGCGGGCCAATGTCGCTTTTTTCCCAATCGCGATCCGTGTCTCTAGCTCCTCTAGATCGAGTTGATCGCTCAGAAAATCAGTGACCCCCGACTCAAGAGCTTGATCTCGGAATGATTTTTTGAGCTTGCCTGTGATGAGGAGAATCGGCGTCAAAGAGGGGGCTGTTTTTTGACTTAAAAGTTTGCAAAGTTCGAGAGCGTCGCAATCTTGGAGCGTTGCATCGACGATGATGAAATCGACCCTTGCGTTCAATGCGTCAAGGGCCTCTTTTTGGTTCGAAGCTGCGAGGACGAAAAACTGTTCGCTTAAGTATTTTTTGATCCAAAAAGGGATGGAAGGATTGTCTGAGACGATCAGAAGCGTAGGCATCTGCATCGTTTTTTTCATCAACTGTTCCATTTTTGCAAAGCAATCCGCAAGATGGAGATGTCTGCGGGAGAAATTCCTGAAATTCGAGAGGCTTGTCCCAAGTTTTCTGGCGTAAAACGGGAAAATTTTTGTTTTGCTTCGGTTCTTAATCCGACTATTTTTTCATAGTCGAAATTCTTCGGGATGCGGGCCGCGTCGAGGTTGTCGAGCTTTGCCACCTCTTTTTCCTGCCGTTCGATGTATCCCGCGTATTTTAAATGCATTTCGATTTGGGTATTCAGATCAGGACCAAAGTCGGCCACCTGCTCAGGGAAGGATTTTAAGGCCTCCGAGTAGCTCCACTCGGGCCTGCAAATGAGCTGTGCGAGAGAGGTCCCTTTTCCCTGAATCGTTTTAAAAACCTTATCCAATCGTGCCGTTTCTGTTTCGATTGTCTCTTTTTTTGTAAGCGCCCGTTCGTATTGTTCCCGCGAGATCATTCCTAGCTCGTAAGCTAAAGGCCGGAGCCGCAGATCGGCATTGTCCTGCCGCAAAAGAAGGCGATGCTCCGCTCTGCTGGTAAACATCCGGTAAGGCTCCGTCAATTCAAAGCGGATGAGGTCGTCGATCATCACGCCGATGTAGCTTTCGCTCCGTTTCATGATAAATGGAGCTTTTCCAGAAACTTTGCAAGCGGCATTGATCCCGGCGATCAACCCTTGCGCGGCAGCCTCTTCGTATCCTGTCGTTCCGTTGATTTGGCCTGAGAGGAAAAGTCCCTCGACGATTTTGGTTTCTAAGGAGGGATAAATTTGGTCGCTATGCACAAAATCATATTCGATCGCGTAAGCTGCCCTCATCACTTCGGCCCTCTCCAATCCGACGCAGCTATGGATCAGGTCTAATTGGACGTCGAATGGCAGCGAAGAAGAGATCCCGTTGACATAGACCTCTTCCGTCGTAAGCCCCTCCGGCTCCAGAAAAATTTGATGCCGGTCTTTATCTGCAAAACGGACGACCTTATCTTCAATAGAGGGGCAATAACGGGGGCCGACCCCTTTGATTGCTCCGGCATACAAGGGAGATCGGTGCAGATTATTTCGGATGATCGCGTGCCCTTCAGGCGTTGTGTATGTAATGTGGCAGGAGATTTGAGGCATCCGCTCTTCAGGCTCGTCGAAGGAAAAACGGACCCCTTCGTCTCCAGGCTGCTCTTCGCATTTAGAAAAGTCGATGCTGCGGCGGTTGATCCTTGGCGGAGTTCCTGTTTTCAGCCTGCCTAAGCGAAAGCCCAAATTCTCCAAACTAGGAGACAGTCCCGTCGCCGCTTTATCGCCCCCCCGTCCCCCAGAAAAATTCGTCTGGCCGATGTGGAGAAGTCCTCTCATGAAGGTTCCCGACGAAAGGATGACTGTTTTGGCCCGGTATTCGATCCCTTCTTGGGTTGTAACTCCCGCAATCTGTCCCTTTTCGACGATCAGCGACTCAGTCGTTCCCTGCTTGATTTCAAGATGCTCAGTTCTCTCCAGACGGAATTTCATCTCGAGGGCATAGGCCGCTTTGTCGGCCTGAGACCGAGGGGAACGGACAGCGGGGCCTTTCGAGGCGTTGAGCATTCGGAACTGGATGCTTCTGCGGTCCGCTATTTTGCCCATAAGACCGCCTAAGGCATCGATCTCTCGCACCATATGCCCCTTTGCCGTGCCGCCAACCGACGGGTTGCAGCTCATTTTGCCGATGGTGTCGAGGTTCATCGTCAAAAGCAAAGTCTCAGCCCCCATCCGGGCAGCCGCGTGCGCAGCTTCGCAGCCCGCATGGCCTGCGCCTACAACCAAGACATCAAAAATTTTTGGATATTTCCAGTTCATAAATAAAAAACCCCTATCAAAAGCCCATTGAATAGGGTTCGAATAGGGGTCCTATAACCTAATTAAAATCGGTTATTTTTTCTTATGGCGGTCGCGGCGTCTGCGCTTTTTGCGCTTGTGGCGGGCGATTTTCGCGCGTCTTTTCTTCTTTACAGAGGCCATGTGTTCCCTTCGTTCAAAAAGCTTTTAAAACTGATAGAGGCATTTTACGGGAACGCCCCCTTAAAGTAAAGGCCGCTCTCCTCTGAGCCAATCTCAATCCATCTTTTCGGGTTGTTTTGGCCCTTCTCTCGGCATGCCTAAATTCGACATCTAGATCGTAAGAACCTAAAAATCGACTGAAGCTTTTTATTCGGATAGGTTCAAAGTGCCTGTATTATTTTTTCGTTAAATTATTTATTTTATAATTAAATAATTATTTTAATTGTTGTTAATCTGTCTTGTCTGGTAGAAATTAATCTTTTTTCATTAACTTTAAAATTGGAAAATGAATATGCGAAAGACATTCACTGCTGCTACTACTTGCTTATCCCTTCTCTGCTCGCTTCCCCATGACGGGATCTGCTCGACTCCAGACCTTGCAAAAGAGATCGTGAAAAATGTCGAAAATGCGAATCCTGAGGGTTTTTTAAATCAAATAGCAGAAATCGAGAAAACCATTGAAAGTGCGGATGATCAAGTTGCCGAATGCCGCGCTCTTCTTCGATGCATTGTGGCTGAGATAAATGCTCAATATGAGGTGGCGCTTACTCTCCCAGAAATATGTCAGATGGTCAGACAAAATCTTGATTTAATTGGAATTCCTGTCGAAAGCAGAGCGGAATTTTTGGAAGCCTTAGATCTTTTAGAGGCAGAAGATTTACCTCAATATGAAAGACAGGTAAACGCTTGGAAAATTTTCAAACAAATTAAAAATAAAATCGATCCTGAAGTTGTTATTATCACTGCTTTATGCATCACGGGCATCTGCGTTTGTTATATGTGCCCTGTTGCTGCCCCCGGGATTATGCCTTCTATCGGAGGTGCCGCTAAAGCTTACTTGCAAAAATAAAAATTTGGATTGGTGAAAGTCATGCTGAAAATTTTACGGTCTTGGATAGCGGTATCTTTTTTTCCTCTGTCAACTTTGTTGGCAAATACCAGTTCTTCTTGTTTTGATCTCGATTATACCCCTTATTCAGGGGCGGAGAATATTCTCGCGTTGCAAAACAGTTTAGAGAGGCTCGAAGACTCTTTATTTTCCAATCCTTCTGGAAAGCTGAGTCCTATTCTAAACGAAGATCCTCGTCTTACTTTTTTTAAAGAAAGTAGATGGGGAAAATCGTTACGTCATTTTCTGTTTTGGACTCCTGTGAATTTGTCCGCAATAATTACTCAGCATGAGATATTTGGACATGGGTATAGAGCAAGGGATTTAGGCTCAGAATATGTCTCTGTAACTGGGTACAAGATGAAAGTGGTCCGAGGATCGACTTCTTTAGACACTACTCCTAAACTTACCACGAGTCAATTGCTAGCAATTAACATTGCTGGCATCGAAGCTGATACAATTTTAGCAAATCGAACAAGAATTAAATGGTTGACGAATCAACAAATTGATCCACGTCAATATTTGCTCTATTTCATTTCGTCTTTGAGTTTAACTCAATACACCTTTGTCAACGAGTCTCCTCTACAAAATCCAGCGACAACTGGAAACGATATTTCAAGTTTTCTTTTTTATTTAAAAAAAACATATCCAGATACTTCTTTAACCAAAAAGGATTTGAAAAGATTTTCTTTTGTTAATCTATTAGATCCATTTTTGTATCTTTCTGTCTATTCGGTCAATTATTATTTAGAATTTTCTAGTTCCATGAAAATTCCTATGATTGAATTCGGTCCGATGAAATATCTCCCTGCAGCCAAAATCTGTCTGACTCCATTCGGGATTCAGGGCTTTTTTGAGCACTTCTTTCAGGTAAATGAGGGTTCTCCGACTTACGTGTATATGAAATGGGGGAAGAACGGAGTGAATACTTATTCAGGTATGGGAATAAAGAATGAGAGTTTATTCAAGCGCGTTTGGGGCTCTCTGGGATTGAGGGCGGACCTTTGGCATCAGCCCGATGTTTTGTTCGAACAGGGTCTTTTATCTGCGGAAGAAGTGATGGACCTGCCAATGGGCGCGGAGATTCCTCAGCTTTATCCGGACGAGGTATTGCAGAGGAAACGGTTTGGAGGCGCTTTTTCCGTGATCGGAATGGTTGGGAAAGAGTCTTGGCCTGCGCAGATTTTGTTGGAGCTAGGATATAAGAGCGATGGGTTCTTGCCAGGGGAAGCTCTTCGGGCAGCGCCGATTGTGCGGGGTGGATTTTCGGCAAGCTTCTAGCTTGCCGCTTTTTTTAAAGTGCAGTCTGTTAGTTTATGGCGCGGCCAGTCTTGTTTTTGATGTTCCTTGGAACAATACCATGCATTTTTACATTTATCGCAGGTTTTCAAAGCGGGTTCTGGGAGAGTGTTTTTTAAACCGCAAACTTTGCACTTTCTGCTAAGGATAATTTCTGTTTCGGCAGTTGCTTCTTCAATGGTTTTTTTCTTTCTTTGGATGGCAGTCAAATCTTTGCACTCATCTTCTGGATCGACGAGGTCAGAGTTGAGTGCTAATTTTTTATCTGTGAGTTGAAGGATGAAATTAGTTTTTTCCTTCTCTTCATCGGAGAGTCCTTCTTGTGCAAATTTTAGCAAATTGCTATGGCATTCTTCTCTGGAGGATGTTGGATTGCAACTTTTGATGATGAGTTTCGCGAGGGCGGTTGCTGTAGATTCAATTTCTGATTGAGGACCGTCTGGATGATGAACTTGCGCATAGGGATAAGAAAGCTTATAAGCATAGTCCCAAGTTTCGGCAGGGGTTGGGGGTTTTGTACTCATAACAAAAATTCCGATTGTTTAGAAATGCAATCTGTTAGTCTATGACGCGGCCAGTCTTGTTTTTGATGTTCCTTGGAACAATACCATGCATTTTTACATTTAGCGCAGGTTTGCAAAACGGGCTTTGGGAGAGTGTTTTTTAAACCGCAAACTTTGCACTTTCTGCTGAGGATAACATTTGTTTCAGCAATTGCCTCTTTAACGATTCTTTTTCTGTTTTCTATTTGAGTTTGATCTTTGTAGTCATCTTCTGGATCGACGAGGCCGGGGTTGAGCGCTAACTTTTTGTCTGCGAGTTGAATTGTGAAATTACTTTTTATCTTTTCTTCGTCAGACAGGTTTTTTTGTAAAAGCTTTATCAAGGTCTCGCGAGATTCTTCTTTGGTGCGAGCTCCCTTGAAACTTTGGATGATTATTTGAGCGAAGCTATTCGCTTCAGATTCAATGAGCGATTCAGGGCCTTTTGGATGAAGCGCTTTTGCATAGAGATAAGTAAGGCCATAAACGTACTTCCAAGTTTCAGTTGGGGGTGGGGGTTTTATATTCATAAAAAAATACCGTTTTTTTGGGGAAAAGATTAACAGTTTGTTGGATTTATCGGTATAGAATTGAAGGGCTTGTTAGCATCCGCTGCCAGACATGAGCACGACTGGAATGAGGTAGTCGGGTTCAAGCGTGTAGGTTTTGTTGAGCGTAATATCGATCCAATTCGTGGTGTAGTCGGGCTCTGCGGTGCCTTTCGACCAGACCAATACGCGGAATTGCTGCGCTTTTTTAGGGAGGGTGAGTTGGATTTTTCCTCTTTGAGAGATGGTTTGGAGCGTGTCGGGGTTCGGTTTCCCGCCATAGATCAGAGCTTTATTATTCCCGTCTACTTCTCTCGCGTTATTCGCCCATTGTACGGCCATTTTCGATTGTTTTGTGGGGTAGGCAGTCTGATTGTCGAGAGTGATGGATTCAGCGAAGAGACTGGTGACGAAGAAGAGGAACAGAGCGATTTTTTTCACGAGATTGCCTTTTTTAAGTTATTTGATGATGAGTCCTTCTTGAGGCGCACACCGGGGATTGGGATTAGGCTGCGGCGCTTCGAGGGGGAAGAACCCTTCTGAACAGAGTGTTGTTGTACGTCCTTGTTGCTTGAAGACTTCTTTGGGAAGGTGGACGGTGACGTTTTTGATCATGTTGACTGCCTCGGCGATTTCAAAGTCGCCGACCATGCTCAAGAATTGGTAGCTCTCCTCGCGAGTGAAGCCTTGCATGCGGACGAGGAAGTCGATTGTGTTGAGAGCGGCGAGTTTCATCGCCTCCAGAAGGTCGGTATTGAGGCCGACAATCATCCAGTGAGTTTTGTTTTCGATAATGGGCCAGGTAAAAACATCTCCCCCTTTTCGCTTCGTTTTGTCGAAAACGCCCTCAGCGCGGAGATCTTTTCTTACAATCAGTTGGAGAGTGATTGCTTCATAGGAGGTTTCGAGGGCTGTGACATCGATCTCTCCATTGCTTTGCATGGCATGGGAATCGCCGGTCCAGACGAGGGCCCCTTTTTGAAAGACGGGGACGAAAAGAATTGAGCCTGCTTGCAATTCGGGCTGATCTAAATTGCCGGCAAAGGGGCCGGGCGGGACGGAATTGAATTCGCCTTTAACGGGCTGCGCAAGGGGAGTTGCAATATCGACGGGCCATTCATTGGGCCAGTCAAGAGGAGGCGCGACAGCGATGATGCCGGGAAAGGGTTTGAGGGGAAGGCAAATGCCTGGAGAAAATTCGGTTGTGTTGTGCTCTTTGTCGAATTTGAAATACTTGATTTGAGGCTTGGAAAAGTTGTCAAAAATCCCTTGCGAAGGGCTAAGGAAATTATAGCCAAAATCGCCGAGTTTGATGTCGAGAACGCGGATTTCCAACACATCGCCAGGCTCGGCTCCTTCAACGTAAACCGGTCCCGTGAGCGAGTGCATGCCTCGTCTTTTTTGGATGTCGTGTTCCTGATAAAATTTGGCTACATCGGCAGGGGTTGTTTTGTTGTAGACCATGACGTGAAGGCAGCTATTCCAGGTCTCTAGGGAGACGATGTCGCCCGAGCGCACATTGACGACGGGGGGTTGATTCAGAGTAAAGAGTCCGAGAGTGACCGTTTCCGGCGTCGCAGGGACATTGTAGGTTGCCCCTATCAAAGAAACAGCGGAAAAGAGAGCGGCAAAGAGGAGGGGAATCTTCGACATTTGAACTCGCTTCGGTTTGAGTTCACATGTAATGAATTCGTGCTGAGAAAGGCAAGAAAATAATTAGAATAGGAACGTCATCCGGTTTGTGAGAGCGGCGACGTTCGATTTGTCGGGATGGGCGCCCGGATTAGGGATGTAGCTGAAGGAGGACTCAAAGTAGATGGAGCTGCGGATTTGGAGCTGATAGTAGCCCTGAAGCATGAGTTCGGAATGGCGGGAAAAGCGGTAAGGGTTGAGGCGCGACCAGGCCAAGCCAAAGCCAAAGGAGTCGTTCGGCCGTTTAGGAATGAGGGCAAAGGCGGTAAGCCCGGCGCCTACAAATAAATTCATCTCGAGGATGCGAGAATTGCTCCAGCCGAATTGAAGAAAGCCTGAGATGTTTCCTTTATCGATGGAATGGGAGGGTTGGGTCCAAAGCGCTTGCGAAGCAAATGCATAGAGGCCGCTCATCCCTGTTTGGGTTTGAGAGCCTGTTTTGAGTTTTCCGCTTTGGAACCATCCGCCAACAGCTGCGATCCCCGGCTTATCCGAGGCCCAGCCATAACCCACTTCCATAATGGAGAAATAATATCCGTTAAAATGGGGGCCTACTTTCACTCCTGTTTGGATGCCCCTTGCCAAACTTCCATCAAAGAAACCGAGATTGACATAGGCCTCTTTTGTTGGCGCGATTGTCACTACAGCGCCATACACCGAGTTGTAGTAGCCGCCGATGGCTCCCAATAATGTGGTATTGACGAAGATCGGCGTATAGGTCAAGCCGCTGACTGAGGGGATGGTGACGGCTGCGTTGTGTGTGGGGACTGGTTTCGATACGTTGTTAAAGTGGGCGATGGGGATCGTTTTGCCGATGCGGATCGTGAGTGTTTCGCCCCAAAATTTTTGGAGAAGCCAGAGTTGATAGAGCTCCGATCGGTTGAGAGGCGGAGATCCGGTTAAGCTATTATATCCTTGGACGACTCCTGCATCGGCGTTCGTCGGTTGTCCATTAAATTGGAGAAACTCACTGCCAAAATAGGCCCCTTCCCAACCCATGGCTTTTTGTAAATCGATCAAGAGGTCAAGGATCAATACGCTGTTGCCAGTCCAAACCCCGGTCCCTTGTCTTCCACTTAAGAGAGCGTTGGAATCGCCGATGTACATTCCTCCCAGGCGCACCCCCGAACTTTCTGGAATCTGGAGCCACTTGCCCAACTCTCCTGTGCCAGTTACTGAATTGACCGCGCCCGGGTTTCCGCTGATTCCATAGCTCGCCTCTTCTGAGTAGACAAAGCCGGTCAAAAGACAGAAGAGAAGCAAAAGGTAGCGCATACAGTTCTAATTTTGTTGAGGAAGAAAAAAAAAGCAATTGAAACCCTCCTCTTTAGAGGGCGTTTGCATTCAAAACAAAGATTCCGATTTTTTAACACAAATTTTGGTAGTGCTAAGCAAGTAAGGCTTACAAGCGTGGATTGTAATCCGCAATGAAATAGGCGATCACGGCTTTATAAGGCTCGCCTGTCTTTCAATCTCCAATCTTCTCAAATTTCAGCAGCAGTCTTTAGTTCTAGTTTCAAAAATTCAGCCTGTTGAATTCTTTATTCTTTAGTTTCGCTAAAATGCGAGAATTCAAACTTCATATCAGTCCTATTAATTAGAACATAAATGATCCTTGACAGGATTTAAAAAGAACCCCATTTTTTTGCGGCGTGCTTGAGGATGAGTCCTTCAAGGACGGCTTTGGCTATTTTTTTTTCTTCGGGGCTGAATTGATTCATCATTTCAAATTGGAGGCGGAGATCTTCATCCGGATTACGCTCGTGACTTTCGAAGATGAGCGTGTCGGATGTGACCCCGAGCGCGACGGCGAGGTTGCGGATCGCGTCGAGCGTGGGTTGAGATTTGCCAGCTTCGTAACGGCGGATTTGAATCACGTGCATGCCGATTTTATCGGCCAGCGCTTGCTGGCTGAGGCCTTTTTCTTTTCGGAGAGCGACTAGACGTTTTGCAAAATGCATTGTTGGACTTTGTGAAGCGCAACAGTATACACCATGACAGAAATGCTTTTGCTCTAAAAGATCTTATATGATATCTAAAATAGATCATTCATGATTTTTATGGGAAATTTTATGATTAGCCTGATCCGAACGATTGTTTTATTCGATGAGGGTGGATCTGTTGAACGGAAACAGATGGCGATTGCGAAAAAGCTGGCTGGTCAAATTGTTGGCAAGGGTATACGTCTCCCTCTAGAAACGAAAGTTCTTTTCCTTTTAATCCAAGAAATGGTCCAGAGAGAATCGTTCGAACATTCATTCAATAGAGAAAGCATCCGGCAATACACGGGATGGAATAGAAGAAGTCTAAGAATGCATATCGATCGATTGGAGAAAATGAGGTTCCTTTATCTGAAAGCGAATCGCTTAGTTTTAAATCGGTTGAAGCGAGTTGATCCTAAAATATATACTCGTTCCGGTTGAAAGACCTAGAATTTGACAAGAAGGCTCCCCAGAATTTTTGTTCGGAGCGAGAGCCATTGCCGAGAGGCAAGGCTCGAGTGAGAACAAGAATTATGGGGCA
>Ga0075362_10000292_pt1 | contig 14140 bp, 9 predicted proteins | sample EndMetdeltDD1762_FD_71397 | JGI IMG/M metagenome (GOLD analysis project Ga0075362, IMG submission 71397) | Populus endosphere microbial communities from Tennessee, USA - Endosphere MetaG P. deltoides DD176-2 | ecosystem: Host-associated > Plants > Roots > Endosphere | place: USA: Tennessee...
GGCGGGATCGTAGGCGCGCATCGCCGATTCGTCGATCATCGCGCCCTGCACGTCGAGCGGCAGGTCGAGCCAGACCGGGCCCGGACGGCCCGTCGTGGCGAGATGTACCGCCTTCTCGAAGTGATAGCGGATGTCGGACGGCTCCATCACCGTGACGGCGTACTTGGTGATGGGCGCCACCATCGACACGATGTCCACTTCCTGCACGCCCATCTGACGGACGCCTGTGCTGCCCTTCAAGTCCGCGCGCTTGGCCTGTCCCGAGAGCACCAGCATCGGCGTGGAATCGAGATAGCCGCCGGCGACCCCCGTGATCGCGTTCGTAGCGCCCGGCCCCGCCGTGACGAGACAGACGCCAAGCCCTCCCGTCACCTTCGCGTACGATTCCGCGGCCATCGCCGCGGCCTGCTCGTGCGACGTGCAGACGTACTCGATGCCGGCCTGCTGCCCCAGCGAGTCGTTGAGGTGCATGGCGCCGCCGCCGGTGAGCATGAAGACGTGCTTGACGCCGAGATCCGCAATCGCGCGGAACAACCAGTCCGACAGTTTCACGCTCATTTCGTCTCGGAACCCACGGTGTCGAGGCTGACGAAGTCGACCAGCCGCCCGTCGCCGTCCAGCAGCGGCATCACGCGGGTGCGCCCGGGCAGGCGGTCGCGCAGCTCGGCGGGCGTCATGCCGACCGTGCCGTGGACGAAGTTGCGCGTCATCGCCTGCGTGACCGGATCGTGCAGGTTGATGCCGCGGATGAAGGCATGCCGGATGTCGCCGTCGGTCACGACGCCGATGACGCGCCGGTTGTAGTCGACGACGAAGGCGATGCCCATGCGGTTGTCGTCGATGACGCGCAGCGTCGTGAACACCGTCGCGTCGTCGACCACGGTGAGCGCCCGCAGATCCGGCCGCGTCCGGCGATCGCTCGGACGGCCGAGGACGAGGCTGGCCCAGCGGATCTCGGTCAGCCGCTCCAGCGCCGTCCTGAAGGCGGCGCCCGTCTCGTGATGCCCCATCCAGATCTCGGGAATCAGCGTCGGCATCCGCTCGAACAGCATCGGCAGCAGCGCGACGAAGTTGACGGTCCCGTCGCCGATCTGCAGTCCCTCTCCCGAGGTGCCGGCGCCGTCCGACACGTGCAGGTGGCGCACGTGCGGGGCGACCACGCGCGCGAAGTCGAGCATGCTCGCGCCGCTCTTCGCGCACTCGAGCGCCGCGTGCGACGTATCGAAGCAGAGCCCGAGCCCCGATTCCTCGCAGAGCCGCAGCGTGTTCTCCGGATCGCAGATGATGTGCCCGAACCAGCGCCCGCCGAAGTACCACGGGTAGGGCGGCAGGTTCTCGAGCAGCAGATCGACGCCGCTGGTGTCGAGCCCGCGCAAGGCGGCGAGCAGGCGCACGGTCGCCGCTTCGACGTCGTAGCCGCCCGGCTTCGGCGACATGCCGCCGACGTGCATGACGATCTTCGGCCCGCGCGGGAACAGCGAGCGGTCCCACTGGAAGAGCGGCGCAAGATCGCGCGCGAGATCGATCGTCTTCTGGATCCGCTGCACCGACAGCGCGCGCTGCGCATCGTCCTCCGCGCAGAGATCGATCAGCACGTCATGCGCGTATTCCGGTGCGTGGACGACGAAGCCGAACGGCCGGGCGCCGCCGTGATAGGCGGAGGCGCCCGCGTCCAGATCGCGATCGCTGACGTGGAACTCGACGAAGCGCATCCCGAGCGGCACGAACGCCTCCTCGAGCGGCGCGAAGTCGAGGAACCGCGCGACGATGCCCCATGGGGCGCCGACCTCGATGGCGGCGTCGCTGCGCCCCGCGACGGCGTCGTCGATGTCGGAGGTGCGGAAGGTCTCGTCGCGCGCGACGGCGCGGGCCAGGATCCGGCCGACCAGGCGATCGACGAACTGCGGCGAGAGGCCCAGGCCCGGGCTCTTGCTGGTCAGCATCTCGCGCGTGATCGGGGTCCCCGCGGGAATGTCGACGGCGGCCACCAGGCTCTTGCCGAGCACGCGGCGGTTCAGCGTCTCGCCGCGCGTGATCCAGCGGTGCGGCACGCCGAGCGACGCTTCGACCTCCCGCAGCGTGCGCACCTGCTCGGCGAACTGCGCGGGCTCGAGGCTGGCCTTGTGATCGGGTCCGCGCATCGTGCGGTCGAGCGTCAGGTGGCGCTCGAGCATGCGCGCCCCCATGGCGGCGGCGGCGAGCGAGATCGCCAACCCGGTGTCGTGTCCGGAATAGCCGACCGGGCGGCCCGACCATTCGCGCAGCCGCTCCATGAACCGCAGGTTGATTTCCTCGGGCGCGGCCGGATAGGTGCTGACGCAGTGGAACAGCGCGTACTCGGCGCCGCAGTGCTCCAGGAACGCGAGGCTCCGCCGCACTTCCTCCTCGGTCGACATGCCGGTCGAGAGCAGCATGGACTTGCCGGTGGCGGCGACGTATTCGATGAGCGGGAAATTGGTGAAGTCGGGCGAGCCGATCTTGTAGGCCGGCAGGCCGCACGTCTCGAGGAAGTCGACGCTGGAGCGGTCCCACGGCGTGCACATCGCCGTGATGCCGCGCTCGCGGCAGTAGTCGAACAGCTCGCGGAACTGATCGTCGCTCAGCTCGAATTCGATCAGGAGCGGGACGATGTACTGGAGGCCCTGCTCGCCGTGGCGCGGCTGATCCACGATCTCTTCACGGTAGGTTTCCTTCAGCTTGCGCTTCTGGAACTTGACCGCGTCGGCGCCGGAGGACACGGCGGCATCGACGAGCTGCTTGGCGAGGCCGAGATCCCCGTTGTGGTTGATGCCGACCTCGGCGATCACGTAGCACGGCTCGCCGGCGCCGATGCGGCGGCCGGCTATGGTCAGCGCGCGCTCAGCCGGCGGCATGCCACTCCACCGTTCGCGCGATCGCGTCCTCGAGACCCACCGTCATCTCCACGCCCAGCTCCTCCCGCGCCCGCGCCGTGCCCGGCACGTACCGATGCCCGGCCACGCCGCGCGTCCGCGCCCCCTCGATCCGCACGTCGAGCGGCGGCGTGAACTGCGACGCGACCGTCCGCGCCAGATCCCCAATCGTCACCACGACCTCCGACCCCACGTTATACGGACGCGCCGCCTCGCCGCGCAACAGGATCGCCCACAGCCACGCGGCGAGATCCGAGGCGTAGAGATACGAACGGCACGCCGTCCCGTCGCCCGCGACCACGATCGGTCCGCCGTGCAGCGCGTCGCGGATGAAGTTGCCGGCGGCGAACTTGCCGTCGAGCGGCAGGTACGGGCCGACGAAGGTGAACAGGCGCGCGATGACGGGCTCGAACGTGTCGCTCGCGTACACCGCGCAGAGCGTTTCGGCGGCCCGCTTGGCCTCGGCCCCCGCCGTCTCGCGGCTGGCAGGATCGGGCCCGCCGGCGCAATCCTCCACCAGGTGCGCGACGCCTGACGGCTGCGTCCCGTAGACGGCGCCCGAGCTCGCAAAGAGGAAGCGTCGCGCGCCGCTCGCGCGCGCGCACTCGAGCGCGCGGCGCGTCCCCTCGACGATGACGTCGAACACGCGCAGCCGATCGTCGGCGGTCACGGGCGGCGTCGCGTCCACGGCGGCATGAACGACGTGGGTGAACCGGCCCGCCGGTGCGTCGAACGTGCGGATGTCTCCTTCGTGCAGCGTGACGGCGCCGTGCCCCGCCAGGTGCGGCACGCGCGCGGCGAACCCGCGCCGATCCCGCGTCAGCGCCACGATCGACACGCCCAGATCGAGCCGGTCGCTGGCCCACAGCAGCGTCTCGAGCAGCCAGCAGCCGACGAAGCCGCTCGCACCCGTCAGGAACACCTGGGCGCCCCGAAGCGCGTCCCACGGGACCCACGCGTGCGCCAGCACGCGATCGAGATCGGCGGCGAGGCGATTGCCCGCACGGGTGCTATTCCCATGCGTCAACATGAATCGCCTCCGATGCGATGCCCCGCGCCCGCAGCCCGTCGCCGATCCCGCGCAGCATCGCGGGCGGACCCGAGATGTAATAGTGCGTCGCGGCCGGACGCGGCAGGCACGGCCACAGCGTGTCGGGCGACAGCGGCTCGCCGACGACGTAGGCCACGCTGAGCGCGGGGACGCGCGCCGCGCAGCGATCGACCACGTCGCGATAGATCAACAGGTCGGCCGTCCGCGCGCCGTAGGCGAGCGCCACCCGCTGCGGCGTCTCGGGCCGGAGCGCTTCGAGAAACGCGGTGAACGCCGTCACCCCGGTACCGCCCGCGAACAGCGCCACGTCCGACTGCGTCTCGACGACGAAGTCGCCGTACGGCAGCTTGATCCAGATCTCGCTCCCCTCGATCGCCTCGGCCTCCATGCGCGTGGTGAAGTGCCCCTTCACCGCGTAGGTGATCTTCACGGAGCCGCGATCGGCGGGCGGGCTGGCGATCGAGAACACGCGCGACTCCGGCCAGAAGCCGGTCGGATCGTAGCGATCGAGCGCGAGATGCAGGAACTGGCCGGCGCGGAATCGCGGCACCGGCCGCTCGGGCCGCAGCACGAGGGTGTACACGCGCCCGCCGTGCGCGGTGACGCGCTCCACGACGCACGCCAGCTTCTGGGACACTCACCGCTCCCCGCTCATGAAGCGGTCGAACGCCGACGCCATGTAGTCCAGCCGCGCATCGTCGAGACCGGGATAGACGCCGACGAAGAACGTGTCGCGCATCACGCGATCGGTGACGTCGAGCGTGCCCGACACGCGGTGCGCGATCGACTGGAAGGCCGGGTGCCGCAGCAGGTTGCCGGCGAACAGCGTCCGCGTCTCGATGCGGTTGGCTTCGAGGAACTTGACGAGATCGGCGCGGGCGAAGCCGGCGCCTTCGCGGACGGTGAGGACGCATCCGAACCACGACGGCTCGGTGTGCGCCGGCGTGGCCGGCAGCACCAGCCGATCCTCGTGCCGCTTCAGCGCGTTGTAGAGACGCTCGTGGTTCCGCCGCCTGGCGGCGATGAACCCGTCGAGCTTCTCGAGCTGCGCACAGCCGATCGCGGCCTGCATGTCGGTCACTTTCAGGTTGTAGCCGACGTGGCTGTAGACGTACTTGTGGTCGAAGCCGTGCGGCAGCGAGCCGAACTGCTGGCTGAAGCGCGTTCCGCAGGTGTTGTTCTCGCCGCCGGCGCAGTAGCAGTCGCGTCCCCAGTCGCGGTAGGAGCGCGCGATGCGCGCGAGCTGGTGATCGTTGGTCACCACCGCGCCGCCTTCGCCCATCGTGATGTGGTGCGCGGGGTAGAACGAGATCGTCGCCACGTGCCCGAACGTGCCGGTCAGCCGGCCGCGGAAGCGCGATCCGAGCGCGTCGCAGTTGTCCTCGACGACCCAGAGGTCGTGCTCCTTCGCGAGCGCCATGACGGTGTCGATGTCGAAGGGCACGCCGCTCGAATGCGCCATCATGATCGCGCGCGTCTTCGGCCCGATCGCGGCGCGCAGCAGGTCGGGGTCGGCGTTGTATTCCCCCATGCGCACGTCGACGAACACGGGCAGCAGCTGGTTCTGGATGATCGGCGCCAGCGTGGTCGGAAAGCCGGCCGCGACGGTGATCACCTCGTCGCCCGGCTTGAGCCGGCGGTCGCCGAGCTTCGGCGACGTGAGCGTGGTGAGCGCGACGAGGTTGGCGGACGACCCGGAGTTGACGATCAGCGCGTCGCTGACGCCGAGATAGTCGGCGAAGTCGGCCTCGAACCGCTCGGCGTAGCGGTTGGCGGTCAGAAAGAAATCAAGGCTCGAGTCCACGAGATTGCACAGCTCGTGCTCGTCGAACACGCGTCCGGCGTAGTGCACGAGGTCGGCCCCGGGCGTGAACGGCCGGCGTGCGAACTGCTCCTGGTAGTACTCGCGCACGAGGGACGCGATGCGCGCCCTCAGCTCACTGCCCGTGGACACGTGGGCCTCCGGTAACGTTATCGGCCCCAGGGCAGCCGAAGTGCAGGGCGGACGGCCTCTTATCGGCCGCCGGAGATGGTGGGGATAGGGGCCATTTTATCACGGGGGTGCGCGGGGTGCGGAGGTGCAGCGTCAGCGTACGGCGTTGCGTCACGAGGGACTAGCCGCCGGAGATCGTCGGGATGATCTCGACGCGGTCGCCGTCGGAGAGCTGGCGGCTCCGTGCGTTGTGCAGGAGCAGCTCGTCGTTCACCGCGAAGTTGAAGACGGAGTCGTCGAGCTGATCGCGGAAACCGGGGATGCGGCGGTCGAGCGCGTCGACGAGGTCGGCGATCGTCCGCAGCGGCTCGGTGAAGACGAGCGTGTCGGCGGTGCCGATCTGGAGCGTGGCGGGAAGGCGGACGAAGATCATCGGAGGGGTGCTCAGGTGCTAGGTGCTCGGTGCTCAGGTGCGTTCAAGCATAAGCCGTTTGAATACTGTCTCGACGACGCCTACGCATCGCTCGGCCCCCGCGCGCCTGCTCTGCTACGCGTCCAACATGGCGCTCAGCTGTTCGCGCCAGGGCCCTGCCGGCTGCCCCTCCTCGTCGAGGCCCGAGATCTCGTAGAAGCGTGACAGCATCCGGTCGAACTCGGCGCGGTCGATGCGCTCGCCGGCGTAGGGGCCGACGGTGACCGGTTCGTCGAACCACCGGTCGGGCAGCGTGTCGTGCCGGCGGGCGACGCCGAGGCGGCCGTTGATCAGGCGCTCGACGCCCATGACGTTCCGGCCGACCCCGTCCAGCTCTGACGGCTCGAACTGCAGGCCCGTCACGTTCGCGATCTGGTTCGCGAACTCCTCGAGCCCCGGCAGCGACGGACTGTTGAACAGCTTCGTCGTGAAGCGGCACATGCCGACGCTGTCCCCCACCGCGTAGGTGTTCTCGCAGACGCGGACGGCGCGCTCCTTCGTCTGGTAGTCGTTCGGCGCCGCGCTGACCGGCGATCCGTAGAGCCGCTCCTTGAACGCCGGATCGTCGTTGATCCGCGCGTTGATCTCGAGCGTCACGCGGTTGCGGAGATGGTCCATGCCGCGCGTCGCCACGGCGAGGCCGAGCGCGAACGCCTTGAGGATCCGCGCGTCGTGCGGATCGCTCTGCATCAACCCCTTGACCGCCATCCGGTACTTCAGCGCCTCCGCCGGATAGTGCCCGCGCTCGACGGCGCGCGTGCCGTCGGCAATCACGTTGCCGAAGCCCTCGCGGCGCGAGGCGAGGAAGAGCAGCTCCTCCACGGCGGCCGCGTTGCCCCACGCCAGATCGATCCCGCCGGTCTTCGCCCGGTCGATGATGCCGCGCTGATAGAGCTCCATCGCCCACGCGATCGTCGAGCCGGTCGACGCCGTGTCGAAGCCGAGATCGTTGCAGATGTTGTTCAGCCGGATGACCGATTCGATCCGGTCGACGCCGATGTTCGGGCCGAACTTGCCGAGCGTGACGTACTCCGGTCCGTCGCCGCGGCCGTAGCGATCCGCGGGGTCCTGGTTCATCTCGTTCAGCGGGCGGCAGTTCACCGGGCAGCGGAAGCAGCCGGCCATGCCCGGACGGTACGGCGTGATGTGCTCGGCGTCGAGCCGATCGGTCCACGTCGTGAGCTGGTTGTTCTTCGTCCCCATCGCGCCGAGCATCCGCGACGGCTTGTAGAGGAACGGCGTCCCCATCGTCTTCAGCGCGTGCTTGACGACGGAGGTGTCGAGCAGCTTCTGCGCGATGGTGCGGTTGTACCCCTTGTACGGCTGCGCCGTCTCGAAGTCGCGCGTCTGTCCCTGGACGAGGATCGCCTTCAGCTTGAGCGACCCCATCTTGGCGCCGGGCCCGCCGCGCGCGTAACAGGCCTTCGGACCGCCCATGATCGCCGCGCTCATCACCTCGTTCTCGCCGGCGCGCGTGATGTTGACCATCGCCAGGTCGCGCGTCCACGTGCCGCCGAAGTCGTTCGGGATCCGATCGCGCAGATCGATGTTGTCGAGACCCGCGTACGGCGTCGCGTCGCGGAAGTCGATCCGCCCGTTCTGCACGTGCAGCAGCGTCCACTGCGCCGCGCGGCCGTACAGCACGAGGTGGTCGATGCCGTTCATGCGGATGAACGACGGGAAGTAGTCGCCGGCGTTCGAATCCATCAGCACGCCGGACTCGGGCGACCACGAGGTGGCGTTGCCCCGGGCCGCGCTGGGGACGACGCCGGTGAGGACGCCGGAGCCGAAGATGAGCGGGATGTCGGGGTGCAGCGGCTGGAGCGTCTCGTCGAGGAGCCGGTGCAGGTAGAACATGTTGGCGCCGCGCCCCGCCAGCAGCGCCCTGACCACCTTCAGCGGCGTGTAGCCGCGCTGGACCTCCTCACGTTCGAGGTCCACGAAGACCGTCGCCCCCTGCGTCGGATACTGCGGCTCCTTCGGCAGCTCGGCCATCAACCGGGCAACTCGATCGCGTACGGCCACGTCGCTACGTTACCGCATTGCGATACCATTCGCGCATGCGGATCACAGCAGCCGCCTTCATCGCAGCGACGGTACTCATGCAGCAGCCGGCAGGCGACAGACCAGCGGGGAACACGCGCGGCACGCGATCGGCGGTGCTCGCGCGCAACGGCGTCATCGCCACGAGTCAGCCGCTGGCGACGGCGGCGGGACTCCAGGTGCTGCAGTCGGGCGGCAACGCGATCGACGCGGCCGTCACCGCCGCCGCGGTGCTCTCCGTCGTCGAGCCGACGATGAACGGGCCGGGCGGCGACCTGTTCGCCATCGTCTACTCCGCGAAGGACAGGAAGATTCACGGCCTCAACGCGAGCGGACGCGCCGGATCGCTGGCGACGCCCGAGGAATTCAGGAAGCGCAACGTGCAGCGCATCCCGCTGCGCGGCGGCTTGAGCGTGAGCGTGCCCGGCGTCGTGGACGGCTGGAGCGAACTGCTGGGGAAACACGGCACGCGGACACTGGAACAGGCGCTCGGGCCGGCGATCAGGTACGCGCGCGACGGCTACGCCGTGAGCGAAATCATCGCCGACCAGTGGAAGGACGTCGAGACGCTGCTCGCGCGGGATCCGTACGCGGCCAAGACCTTCCTGATCGACGGCAAGGCGCCAAAGCCGGGCGACGTGTTCAAGAACCCCGCGCTGGCCGCGTCCCTCGAGCAGATCGCCAAGGGCGGACGCGACGTGTTCTACAAGGGCGCGATCGCCAAGGCGATCGTCGACGACATGGAGCGCGTCGGCGGCCTCATCACGTTGAAGGATCTCGCCGATCACCACGCCGACTGGGTCGATCCGATCTCGACGACGTATCGCGGCTACCAGGTGCTGGAGCTGCCGCCCAACACGCAGGGCGTCGCGGCGCTCGAGATGCTCAACATCATGGAGGGCTTCGACCTCAAGGCGATGGGCTGGGGCAGTGCGCGCTACCTGCACGCGATGGTGGAGTCGAAGAAGATCGCGTTTGCCGATCGCAGCGCGTGGCTCGGCGACGCCTCGTCGACGCCGCCCAAGGCGATCGAGCGGATGCTCTCGAAGGAGTACGCCGCCGAGCGGCGCAAGGAGATCGATCCCGACAAGGCGACGGAGCGGTACGCGCCGCTGAAGCTCGACGGCCGCACGACACCAGGCGAGGGCGACGAGCCGACGGGCCGAGGCGACACGGTGTATCTCACGGCCGCCGACAGCGAGGGCAACGTCATCTCGCTCATCCAGTCGATCTACGAGACCTTCGGCGCCGGCATCGTCGCCGGCGACACCGGCATCACGCTGCACAACCGCGCCAACCTGTTCACGCTCGCGCCCGGCCATCCGAACCAGATTGCTCCGGGCAAGCGGCCGTTCCACACGCTGATTCCGGCGATGGTGATGAAGGACGGCGTGCCGTGGCTGTCGTTCGGCGTCATGGGCGGCGACATGCAGGCGCAGGGACATGCGCAGGTGGTGTCGAACCTGATCGACTTCGGCATGAACGTCCAGGAAGCCGGCGAGGCGCCGCGCTTCCGCGACAGCGGCAACGGCCTCGCGCTCGAAACGCCGTTCTCCGCCGACGCGCGCGCCGGCCTCACGTCGCGCGGCCACAAGCTGATCGCCAGCACCGGGGTGTGGGGCGGCTTCCAGGGCATCCTGATCGATCCGAAGACGCGCGTCCTCCAGGCCGGATCGGATCCGCGCAAAGACGGCATGGCGGCGGGCTGGTAGCTGCGCGCTGCCGGCTGCCGGCTCACGGCTTCCGGCTCACAGCTTCCGGCTCACGGCTTCCGGCTCACGGCTTCCGGTTCTCGGTTCTCGGTTCTCGGCCGTTGACGTAGGCCGGACCTTCAGGTCTGGCGATCAACCGATCTCGAAGACTTCGACCTCCGCCGAGCGCCCGCGCAGCGCGAACCGGCCGAGTGGCGTCGCGGCGGCGGATCCCGCCGCGCGATCGATCGTCGCGCGTGACGCGACGATCTGATCCGGCTTGCACACCATCGACTCCATCCGCGAGCACACGTTCACGACGTCGCCGAGGACGGTGAACTCCCGGCGGCGCGGCGAGCCGATGTCCCCCGTCAGCGCGACGCCGCTGTTGAGCGCGATGCGCATCTGCAGCGGATCTCCGGGCCAGTCGCGATTCATCTCGGCCAGCGACGCGCGCATGGCGCGCGCGGCCTCGACCGCGCGCCCGGCGTGATCCGCCTGCGGCAGCGGCGCGCCCCACACGGCCAGCAGGCCGTCGCCGACGAACTTGTCGAGCGTCCCCTCGGACGCGAAGACGTGGTCCGCCATCCGCGTGAAGAACTGGTTGAGCAGCCGCGACGCCTCGATCGGCGTCAGCCGCTCGGCGCGCGGCGTGAAGCCGACGAGATCCACGAACATGACGGTGACGTCGCGCTCCTGCGTCTCGAGCTCCTCCTCCATCACGCCGCCGACGATGCGATCCACGACCGCCGGCGAGTGGTAGCGCGCGAGCCGTTCGCGCTGCTGCTGCTCCAGCCGGAGCTGCTCGGCCACGCGCGTCTGCTCGATCGCGACGGCCGCGTAGTTGGCCACGGCGGCGAAGACGTCGAGGTCCTCCGCGGTGAAGCGCGTCGACTGCGGATTGTCGGCGTAGAGCACGCCGATCACCTCGCTGCGGTTCCACAGCGGCGCGCACATGAACGAGCGGACGTTGACCATGGCGCGGATGCTGCCCGCGCCGTCGAACCGCGAGTCGTACTGCGCGTCCTCCGCCAGCATCGCGACGCGGTCGCGCATGACCGTGGTGACGATGGTGCGGCTCAGCGTCGCGTCGGGGACGGACCCGTCACGCGCGCGAAGCACGCGCGCGACCGGCGGCTCGCCGGCGGTCTCCTGCATGAGCAGGAACGTCCGCTCGGCCGGCACGACCTCGAAGACGAGATCGACCACGCGCGAGAGGATCACCGGCAGGGGCAGCACGTCCACGAGCGTCTTCGCGATCTCGCTCAGGAGACGGACGATGCGCGTCGCCACGCGGACGCCGCTGCCGCCGGACGAATGCGCCGGCGGCGGCTCTTCGATCCGCATCACGATCGAGCCGCCGTCGAGCAGATGGTGATCGTCGGCGAGGAGGGAGGGCGCGGGCGCCGATGCCTCCAGCGTGAAGACGATCGCGCCGCACTGGAACGCATCGCCGGGGCGGAGCTCGGCCTCGGCCGTCAGGAGCGCGCCGTTCAGGTACGTGCCGTAGCTGCTGCCGGCGTCGGAGAGCCGGCACTGCCCGCCTTCGACCCGGACGCGCGCATGGTGCCGCGACACGCTGGGCGCGTTGACGACGATGGTGGAGGTGGCGCCCCGGCCGATGAGGGTGACGCCGTCGTCGAGACGGACGCGCGCCGGCGCGCCGGACGGATCCGTGTAGGTCAGGCTGAACACGGCGGACAGGACTACTTCGCCCTGACGATCTTCGCGCCGGTGCGTGCCTCCAGCTCGCTCGCGAGCCTCGTCACGTCGTCATCCTTCACGCGAAGCGGAACGAAGTTGCGCCTGGTGCGCAGCGTGATCCAGTCGGGCGTGCCCTTCAGGAATCCCAGGCCGCCTCCGCCCACGGTGGCCACGGGCGCCGACTGGCCGTCGGCGTTGGTCCAGCGCGGCTCCTTCGAGTGCGAGTGGAACAAGCCGATGACGTCCTGCCAGGATCCGCTCTCGAGCGCGCGCGTGCCGTCCAGCACCTCGAAGCCGTCGGGCGCGAGACGCAGCGTCGCCTCCAGATCGCGCGGCTTGGACTCGCCGAGCACCAGCAGCTTGATGCGCCCGAAGACCATCACCGGACGCGCCTCGGGCGTCGGCTCTACGGCAACCGGCACCACTTTCGGCGGCGTCTTCTTCGGCGCCGGAAGCGCCGGCACTGTCGCCGGAGGCGTGGCCGCGGCCGCGGGCGCCGACGCGGGGGCGGAAGGGGGCGCGGAAGCCGGTGCGGAAGCGGGCGCCGAAACAGGGGCGGAAGTGAATGCGGCCGCGGGCGCGGGCGATGAAACCTCACGCGGCGCCGAGGCGGACGGGACCGCTGCCGGTTCCGCGGCGGGCGCCTGGCGCGAGCGATACATCAGCATGCCCGTCACGGGAATGCCCGCGAGGAGCACGATGCCGGCGGCAACCGCGGGCGCGAATCGCGCGCGCCGCTGACGCGCGGGCGACAGGGCCGCGGCGAGACGGACCGCTTCAGGCGACGCCTGGACCTGCGCGCTCGGGACCGCGGGATCGCTCTCGCGCGCCAGGACGATGGTGGCGGGCGACGGATCGGCGGCCGCCGGCGGATCGGCGACGGCCGGCGCGCTCGGCGTGACGGCCGTCAGCGCGTCGGCCTGGCTGTCCGGGATCACCACCGCGGGGGCGATCACCGACGGCGGCAGCGGCGGCGCGACGGACGACGCGATGCGCGACACGCCCGTGACCGCGATGCCGGGATCGAGCCGCGCCAGCGCGGACCGGAACTCGTCGGCGGTCTGGTACCGGTTGGCGGCGATCTTCTCGAGCGCGCGGATCAGGATCTCCTCGCACGCCTCGGGCAGCTCGCTGCGGACCTGCCGCACGGGCGTCGGGATGTCGTGGAGCTGCCGCTGCACCATCGCGATGCCGCTGTCGGCCTTGAACGGCAGCTGCGACGTGAGGAGCCGGTACATCACCACGCCCATCGCGTACAAATCGGCGCGGCCGTCGATGTCGCGTCCGAGCACCTGCTCGGGCGACATGTATGCGGGCGTGCCGACCATGTAGCCGTCGTTGGTCAGACGCTCGGTGCCGATCATCCGCGCCAGCCCGAAGTCCATGACCTTGACCAGGCCGTCCTGCGTCAGCATCATGTTCGCCGGCTTCAGGTCGCGATGGACGACACCGGCGCGGTGCGCGTGCTCGAGCGCGTCGAGCACCTGCGCGCAGAGCTGCGCGACGCGCATGACGTCCATCGGCCCCTCGCGCTGCGACACGCGATCGAACGTCTCGCCGCGCACGTACTCCATCACCATCATGATCTGGCCGTCGTGATCGCCGAGATCGAAGAGCGTGGCGATGTTGGGATGGTTCAGGCGCGCGAGCGTGACCGCTTCGGCGCGGAAGCGCTTGACCAGATCGGTCTCGGCGAGCTCCGCGTTGAGGCACTTGATCGCCACTTCGCGATCGAGCCGCTCGTCGACCGCCCTGTACACGGTGCCCATGCCGCCACGCCCGAGGCGCGACACGATCCGGTATTTGCCGACGGTCTGACCCACCATGGCAGTTGGTTCTTCCTCTAGGGGGAACAAAGAGTCTAACAGATTCCCAAAGACGACCTTGTGCTAAGGTGCGGCCCCGTATGGCAGTCCTGTTGACGGAACGTGACGTCCGCGCGGTGCTCCCGATGGGCGACCTCATCGCGGCGATGGAGACGGCGCTGGAGCGGTTCTCGGCGGGCGCCGCGCGCCAGCCGCTGCGGACGGTGGTCGAGGCCGGCGGGCACGGCTTCTACGGGGTGATGCCGGCCTACCTCGAAGGGCCGCCGGCGCTCGGCACCAAGCTCGTCTCGGTCTACCACGGCAACGCCGCGCGCGGGCTGCCGTCCCATCTCGCGACAATCGTGCTCCACGATCCAGACACGGGCGCGCTGCTGGCGGTGATGGATGGACGCTACATTACGGAAGCCCGCACAGCCGCCGTATCGGCGGCCTCGGTGAAGCACCTCGCCCGTCCGGATTCGCGCATTCTGGCGATTCTGGGCGGCGGCGTCCAGGCGCGCAGCCACGCCGAGGCGATTGCGCACGTCGG
>Ga0075362_10000294_pt1 | contig 14124 bp, 16 predicted proteins | sample EndMetdeltDD1762_FD_71397 | JGI IMG/M metagenome (GOLD analysis project Ga0075362, IMG submission 71397) | Populus endosphere microbial communities from Tennessee, USA - Endosphere MetaG P. deltoides DD176-2 | ecosystem: Host-associated > Plants > Roots > Endosphere | place: USA: Tennessee...
GCGATCGCCCGATGCCGCAATGAAGATGCCTCGCTCGCTTCAAGGCCGGCTGTTGTTGCTGGTTGTCGGACTCGTCGTCGGTGTCTGGCTCGCCACCGCCACGTTGACCTGGATCGACGTGCGCCACGAGCTCGATGAATTGCTCGACAGCCATCTGGCCCAGGCCGCGGCTTTGCTCGTGGTGCAGCAGGCTGCCGAGATCGACGACGACCATCGCGGACTGGACGCCCCGACGCTGCACCGATATGCGCCGAAGGTGGCGTTCCAGGTCTTTCACGAAGGCAGGCTAGCGCAGCGCTCTTCGAATGCGCCGGCCGAGCCGATGCTCGAGCTCGCAGGGCGCGCAGCCGATGGATTCAGGACGGTTGCGATCGGGGGTACGGCATGGCGCGTCTTCGCCACGCATGGGCGCGAGCGGGACGTGCAGGTCTTCGTGGGTGAACAGGTCGAGTCGCGGAACTCGATCCTGTGGGCGGTGCTGCGAAGTTCGCTGGGCCCGATGCTGTTGGCGCTGCCCCTTCTGGCCTTGGCGGCCTGGTGGGCAGTGCGTCAGGGTGTGGCACCACTGCGGCTCGTGGGGCGGGCGCTGGCGCAGCGAAGCCCGCAAGCGCTGCAGCCGATCGCCGTGAAGGGTGCGCCATCGGAGATGACGCCGATGCTCGACGCCTTGAACGGTCTGTTCGGGCGGATCGCCGAGTTGCTGGAGTCGGAGCGCCGGTTCACGGCAGACGCGGCGCATGAGTTGCGAACCCCGATCGCCGCCATCCGCGCGCAAGCGCAGGTCGCGCTGGGAGCGGTGGCAGACGCCGAACGGCTGCACGCACTGCAGGCGACGGTGCAGGGATGCGACCGAGCCGCGCGTCTGGTCGAACAGCTGCTGACTCTATCCAGGCTCGAATCGGGCGCGGAGCATGCGCTCGTCACCGTCGACCTGGCCGCACTGGCTCGACAGGTTGTTGCCGATGCCGCTCCGCTTGCCCTGGGCAAGCAGCAGGCCATCGAGGTCAACGCGGTCGATCCGTGTACGGTGCGTGGAGATGCCACGCTGTTGTCGGTGATGATCCGCAACCTGGTCGACAACGCCATTCGGTACAGCCACTCGGGAGCGAGCGTGAAGCTCGCGGTGTCGAATACGCAGGGTGTCGTACAGCTATCCCTCGAGGACAATGGCCCCGGCATGTCGCCGGCCGACATGGAGCGCATCGGCGAGCGATTCTTTCGCGTTGTCGGGAGCGGCGAGGACGGGAGCGGGTTGGGCTGGTCCATCACGCGCCGCATCGCAGCCGTACACCGTGCCGTCGTGCGTGTGGCCAGGTCCAAATCGCTGGGAGGGCTTTCGGTCGAAGTCGAATTTCCGGCCGAAAGGGAGGCTTGAGCCCGAACACCCCGGGTCGTCACAGCCAGGTCGTGGCTGGGAGCGCGGCCATCATCCACCATGGGCGGCAGCAGAAGCCCAAGATCAACCCGAGCACAAAGACTCAGAACCATGCCACTGGATTTTTCGAGGCGCCTCACTGGGCGAGACCGAACGGCCGAAGCGAACGTACAGCTGGGATACACCCTCGCATTTGTCGCCGGCTCGACGAACGCGGGCGGCTACCTGGCGGTGCATCAGTACACGTCGCACATGACGGGCATCGTGTCTTCGATGGCTGACAACCTCGTGCTCGGGTCCTTCGACCTCGCGCTGGCGGGCCTCGGCGGGCTGATCTGCTTCGTTCTCGGTGCGATGGCATCCGCGGTGATGGTGAATTTTGCGCGTCGCAGGCGTCTCTTCAGCGAGTACGCGCTTCCGCTTCTGGTGGAGGCCGCGCTACTGCTGGGTTTTGGTCTTGCGGGAGGCTCGCTACAAGATCTGCACGGTCTCTTCGTGCCGGGCACCGTCATGCTCCTGTGCTTCATCATGGGGCTGCAGAACGCCGTCATCTCGAAGATCTCGAGGTCTGAGATTCGCACCACGCACATCACCGGCACGATCACCGATATCGGAATAGAACTCGGGAAACTGCTCTACTGGAACCGCCCGCAGACGTCTCACAGCAAAGTGCTTTCAAACCGGCGCAGGCTGCGAATGCTGTCGCTTCTGGCCACAAGCTTCTTCGTGGGAGGCCTCGCGGGCGCCCTAGGCTTCAGGTACTTCGGCTACTTGTGTACTGTTCCACTGGCTCTGGTGCTCGTGGCTTTGGCATGCGTGCCGGCCATGGACGATGTCGGGACATGGCTGCCGCAACGGTGGAGGCGGTAGAGGCCGGAGCGTCGGACTCAAACCTTGATGCGCATCAGGCGGCGCTTGGTGCGTCGGCGGCACCATGTCCCGGTTCATTCGTTCAACCGGAGCAAACCATGAAGATCTTGCTGCCCGTCGATGGAAGTGACTACACGAAGCGCACGTTGGCGTACCTCGCCGCGCACAAGGAACTGCTGCCCGGCGATCACGAATTCACAATGTTCACCGTGATCGAGCCCTTCTCCCCCTACGCCACGAACTTCGCAAAGGCCGTCTCGATGGAAGACTTCCTGCGCGACCAGGCCGAGCAGGTGCTTGGGCCGGTGCGTTCCTTCGCGCAGCAGCAGGGCTGGAAGGCCCGGATCGACTACGTTCCCGGTTCTGCAGTGCAGGCTATCGTCGAGAAAGCCGAATCACTCAAGCCGGACCTGATCGTCATGGGAACGCGCGGGCGCTCAGCGCTCGGCGCACTCATCCTCGGATCGGTCGCGAACGGCGTGCTGGGGAACTGCAAGATTCCGGTGCTGCTGATTCGCTAGGACGGCTGCGCCGTGAGTCGGGCCCGGCGCCGAGCCGCCATTTCGCGCCCCATCTCGCGCCGCTCGCCGGCGCGCAGGCGCACGCGGGCCTGCGGGTAGACGCACGACTCCTCCAGCGCGATGTGGTCGTGCGAGAGCGCGATGAAGACTTGCGCCCCTTCGGCCAACGCCGCGATGTCGTAGCCGGTCTGGCCGTTGGCGACGGCCTGGAGCTGCGGAGAAAGCTCGAGCCAGTCGATGTGCAACCAGTGGTGATCTTGTTTGAGGCGCATCACAGCCTGCGCGATCTCCGGGTCGCCCGCGGACAACAGGCTCGGGAAGAGGTGTCGCTCCTCGTCCTCGTGGTGCTCGCGTGCCGTCGTCGAAAAGAACTGGACGATCTCCCCCGCGAGGGCGCGTGCCACCGGATCGGGGCCCCGGCCGCCTTTCAGCCGCGCCACGAGGGCCGCAAGCTTTCCGAGGGCGAACAAGGTGTGCCGATGACAGACGTCAAGGACATCGAAGCCGTCCGGCAAGGTCGGCACCTCATTGGTGGGCGTGGATGAGGGGCGAGTCGAGCGCATGGTGGTCTCCGGGTCGCACCGACCAGCATAGTTTTCGCGCGGCGCTGCGCATTGACCCAAGTCAAGATCGAGTGGACGCACCGCATGCGGCTCGGCCCACGCCCGAGACCATCACTACACCGCAGGGGCGCCATCGACCAGGCGGCGAAGCGCCGAGGCGTCGAGCACGCGCAGGTGCCTGTGCTTGACCTCGAGCACTCCATCGGCCTGGAACTTGGAGAACGCACGGCTGACCGTCTCGAGCTTCAGCCCGAGGAAGCTTCCGATCTCCCCGCGGCTCATGCGAAGAACCAGTGCCGACGCCGAGAAGCCGCGTGCCTGCAGTCGTTGGGTCAGGTTCAGAAGGAATGCGGCGATGCGTTCTTCGGCTCGCATGCTTCCCAGCAGGAGCATCACGCCATGGTCGCGTACGATCTCGCGGCTCATGATCTTGTGGAACTGTCGCTGCAAGTCCGAGAACTGGCGCGACAAATCCTCGAGCCGCTCGAACGGAATCACGCACACCTGGGAATCCTCCAGAGCGACTGCGTCGCAGGCATGCCGTTCGGCGCCGATTCCATCGAGGCCCAGCAGTTCGCCAGCCATCTGAAAGCCCGTCACCTGGTCGCGGCCGTCCTCCGAGGAAACGCGCGTCTTGAAGAAGCCGGTTCGTACCGCGTACAGCGCGGAGAACGGGTCACCGGTTCGAAACAGCGTGTCGCCGTGCCGCACCGTCCGCCGGGTGTCGACCAGACCGTCCAGGCGCTCGATCTCGCACGGCGAGAATCCCACCGGAAGGCACAGCTCGCGCAGATTGCAGCTGGAACAGGCAACTTTCAACGCATTCGCCGCGGGCGAATTCGGGCTCGTCGAGACAGACATGATGGCGTGCAGCCGAGTGGAGTGGCGTTGGAATTCTCGGCTGGCAACCTGCTGCGAGCTTGCGCCCCGTCAATGGCGCGAGCGATCGCCCTTGGCACGATCCGGACATGTCCGCATCACTCGTGACACCCTCGAGGGCACCGTCGCTGTCCGAAAACCTGCTGCGCAGGTTCGACAGACCCGGTCCCCGCTACACGTCCTATCCGACCGCCGATCGGTTCGTCGAAGCATTCGGCGTGGCGGAGTGCGAGAACTCGATGCGGCAGCGCTCGCTCGGTGCATCGGTCGGGGGAGCGCTGCCGTTGTCGATCTACGTGCACATCCCGTTCTGCGAGTCGATCTGCTACTACTGCGCGTGCAACAAGGTCATCACCAGGCATCACGACCGTGCCGAGGAGTATCTCGATGCACTGGAGGCCGAGATCGGCCTTGCGGTCGCTTCGGTGGGGCGGGGCCGGAAGGTCTCGCAGCTGCACTTTGGCGGTGGCTCGCCGACGTTCCTGTCGGACCCGGAGCTTGAACGCGTCGTGCGCAGTCTGCGGGCATCCTTCCGGATCATCGACGCCGCCGAACTGTCGATCGAAATCGATCCGCGTACCGTGACTGCCGCCAGGCTGGGGCACTTGCGCGCGCTGGGCTTCAATCGCATCAGCTTCGGCGTGCAGGACTTCGATCGCGACGTGCAGAAGGCGGTTCACCGTATACAGCCGTTCGAGAGCGTCCGCGAGCTGATGCGAAGCGCGCGGGAACTCAGGTTCGATTCGATCAACGCCGACCTCATCTACGGCTTGCCGAAGCAGACGCCGGAGAGCTTTGCGCGCACGGTCTGCCAGATCGGCGAATTGCGCCCGGACCGAATCGCCTTGTATGCGTACGCGCACCTGCCCCAGAGGTTCAAGCCGCAGCGGCGAATCCTGGCCGTCGATCTGCCCGACGCGCATGCCCGGGTCGAGATGCTCGGTGATGCGATCGACGAGTTCATCGCGAACGGGTACGTCTACATCGGCATGGATCACTTCGCGCTTGCGGACGACCCGCTCGCGATCGCCCAGAGGCAAGGGCGGCTGCATCGGAACTTCCAGGGCTACAGCACCCAGCCCGACTGCGACTTGATCGGGCTCGGGGTATCTGCGATCGGACGAATCGGACCGACGTACTACCAGAACGCGAAGACTCTGCCCGAGTACTACGACAGTCTTCGCCAGGGGCAGTTGCCGGTCGTGCGCGGCATCGCGCTCGGTCGGGACGACCTCGTGCGGCGAGCGGTCATCATGGCGATCATGTGCCAGGGGCGCGTCGAGTTCGAGTCGATCGAACTGGCACACCTCGTGAAGATGAAGGACTACTTCGCGGCCGAGCTGGAAACACTGGCTCCGCTGGTCGACGCCGGACTGGTGGAGCTCGAACCGGCAGCGATCCAGGTGACACCGGCCGGCTGGTACGTCGTCAGGGCCATCGCGATGGTCTTCGATCGCTACTTGCAGAGCGACAAGCTGCGCGAGCGCTTCTCGCGGGTCATCTGAGTGATGCACCGTGCCGGCCGGCGAGCGGCGCGTCCAGCGTCGGGCCGGTTGCGCCGTATCCGCGCTTGGCCGACATTGCGGCGCGCTGCGTCTGATTGATGTGCATCAACCGCTCCTGAGCCCGGCAATTCCAGAATCATCGACATCGCACCGCAAGTCGCTGCTCGAATGCCCGGAGGCCTCAATGGATCTCGCTACCCAGACTCACCTGACGATGCTGCGTGACCTGCTGACCTATCGCCAGACAGAACTGCGTGCTGAGGTGCATGCCGCCCAGCTCACGCGACAGGAGGCGGAAGCCGCGGCCACGGCCGAAGTCTCGGACCAGAAGGACGGCGCACTGCAGCAGCAGCTCGAGGGCATCGACAACGCCCAGGAACAACGCGACATCGATGAGCTTGCACAGGTCGAGCTCGCACTGAAGCGACTCGATGACGGCGCGTACGGCAACTGTGTGGATTGCTGCGAGCCGATCCCGCTGGAACGCCTTCGGGTGCAGCCTGCGACACAGCGCTGTGCGGTCTGCCAGTTCGGCCACGAGCGCGCGCTCACGCGTTCACGATAGGAACGTCGCCAAGCGTTTCGAGTCCGCGGCGCGTACCGTGGCCTGCGCCAGGCTGCTCAGCGTGTGGGGCCTGGGGCAGGACAGCCGCGTCGTGGCCGTGCGCTGAGGGTCCCACCCTGTCACGCGGCTGATACACGCCGTTTACTCATCGTTGCCGAGCGATTCGCTCCGTTCTCATGGTGGTGTCGGGTCCTTCCTAGGATTCATTGCAACGGAACCCCGCGCAACCAGGAGATGACCATGATCGCTGCCGCACACGCCGAAACCACCACGCCGATTCGCGTTCGCCATCTCGCCGATGCCATCCCGGCGCAGCCCCAGCGTGACGACGCGGCGGCGAACCGGGGTGCCAGCCAGCGCATTGGCGACATGCTGAAGCTGCTGAACGAAGCGCTCGCGCCGCAACGCCGCGTGGTGCACGCGGGCGACGTGATCTACCAGGCCGGAGAGCGCTTCGGCAACCTCTATGTCCTGAACTCAGGCTTCAGCAAGATCGTCAACCTGTCGCGCGACGGGCGCGAGCAGGTGGTGGGGCTGAAGTTCCGGGGTGACTGGCTGGGCTTCGACGGCATCGCGAGCGGCCAGTATTCGTGCGACTCGATCGCGATGGATACCGGCGAGGTCTGGACCATCCGCTATGACGCGCTGCTCGACGCGTGCTCGAAGCATCCCGCACTGCTGACGGCGCTGCACGAGGCGATGAGCCAGGAGATCGCCCGCGATCGCGACTCGCTGATGTCGGTCTGCACCCTGCCTGCCGACGCCCGCGTGGCCGACTTCCTGCGCTACTGGGTCGAGTCGCTCGCCAGGCGGGGCCTGCGCACCGACCAGATCACGCTGCGCATGACGCGGGCCGAGATCGGCAACTACCTCGGCATGACGCTGGAGTCGGTCAGCCGGGCATTGTCGAAGCTTGCTCGCGGCAACGTCATCGCGTTTGCCGAGAAGGGGCGCCGCGACGTCCAGATTCCGGATGTGCATGCGCTGTCGGTCTTCGTGCAGCAATGCCTCGCCCCGGTGCCGATGCTTCAGTGACCCTGCGGTCGCCATTCTCGATTCAAGGCACGAGGACGGCGGATCTCGTCACACAGGCCATCGCAGGCATAACCCCCGCGGGTGGATCGCCATTGCGCTTCTGGCCGCCGGCGTCGTGAGACGGGCGGCCGGTGCCGCTGGCGAGCGCCGTGGGAAGCTCGGCAACGTGGCGGCAAACCCGACACCTGACGGAGTCTTGACGCATCGCAACATGGCGTCGAGCGATTCGAGCTGCAATCGCTCTCGAGGATTTCTTTCAACCACCACAGGTACCCGATCTTGAACACAAGAACATTGCAACGCAGTGCCATCACTCTCGCGCTGGTCGGCGGCGCCATGCTGACCTCGGCTGCGCAGGCCCAGGACGCGCCCTGGATGGCGCGCGTGCGCGCGGTGCAGCTGCAAAGTGCCAACAAGGACTCCACCGGGCTGGACCTCTCCATCAACGACAGGCTCATTCCCGAGATCGACTTCTCGTACTTCTTCATGCCGCAGTTCGCCGTCGAACTCGTGCTGACCTATCCGCAGAAGCAGACGATCCGCTCGGGAGGCACCGAGATCGGGTCTCTGAAGCACCTGCCGCCGACGTTGACGGCGCAGTACCACTTCACGACGCTCGGTGCGTTCAAGCCGTACGTCGGCGCCGGCTTGAACTACACGCGCTTCTCGAACGTGACGTTCGATCCGGCCGTCCAGGCCGCGCTGCAGCCCACGCTGAGCAAGAACAGCTTCGGCCTCGCCGTACAAGCGGGCTTCGACTACGAAGTGGCGAGAAACGTCTATCTGAACGTGGACGTGAAGAAGGTGCAGATCAGGACCGACGTGAGCTCGGCCGGCACCAAGGTCGGCACCTTCAAGGTCGATCCGTGGCTGCTGGGCGTCGGTATCGGCCGGCGCTTCTGACGAGGGCGGCATTCGCTACCGCATCATGGCCGCCTTCGATATCCAGCACGTTCTGAGCGTCCACCACTGGACCGATACGCTCTTCAGCTTCACGACGACCCGCAGCAAGAGTCTTCGGTTCGAGAGCGGCCAGTTCGTGATGATCGGCCTCGAGGTGGACGGCCGTCCGCTGCTTCGCGCCTACAGCGTCGCGAGCCCGCACTACGCCGAGCACCTCGAGTTCTTCAGCATCAAGGTTCCCGACGGTGCGCTGACGTCGAGACTGCAGCACCTGCGCGTGGGCGACGCGGTGCTGGTCGGTCGCAAGGCGACGGGGACGCTCGTGCTGTCCGACCTTCCGCCCGGGCGCAACCTCTACTTGCTTGCCACCGGCACGGGCCTGGCGCCATTCATGAGCATCATCCGAGACCCGGATGTCTACGATCGGTACGAGAAGGTCGTGCTCGTTCATGGTGTGCGCGAAACCGCCGATCTCGCGTATGCGCGGCTGATCGAACACGAACTGCCTCGCGACGAATTTCTCGGGGAGGCGGTAACGCGCAAGCTCATCTATCTGCCGGTCGTCACGCGCGAGAACTTCCGCCACCAGGGGCGCTTGCCCGAATTGATCCGCAGCGGCGCCCTGGCTCACAAGGCGGGGCTCGAACCGCTCGATCCAGCCTTCGATCGCGCGATGTTGTGCGGAAGTCCTTCGATGCTGACCGACACGCGTGCAGCCCTGGACTCTCTTGGGTTCAGGTCGTCACCGGGGCTTGGACAACCGGGTGACTACGTGATCGAGCGCGCGTTCGTCGAGCGCTAGGCTGCCCGACGCCGCGTGGCGCGCAGACGTCAGCGCTGCCGCACGTAGCTTCCCGGCGCTGCCTCCAGACCGGGCAGCCCCGCTTCGGGAGCGCCCATGCGGGGAGGGCGAGTCATTCGCGACGAGCGCTGCGTCAGCCAGTCGGCCCAGGCCTCCCACCACGATCCCGGCACCGAGGGAGTCTGCGCCAGCCACTCGTCGGGGCTCAGCAGGCGCTCGCCGTGGCGCCACTGGCGCAGGCGGTAGCTCGACATGGCGGACCCGGGCGGGTTGACGATGCCCACGTTATGGCCACCGGCCGTGAGGACAAAGGTCTGCTCGGTGTCGGTGAGCGCATGCAGCTTGAAGACCGATCGCCACGGCGCGACGTGGTCCTGGACCGTGCCGACGCTGAACACCGGCACGCGGATGTCGCGCAGGTTCACCGGCTGGCCGTCGACCATCCACTCGCCGCGCGCAAGCGCGTTGTTCAGGAACAGGCCGCGCAGGTACTCCGAGTGCATGCGCAGCGGCAGGCGCGTGCCGTCGGCGTTCCATGCCATCAGGTCGGTCATCGGACGGCGTTCCCCGAGCAGCTGGTTGGTGAGCCGATACGACCAGATCAGGTCGTTGGAGCGCAGCATCTGGAATGCGCCGGCCATCTGCCGCTTGTCCAGGTAGCCGCGCTGCGCCATCAGGTTCTCGAGGAGCGCGACTTGCCCTTCGTCGATGAACAGCGCGAGTTCGCCCGGGTCGCTGAAGTCCGTCTGCGCGGCCATCAGGGTGACGGTCTGCAGGCTGCGGTCGTCGCGGCGGCCCAGGCCGGCGGCGGCCAGCGCCAGCAGGGTGCCGCCGAGGCAGTAGCCCGCCGCGTGAACACGCGTGCCTGGCACGATGCTGCGGATCGCCTCGAGTGCGGCCTCGACGCCGAGGTGCTCGTAGTCGTCCATTCCCAGATCGCAGTCGTCCGCGTCGGGGTTCTTCCAGGAAATCATGAACACGGTGAAGCCCTGGTCGACCAGGTACTTGACCATCGAGTTGCCCGGCGAGAGGTCGAGCACGTAGTACTTCATGATCCATGCCGGCACGATCAGCACCGGCTCGGCATGCACGGTTCGAGTCGTCGGTGCGTACTGGATCAGCTCGATCAGCCGGTTGCGCAGAACCACCCGTCCCGCTGTGACGGCCACGTTGCGTCCGACCTCGAACTCCTGTGCCCCGGCAGGCGGCAGATCGGCCGCGCTGCGCCAGGCATCTTCGAGCACATGCGCCGCGCCGCGGCGCAGGTTGGCACCACCCTCCTGCGCCGTGCGCCGCTGCACGACCGGATTCATGGAGACGAAATTAGAGGGCGCCACCATGTCGAGCCACTGCCGGGCGGCGAAGCTCATCATCGCTTCGTGATGCCGGCTGACGCCCGGCACTGCCGTCGTCGCGCGCTGCCACCACTGCTCCTGCAGCAGAAACGACTGCGCGATCCAGCGGTACGGCGCGGCCTGCCAGGCAGGATCGGCGAAGCGCCGGTCCTGCGGCAACGGCTGGACGTCACCGGAGGGAGCGGTCCCGATGGCCCATGCATGACACCACTGCTCGAGGCCGTACTGCGCGAGCTCCCACTGCTTGGCCGGCGACGCCAGCAGGTGGACCCACCAGTCGGCCAGTGCGCCGGCGGCCGTCGCGGGTGCGGACGCGGCAGCCGGCAGCAGGCCCTTGGGCGTGAGTTGCCGCTCCAGTTGCTGGAAGGCTCGAAAGGCTTCCGATGGCACGCTGTCGCGGCCGAGCCATGGGCTGGCAGCGCGTTCCCGCGAGCCCGGGCGGCGCGCCGGTGGTTTTGTAGAGGGAGCGGGGGAAGCGGTTCGTCTGGCCAAGCCGGACTCCAAGACGGATGCGATGCCGCGATTAGCCCATCGATGGCCCGCGGCGGCCTTGCGCTGGCTCAAGACGCCGCGAGGCGCAGCGACACCGTCTCGTCACGATCGGTTGACACACCGTTTCCAAGCGATCTGCAGCGTTGACCGGCCGGATGAGCGCGCCGCCTAGATTTGGATGGACCCGCAGGTCGTCGCCGCAGGAAGAGCGACAAACCAGGAGAGCACCATGAACGCATCGAACACGGCTCACCACAGCGCTCAACACTACGAGCTGCGCTTTCGCTCGTTGTTCAACGAGGGGCGTGGCTACGCCTTTCCCTGCAACGCGCAGGGCCAGGTCGACATGGATTCACTCGGCGAGCGCCTGCTCAACAACTACCTGTATGCACGCTCGGTCATCGGACGAGAGTTCGCGACCCCAGCCGTCCAATCGAACTAGGCTCATTGGCGTGCTGATCGGGTCGGTGGCCCAGCGCGTGGCCCACCTTGCCAAGGTGCCGGTCCTGCTGGTCAAGTGACTGCGGTGCACCACCTCGCCGATCGGGCCAGGGCATCGATGTGGATGTCCTGGCTGATGCCGATCGTGGCGCTGGCAGCGCTGCCGGATTCGGCGTTGGCACAGACGCAGCGGCGCGGCGCGCGTTCAGCCACGCCCGATTTCGCCGCGCGCGTCTTGCGCGAGACCGCCGTGGTGGTCAGCATCGTTGCGATGCGATCCGTCGGAGCTGGCCGTGGGCGAATGGGTGGCTGCGATCGGCGCGCCATTCGGCCTGGAGCGCAGCCTGACCGCGGGCATCGTGAGCGCGATGCCGCGCTACCTTCCCGAGGTCGGTGGCGTGCCGTTCATCCAGACCGACGTGGCCCTCACGAGTTCCCTGTCTCCAGCGTGGCTGAATTCGAGGCCATGCTGGCCTCCATCCCGATCGGGCGCTCGCCCGCGTTGCTGGTACGGCGCTCGGGTGCGGTCAGCTACATCACCGTGACGTCGCAGCCGCGTTGAATTGCTTCGCCGCGAATCAGCCGCGGCTCGCCTGCGGCGAGAAGGCCCTGGATCTGATTGAGCAAGGCCAGCGCCTGCGGCGATCGTCTGTATCGCAGCTCGTCCTGCAGGTCTCTCAGGGCTTCGGCGTTCTCTCTGGAGGCCGCGATGAGGTCTTGGAGCTGTGCGATGTCACAGGCCCTCAGCGCTTGGGACCTGTCGATCGCGATGTACCCGGCGTTCAAGCTGGCCATGATGTGTCTCCTGTGGAAGGCTCACGATAGTCAACGCAGCGAGGTACCTCTTGATGCAACGCAAAGTGCGGCCGGACGGCCGTGGGTCGACTGCTGACGCACGATCGCTAACGTCGTACGACGGCTACCGCTGCGGACCGATCGATCATCGCAACGCGGCCGTTCATTCACTTCATCTTCCTTGGAACTCCGGACGACGCTTGTTCAAGAAGGCGTTCACCCCTTCGGCAAAGTCTTGCGTCGCCGCGCACGCGCGGAATCCGTCCGCCTCGGCTTCGAGCTGGTCCTCGAAAGACGAATGCTGAGAGGCGCGGATCAGGCGGCGCAGGCGTCCCAGGGCCAGTGTCGGGCCGTTGGCGAGCCGCTCCACGATGCGACGGGACTCGCCTTCGAGCTCCGCTGCGGGAACGACGCGGTTGCACAAGCCGAGGTGCAGCGCTTCTGATGCGTCGATGTTGTCACCGAGCAGCGCGAGTTCGAGCGCGCGATGCAATCCGATCAGCCGCGGAAGCGACCATGACGTGGAGCAATCGCAGCTCGCGCCAATGAGCGGGTAGGCGACCCCGAAACGCGTGCCTTCGGCTGCAACGATGATGTCCGCGCCACCGAGCACGAGTCCAAGGCCGCCGCCGGCAACCGCGCCGTGGACGCTCGCCACGACCGGCGCGTCGCTCTGCGCGAGGAGTCGCAGCCCACCGTGCATGCCGGCGATCAGCTGGGCCGCCACTGCAACCGGTTCCGGCCCGGCCATCGCGGCGATGTCGCCTCCCGCCATGAACGCGCGGCCTTCCGCGGACATCCAGACCACGCGAACGAGCCGGTCCGAAGCGATCTGCTCGCATGCCTGCAGGAACGCGTGCGCCATCGGAACGTCGATTGCGTTCAACGCTTGCGGACGATTGAACCGGATGTGCGCTACGGCGCCCTCCCGCCAGTGCAGCAGCGGGCCTTCGGCAGGTTTCTCGGGATACGTCACTCACATTCCTAGGCCGACGGCGCGTCCATCGCGCCGGCACCCGTCACCCATGCCGACAAGCCGCTCGTGGGAACGGCACACAGAACGGCCTCGGCGATCTCGGCCTCGGTGGCGCCGACCTTGCGCGCGCCGTTCATGTGGACCGAAGCCAGCGCGCTGTAGTCGGCCGCCAGCACGGTGACGAGCAGCAGTTCGGAATGCTTCGGCCCCAGCGGCGTGCCGTTGATCGTGCCTTCGCGCAACAGGTAGTAGGCGTCGCCGCCCATCGGGACCAGTTCGAGCAGCTTGCCGAGGGAAGGGGGCATCTTGCCGAAGTAGGCGAGGAAGTTGCGCTCGGCCTCGCCGGGCTCGACAGCCATTTCGCGCTCGGCGTCGGTGCCGCCGGTCTGGCCCGGGAACTCCGCCTCCAGCGCGGCGATGAAGTCGAGCGCCGCGCCTTCGCCGCGCACGCTGGTCAGCACGATCGCCGCTGCCGAGGCTTCGACGAAACTCAATCCGGCGGCGCGCCCGCGCGCCAGTTCGCGCCGTGCCATCTCGGGGTAGCGCCGAGTTGTTGCCGCCACCGCAACGTACAGCGCCTTGATGCGCGCCGGCAGCGCGCCGTCGGCGTCGATGACGGTGCGCAGCCTGCGATAGCCGGCCACCGTCATCGGTGCCATGCGGCGCAGCAGCGGCGATTCGAGCAGGGCGTTGGCTAGGTTCGTCATCTGCCGGTTCCTTCAAGGATGGTCACTGCGCTGACGCCGGGCGCGCCGTAGACATGCGTATAACCCAGGCGCGGCTGGCCGGGCACCTGGCGCGCGCCGGCCTGGCCGCGCAATTGAGTGCATACCTCCACCACCTGGCGCAGCCCCGAAGCGCCCACCGGCTCGCCGTTGGCGATGCAGCCACCGTCGGTGTTGATCGGCATCCGGCCGCCGATCAGCGTGCTGCCGTCGCGCAGCAGTCGTTCCTGCTCGCCGTGTTCGCAGAAGCCGTTCTCGGCCATGTGAATGATCTCGCTGCCCGAGTCGGTGTCCTGGAGCTGCAGCACATGGATGTCGCCGG
>Ga0075362_10000295_pt1 | contig 14123 bp, 11 predicted proteins | sample EndMetdeltDD1762_FD_71397 | JGI IMG/M metagenome (GOLD analysis project Ga0075362, IMG submission 71397) | Populus endosphere microbial communities from Tennessee, USA - Endosphere MetaG P. deltoides DD176-2 | ecosystem: Host-associated > Plants > Roots > Endosphere | place: USA: Tennessee...
GACTTGGTCTGCCTCGCTGCCGCAAGCCCGGGTCTGCGCGCTTCTGGCCCAGATCGAGGACGCAGCGGGTGAAAAGGCACGGGCGCGGGAGTGGCTGGCGCGCGCCATTCATGCACCGCGGGATCCCATGTGGGTTTCGGACGGCGTTGCCAACACGCGCTGGGTTCCGGTCTCGCCCGTCACCGGAGAGATCGTGCCTTGCGAATGGAAGATTCCCTTCGACATGCCACCCGCCGAGGACAATCCGCTTCTCACCTCAGGCGAAGGACAACCAACCGCAGCACCAACCCTTCCATCTAGCCTAGCCCCGATGGAAGCCCAGATCGCGGCACCCCGCCCGCCGGATGATCCGGGTGTCAGCCCCACGGATGAAACGGCCTGAGGTCCGTGCGGGTTGAAAAGCTGGAAAAAAACGTCTATCCCGCCTGCCGCAAGCCGCTTTAGCTCAGTTGGTAGAGCACATCATTCGTAATGATGGGGTCAGGTGTTCGAGTCACCTAAGCGGCACCATAACTTATTGTTTGGACTGCTCCTTCGTTCTTGAAACCAATGTCTCACCCGAGACGATGCGGTCAAGTTCGAGCTCTTGCACCCTAGGCACTGCGTTCAACAGCAAATGCCGCTAAGCTGCGGAATCAAGTTCAGCCATATCTTCACGTGTGAGCCCCAATTCCACGGCCCGTGCAAAAACCTGTACATGCGATGGACGTGTTGCGCTTGCAATGGGAGCGGTAACCGCCGGCTTGGCCAAAAGCCAACCCAGGGCAACTTCAGTTTGCGAGGCACCATGCCGGCTGGCCACATTGTCTAATGCTGCAAGAACTCGCGTGCTGCTATTCAAGTATTTGGCAACGTCTTCCCCGCGTTGCGACTGGTTCAGGTCATTCGCACTACGATACTTGCCAGTCAGAAATCCCGAAGCCAAACTGAAATAGGTGACGACGCCTAGAGACTGCGCTTGGCAAAAAGAGGATAACTCGCCTTCGAAATTGGCGCGTTCGATCAAGTTGTATTCCGGCTGCAGCACCTCGTAGAAGGGTACACTGCGTTGATGTGCAACTTCTTGTGCGCTCCGCAGTTGGTTTGCGTTGAGATTGGAACCACCTAGCACCCTGATCTTGCCCTCGTCTCGAAGCTTTCCAAACGCTTCCAGAGTCTCCTCCTGAGGAGTGTCTGGATCCGGCCAATGGGCGAAATAGACATCGATATAATCAGTCTGCAGACGTCCCAATGAACGATCCACAGCTTCAGAAATCCAGCGCTTTGATAGTCCGCGCTGTGCTTCGCCACCCATATCCGAACCAACTTTGGTCATCACAATGGTTTTGTCACGCTGCCCCGGACGGGACTTGAGCCACTTGCCAATGATGGTTTCGGATTCGCCGCCTTTGTTGCCGGGATGCCAGGATGAATAAACATCCGCCGTGTCGATGGCATTGAAGCCTGCATTCACAAATGCGTCCAAGACCGCAAAGCTATCCGGTTCGCCTATCGTCCACCCGAACACATTGCCACCTAACACCACCGGAGTAATTGCTATGGGTGTTTTCCCTAACTTGCGTAATTTCATTTTTCCCGTGACCTATGACGCCTTCGCCATGAAATTCTGCAGATCGAATTTGGCGCGCATCAGTTCCAGGATGTTATCGCGTGATGACCTGATGTGGGCACGTGCAAGCTGACCGGCCAGGGATGCATTTCCTTCACACATCGCCTCAACGATCGCCGCATGCTCTGCACGCGCTTCCTTCCAGTCATCCAGCCTCGTCAGCTCGAGCCAGATAAAGTGCAGGCACTTGTCAAGAATGATGGAGAGCATGTTACTAAGTTCAGAGTTTCCACTAAGCCTCGCAATTGTCCGATGCAAATCAGTGCCAATTTGAAGCTCCATGAACTTGTCGGCGTGTGTCCTGTTCGCAAGGGCAGCAAGTTTCTCGCAGTCTGCGAGCATGTGCTTCAGTTTCGCCTTGTCATCAGACGTCAATCGGCGCGTGGCAAGCTCGGTGGCATAGCCGTCCAGGACTTCCCGGATGTCAAAAGTCTCCTGCATGGTATCAACATCAAAATCAGACACCGCAAATCCTTGACGTGGCCGGGCCACGACAAGTCCATCTTGCTCAAGCTTGTTGAGTGCTTCCCGAATGGGCGTTCTGCTGACCTTTAATTTTGTGGCCAACTCAAGTTCCGTCAGTCTGGAGGCCGACGGCAATTGGCCCGTGACAATCATTGCCTTGAGCGAGTCATAGACGGTCTGCCGTAGCAACCCGCGATCCTGGCTGGACATCCGCCTCTCTCCTTTTCGTTGTGGGCCTAAAATATCTGTACTTGACTCAAATATCCAGTATGCAATTATGTATACAAAAAAGAATTACGAAAATCCAGAGGAAACCCGGTGCGTCGTCGTTGGAAATGCCCAGATGAGTGCTGAATTGGTGGTTGTTGAAGGCCGCGTCCTCACCATGGATGCGCAAAGACCCCACGCTGAAGCGTTTGCCATCTCCAACGGCAGAATAGTCGCCGTTGGAACGTCCTCCGAAATTAGGCCCCTCATCTCGCCGAAAACACACGTTGTGTCTGCGCGGGGTAAAACAGTTTTGCCGGGGTTCATCGAATCGCACATGCACTTGTTTGCCGGTGCATCGGAGCTCCATCATCTTTCGCTTCATGGGGTCAGTGGTTTCGAGAACTGCGCAAACGCAATCCGGACGTACGCGAAAAACAATCTCCAAACAAAATTCCTGTTCGGCCAGGGGGCCGACTACACAATTTTTCCAGAACGCGTCACCCGGCATCACCTGGATCGCATTATCCCCGATCGCCCCTTCGCCATGGCAGCGCAGGACCACCACACCATGTGGGCCAATACCAAAGCACTGGAATTGGCGGGACTTCTTCATGGCAAAGTATTGGGTGCGGGCAATGAGATCGTGATGGGCGAGGATGGCCTTGCAACTGGCGAGTTGCGCGAAGTAGAGGCTTTCATTCCCCTCATCGTTCTCTCCGGCGAACACCGGGCTGGATTGGGGCTTTCAACGGGCGGAGAGCCAGACCCCGCGCCTTCTGAAACCGAGCGTGCGCTTGACAAGGCAATGATGCAACGCGGGCTCGACTGGTGCGCAAAACATGGAATCACCACCATCCACAACATGGATGGAAATTTATACCAGCTTGACCTGCTGGATGACATTCGCGGCGCAGGAAACCTTCACTGCCGGGCCCACATTCCCTTTCACTTCAAAAACCACATGCAGATCGACGCTCTGGAAAAGGCGTCTCTCATGGCTGAACGCTACACGGATGACTGGCTTTGCTCAGGCAAGGTGAAGGTCTTCTACGACGGTGTGCTGGAATCCTGGACCGCGGTAATGGCCCAGGACTATGCCGATCGGCAAGGGTGGGTCGGCGAGCCTCTATTCACCGAAGCGGAATTTGCAAACATTGCGATCGAGGCGGATCGCCGCAAACTGCAGATAGCTGTGCACGCTATTGGTGACGGCGCGGTGCATGCAGTCCTGAATGGTTACGAAGCCGCTCAAAAAGCAAATGGCAGGCGCGATAGCAGACACCGCATCGAGCATGTGGAAGTCGTTCTGCCAGGTGATGTCGCACGTTTCCAAAAACTGGGAGTGATTGCCTCAATGCAACCGCCACACCCGCCCGGGGTGATGGATATGCCGTTGGAGCCCACTCTATCGCGCATTGGCAGAGAGAAATGGCCACTTTCCTACGCTTGGCGGACACTTAAGACCGCCGGTGCGCATATTCCTTTCGCTTCCGATTGGCCCGTATCGGACATCAATGTGATGCGCGGCATTCACGCGGCGATCACCCGGTCGAAGTGGTCAGACGACCTGCCGGATCAACGTTTCAGCCTGATGGAAGCCCTTGGCGCTTACACGCTTGAAGGTGCCTATGCGGAGCATGGTGAAGACAAAAAGGGCATGTTGAAAGAAGGCTTTTTCGCTGACGCGGTTATCCTCTCTGACGATATCGAAAGTCTTCCCCCACAAGATCTTCAGCACATTACGCCGCAGTACACCATCTGCGGTGGCAACATCACGTATGAGGCCCGCAGCCTGTGACCCTAGCTACCCCAGATGAAAAACCTTGCGATGCAGTCAATGTTCACTCGCTCAGTAAAACATTCGGAAGCGGGGACGCGCTTGTTAGTGCCCTTAACGACGTTTCGGTCTCCATCAAGCACAACGAATTTTTCACGCTTTTGGGGCCATCAGGTTGCGGTAAGACCACGCTACTGCGTCTCATTGCAGGCTTCGACTATGCTTCAGCCGGAAGCATTTTTCTGCATGGCAAAGATGTAGCCCATCTGCCGCCTTTCAGGCGTCCTATCAACACCGTCTTCCAGAACTACGCTCTCTTCCCTCATATGACTGTCGCGCAAAATATTGGCTTTGGCCTACGCATGCTGGGCTGGACCAAGGCTGACATCGATCAGCGAGTTGGCGAGATGCTCCGGCTGGTTCGCATGGAAAACCTTAGAGCGCGCAGCACAAACCAAATTTCCGGTGGTCAGCAGCAGCGCGTTGCGCTCGCGCGGGCACTCGCGCCCCGGCCAAAGGTATTGCTGCTGGACGAACCACTCTCTGCCTTGGACTACAAGCTTCGTAAGGACATGCAGGTCGAACTCAAGCGCATGCAGGCAGAGACAGGGATCACATTCATCTTTGTGACGCATGATCAAGAAGAAGCCCTGACCATGTCTGATCGGATCGCTGTGATGAACGGCGGTAGAATCTTGCAGGTCGGAAGTCCTCGCGAGATCTATAGCGCGCCTGCAAGTCGTTTTGTCGCTGGCTTCATCGGAGAAAGCAACTTTCTCCCTTGCGAAGTTACGGGCCGCAATCACAAGGAAACGCAGGTGAGGCTTGCCGATAGCAGCAAGACCATCCTCGCCCATGCAAGCGAAATAGAGACCGGCACTAAGGCTACTCTCGCAATACGGCCGGAGGACGCCTTTGTCGCCTACAAACAGGGAGAAGGTGTGTTCAGCGCCTTGGTCGAAGATGTCGTGTTTTTTGGCGCTGGCGTTCATTTGCGCGTCAAGCTGGGCAGTGGTGCGCGCTTCCTAATACAGACGCAGGACTCAAGCTTGAGGTGCCCTCCCCAACCTGCAGACGTCATACAAGTCTCTTTCAAAACTGAATCTGCCAGATTGTTGGTGAATTGACATGGCACCGGACTTGAGCGTTGCGCGGTTGAGACAAAAACGGGAGTTGCGGGTCCGCTGGCTCCTCACAGCACCCGCACTGGCAACGATCATCATCGCTTCGGTCGGCCCCCTACTCATCGTCCTCCTCTTCTCCTTCATGATGAAGGGTGAGTTTGGAGATGTGAAATACTGGCAGTTTTCGTTTGACGGATGGATCAGCTTGTTTTTCGAGCGCGATCCCATCGACGACAGGTTTGGATTTGCGGCAGCGAATTTTCAAATCATCTGGCGTTCCGTGAAGTTGTCGATGTTAACAACTGTCATTACCCTATCGTTAGGTTTCCCGACTGCCTATGTGATCGCAACCCGCACTGAAAAGTCCCGCGAACTGTGGCTTTTGCTGATCACCATACCCTTCTGGACAAATTTGCTTATTCGCACATTTGCCGTGCAGGAAGTCATTCGTAATGAGGGCTTGATCAACCGCACTCTTCGCTCGCTGGGCGTGATCGACCAACCGCTGCAAATGTTGTTCACCGACGGTGCGGTTCTGGCTGGACTTGCCTATGTCTATTTCCCGCTCATGGTGTTGCCAATTTACGCGAGTCTTGAGCGTCTGGACCGGCGCCTTCTTGAGGCAGGCTACGATCTTTATGCCAAGCGGGTTCAAGTGCTTTGGTACATTGTGCTGCCACTAGCCAAGCCTGGCATCATTGCCGGTAGCATATTGGTCTTCATTCCGAGCATTGGCGCCTATGTCACGCCGCGCGTTTTGGGCGGCGGCAAGAATATGATGCTTGGAAATCTCATTGAACAGCAATTTGGACAGGCACGCGACTGGCCGTTTGGTTCTGCGCTTTCAATCGCTTTGCTGATTGTCGTGACTTTCTCAATGCTTGTTTACGTCCGCTATGCGTCTCAAAGCAGCCGAGGCAGCAATGGCTAGTGGGCGCGCATCGTTTTCAGTTACCAAGCAGCCACTTTTTGCATTTGTAGCTGCAATCTGCATTTTTGCCCTCTACCTACCGATTGCGACCTATGTCGCGTTTGCATTTAATTCGAGCGGCACTGGCTCCCAATGGGAAAGTTTTACGATCAAATGGTTCGTCAAGGCATGGCAGAACTCAGAGATTCAACAAGCGGCACTGTTATCGGCAGAAATTGCCGCAGTGGCCGCGACCTTGGCGACTGCAATGGCGACCTTGGCGGCGATCGCCACAACACGTACCTCGCCCTACCGCGGCCAAACATTTACATACGCCATTATCAACCAACCGCTCATCGTGCCGGAAATCGTGACAGCCGTGGCGTTGCTGATTTTCTTTGCGAGAATCAAGGTGTGGACGGATTACACCGGCCTTGCGTACTTGATTGCAGCGCACACCGCATTTTGCATTCCCTTTGCATACCTGCCGATCCGAGCCCGGCTTGAAGGGATGGACCTGACACTGGAGACGGCGGCCGCGGACCTATATGCCAACGGTTGGAGAACCTTCCGCTATGTGACACTGCCTCTGCTCTGGCCAGGCATCATTGCCGGCTACATGCTGGCATTCGTCATCTCCCTTGATGATGTTGTCATCACGGAATTCGTGAAGTCCAGTGGGCAGGACACCCTTCCAACCTTCATGCTGGGCCAGATACGCCGCTCGATTACGCCTGAGCTGAACGCAGCGGCAACAGGCTTCTTCGCATTATCGGTGTTCGCGGTCACCGTTTTCTACGTCATCAACCGCAAACGAAGTCAGCAACAGTAAGGGAGACAAACATGAACTGGAAATATGCACTAGCAGTGACAGGAATGACCCTTTTGACAAGTAGCGGAACAGCTTTTGCCGAAGGTGAGCTTCACATTTTCAACTGGGGCAACTACACGAGCCCAGATCTCATCAAGAAGTTCGAAGAGGTATACAACGTCAAGGTCACCGTCACAGACTACGACTCCAACGACGCGGCTCTTTCTAAGGTCCGCGCTGGGGGCCATGGTTTTGATATCGTGGTCCCTTCCGCCAACTTTGTTCCCATCTGGGTAAAGGAAGGGCTATTGCTCGAAACTCGCCCAGACCAAATGGAGAATTTCAAGAATATCGACGAGAAGTGGGTGGATGTTCCCTGGGATCCGGGCCGTCACTACACGGTTCCGTGGCAATGGGGAACCACCGGTTCAGTTGTGGATACAGCCGCATATAAGGGTGAGATCAACACGAGTGCCATTTGGTTGGACCCGCCAGATGAGCTTGCTGGCAAAATCAACGTGCCCCCAGAAATGAACGACGTCATGTATGCGGCCATCCGATACGTGGGTGGCACATGGTGCACAGGCGACAAAGAGGTCCTCAAAAAGGTGCGCGATAAGCTGAAGGCCGCAAAGCCCAAGTGGATTGCCATGGATTATGGCCTGGAGAAATTCGATACCAACGACTACGACGCTGCGTTCTACTGGAATGGAGCGGCGTTCCGCGCCCGGGAGACTACGCCCACGGTGCGTTTCGGATTCCCCAAGGAAGGCTACTCCATCTTCATGGATAGTGTTGCCGTTCTCAAGGATGCCAAGAACGTCGAGAACGCGAAACTCTTCCAGAACTTCATCATGACACCGGAGAACGCGGGACTCATCTCTAATTTCGCCACCTATGCAAATGGCGTCAAGGGCTCCGAACAGTTCATGCGCGCGGGCCTGAAGGATGCCCCGGAGTTGAACATTCCGCCCGAACTGCAGGCTGCCGGGAGCTGGCAGGAGATTTGCCCTGCTGAAGTCAATGACCTCTACACCAAGATCTGGAAAGATCTCCTGAAATAATAGCTCAACAGCCCCTGCGGGACGATGGTTCGTTCCGTGGGGGCTTTCAATTCCTGATGAGAAATTGATGCGAGACTTCCAAAGTGCCGGCCGTTCCCCCGTTCGAGGAACAAAAGGCATGGCAGCAACGTCACATCCGCTGGCAACACTGGCGGCGATAGAAATGCTTCGTTCGGGTGGCAACGCCATGGATGCGGCAGTCACGGCGGCGGCTGTCCAGGCGGTAGTTGAACCGCAATCCACCGGAATTGGTGGAGACTGCTTTGTTCTGTTCGCCCCAAAAGGTTCTGCGGAAATCAAAGCCTTTAATGGCTCGGGTCGCGCGCCCGCGGCCGCTACGATCGAATGGTTCAAAAGCAGACGCTACGCGATCGTGCCAGACTATGGCGCATTGTCTGTAACGGTTCCTGGCGCGATTGACGCTTGGGATCGTCTACTTGCTTCATACGGAAAGAAGGGGCTCGACGCAGCACTTGCCCCTGCCATTCACTATGCGGAGCACGGTTATGTCGTGCATGATCGCGTGGCCTTCGACTGGAACCTTGCAGTCCCTATCCTGATGTCACATGGCGAAACAGCGCGGATCTTTCTCAAGAGCGGACTTCCCTTTCGAGCGGGCGACATTCACTGTCAGCCCCAGCTCGCTCAAACGCTTCGCCTCATAGCCAAACACGGCAGCAAGGGCTTCTATTCTGGCGAGGTGGCGGAAGATATCGTCGAGACACTGCAGGAAGCTGGTGGCCCACATACTTTGGATGATTTCTCGGCAGTTGCGGGCAATGAGATGAACACTGTTTCCAGTGACTACCGCGGCTTAGGTGTTCATCAAATGCCGCCTAACAATCAGGGTCTCACTGGCCTTCTGATGCTCAACATTCTCTCGGGCTTTAAACTAGCTGAACTGGACCCGCTTAGCGCGGAAAGACTGCATTTGGAAATCGAAGCTGGCCGGCTGGCCTATCGCGACCGTGACCGTTTCATCGCGGACCCCAGCTTTTCTATTGTCCCGGTAGGGCACTTGCTCTCGCCTGCCTATGCAGAGCAATTGAGACGGTCAATTGCACCGGGCAAAGCAATGACCAATTTACCGGACAGCGTAGTGGCACGCGGTGATACGGTTTACATTTCCGTCGTGGACAAAGACCAGAATGTTGTGAGCTTCATCAATTCAACATTCCATTCCTTTGGCAGTGGCATCACAAGCAAGAGATCGGGTGTTGTGCTGCAAAACAGGGGCGCAAGCTTCCGGTTGGACCCGGAACATCCCAATGCCTTGGCTCCTGGAAAGCGCCCCATGCACACAATCATGCCCGGCATGGTAACACGTATTGGCAAGTGCATCTTGTCATTTGGTGTTATGGGTGGCGACTATCAGCCATTCGGCCACGCCCATGTATTGACCAATCTTTTCGACCATCAGATGGATGTTCAGGAGGCTGTCGATTGTCCACGCGTGTTCTATGAAAATGGCCGTATCGTTGCTGAGACTGGCATCCCACAGAACACATTGTCTACCCTGGAGGGCTTCGGCCACAAAGTTTCCCGCACGGGCGAACCACTTGGTGGCGGGCAGGCCGTGTTGATTGACTGGGACCGCGGAACGCTAACTGGCGCATCAGATCCGCGGAAGGACGGATGTGCCCTTGGATTTTAACCAGCACGCAAATGCAGAAAGACCGGAACGCCCGCAATTTGGAGAGTGAAAAACCACAAATGAGCTTGTCTCATCCTAAAACCATAGCGAATCTCGTTGCTACCGATCCAAATGCGCGCGTCATTGGCGCACCAGACCGCCGCGACTTGAGGAGGCAAGGGCTACTTGGTCGCCAATGCCAACGATGCATTAGATCGTTCTGGGCCGAGCAGAGCGTAATCGCTACATCATTGAGCAGGCAAAACTACGATCTATCCGATCCTCCTCGGCCTCTTTCCGCCTCATGTGATGTCACAGCTTGAGCAAACACTGGGATATCCGGTCATTGAGTCTTACGGCATGACGGAGGCAGCTCACTAGATGGCAAGCCCCTTCCCCCGTTGATCCGAAAGCCTGGTTGCGTGGGCTTATGACTCTATTGAACGCCGCACTGTCGCTTTGGCGCCATCTGTCAAAAGTTGCGAGACATAGCCGATGAGGAGTTCCTTCAACTCGGCAGACTGTAGAAGGTCCTTTCCAAATACTTCGTTGACAGAGAGGAGACCTGAAACGAGCCCCTCGGCGTCCCTACCCGCACCGCTAGCGATAGACTTCATCCTCTCGGCCAGTGGATCGAGGACATCTATCGGCTTTCCATTTTCGTCCTCGCCGGTAACGTACCTCATCCATGCCGCCACCCCCAGTGCGGAATAGTTTGGTCTGATACCGGCCTTCAGGAGATCCCGAATTGTCCCAAGCAGCCGTTGCGGCAATTTCTGCGAACCGTCCATGGCAATCTGCCAAGTCCGATGTTTGAGCGCTGGGTTTGCAAAGCGATGCAACAGTTGATCGCGATAGTTTGCAAGATCCCCGGCAGCCATGGAAAGCGTGGGTATCGCTTCCAAGGTCATCAATCGGTGAGCGAGGGAACGGAAGTCCTGGTTGGTGACAACGTCACTCACGTATTCATATCCGGCAAGATACCCCAGATAGGCCAACGTCGAATGACTGCCATTGAGCATACGCAGTTTCATGAGCTCATAGGGGGCAACATCATCGACAAGCTCGGCACCAACGCTGCCGAACGCAGGTCTGCCGGAGTTGAAGCAGTCCTCGATTACCCATTGCTTGAAGGGTTCCGTGACGACGGGCCAGGCATCTTCGAGGCCCGTCTCTGATTGAACCATCTTGCGGTCGTCATCCGTAGTGGCTGGTACGATCCGGTCTATCATCGTCGAGGGGAATGCTACGTGTTCCCTGACAAAAGCCTCCAGTTTGGTGCTGCGCAAATTTGCAAAGCCGAGAACAATGCGCGCCGTTGTTGCTCCATTGGCCGGAAGGTTGTCACAACTCATGATGGTGAACGGCGGCGTTCCCTGTGACTTGCGCAGCTCGAGTGCCCGCACGATCAATCCAGGCGCGCTAATCGGCGCTTCGGGATGAGCAATGTCATGGACGATGTCAGCATGTTGCGGATCCAGTTTTCCCGTTGCGGGGTCGTGGCAGTAACCCTTTTCCGTTATGGTGAGCGAAACAATCCTGACACGAGGATCGGTCATGGCCTCCAGCAATTCGGCACGCTGGTTGCGAGCGTCCAGAACATCGAGCAGGCTTCCGATTATGCGCGTTTCGGTATCTTCGGCGCTTCTCGTAACCAAGGTGTAGAGAAAATCCTGGTCCTTCAAGGCAAGACGCGTATCGGCGCGACGTAGGGAAGCACCAATGATGCCCCAGCTAGGTTCAATTGGCAGGATTGAATCAACATAGGCAGCGACATGTGCGCGGTGAAAGGCCCCGACACCGAGGTGCACCATGCCAGGCGTCACCTTCCGTCGGTCATAGGGCAACAGATGTGCCGCAGTTGCCATACTAAGACGCTTCATAAGCCCGTCTTCACCCGTCGATTGCTATGAGAGCTTTGATCAAGCCCGACTTTTCATGGGCCCACTTAGGTAGATTGTGCGCTGCTTCTGCCAAGCTTGTGCGATGGGTGATGATCTTATCAAGCGGCACATTCCCGCTCCGGAGAGCGGCTATCACCGTCGAGAAGTCCTCGTGTGTTGCATTCCTGCTGCCATAGAGCGTCAGTTCCCGGCGGTGGAAATCCGGGTCGGAGAAGGTGATTTGGTCCTTGACCACGCTCACCAGCACGTAACGGCCGCCCGCTGCGACAAAATCAAAGCCGCGCTGCATTGAGGCCTGGTTGCCGGTTGCGTCAAACACAACATCAAATCCATTACCTTCTGTCTGGCCGGCAACGGTTTGGTCCAGAGATTCATTGAAGGGGATGGATTCTGTTCCAATGATGTTTGAGGTTATTTGAGCGCGCAGTGTATCCCGATCAAGAACAGTGACTTTCGCACCGGCAAGTTTTGCAAACAGGGCAGCTCCCAGGCCTATGGGGCCTGCCCCGATCACGAGGGCCGTGTCACCCGGGGAAATTGCAGCTCGCCGCACTGCATGGGCGCCAATTGCCAGGAACTCGACTGTGGCGCAGGCTTCGAGCGAGAGACCCGGCGCGGAAATAAGGTTTGTCTCGGGAATAGCGATCAGATCCTGCATGCCTCCGTCCTGGTGAACGCCCAGTACTGATATGCGGGTGCAACAATTGGGTTTACCCCGACGGCAGGCAATGCAACTTCCACAGGACAGATAGGGATTGACGACACAGATCTCTCCGGTGCGCAACGGAGAGCCGCTCGGTGCCTCAATTACTTCCACAGCCAGTTCATGGCCCATCACGCGCGGGTATTGCAGGAATGGATGCTTGCCCTCGTAGATGTGATAGTCCGTGCCACAAATGCCGATGCGGCGCGGCCGAACCAGAACTTCGCCTGCAGCAGGCCGGGGCGGCGAGCGCTTCTCAAGCTTCAACTTGCCGGGCGCGACACAAACAAGCGAATCCATCAACAGCACGATCAGTTCCCCAGCACATTCCCAAAGGTTAGCGGCGCCCCAGAATACGGCCCCCTGTTCTTGGCATATTAGTCGAGTTGACCCAAGTTTTCTCTGGTTCCAGGCGCTCAGCGATATCGAATTTGGTTCCAGCGATGTCCAAGCAATGACAGGATAATGATTAAACCGTTGAAAAACTGCACGTAAAATCCGCTCAATCCTGCGCCGACGATTCCCGTCTGGATGAATGACACGGTGAGCGCACCAACCGCGCCGCCAAAGACGGTGCCAATGCCGCCCCAAGTCGGTGTGCCTCCGACGAATACCGAGGCTAGTACGGGCAGGAGATAGCCATCACCCGATGTCGGCCACCATGTGAAATTGATCATGGTTGAAAACACGCCTGCGATAGCCGCGCCGATGCCAACAAAAATGAATGTCTTCACGCGCACTAGACTGACGTTGATTCCCATTTGCGCTGCGCTGTCAGGATTGTCTCCTACAATATGGACATGGGCGCCGAAGCGATGCTGGTTAAACAGGAAGATGGAGAAAAGCGTAAAAGCGATCGCCCAAAGGATCTGGACCGGAATGCCATAAAAGTCGGATGAGAATAGTGTGAAGGCCCAACTCTCGCGCAGCGATACCATGGAAATCGATTTGCCTTCGGTGAAGATCAGGATGACTCCGCGTAACACGAAGTTCATGCCCAGAGTGGCAATCAAAGACGACAAGCTGCCATAGACCACAAGCACGCCAACAAGTGCGCCAAGTGCCGCGCCAGTTCCAAGAGCGGCGGCAAAGCCCACGAACGGACTACCTCCAGCCTGCACCACAAGCGCAAAAGCCCAGGCGGCAAAACCCATTGTCGCTGGAAACGATAGGTCGATTTCGCCAACCGTCACCACAAAGACGAGCGGCACAACCAGGAATATGGCGACAGGCAGCGTAGTGAGCACCGAACTGTAAATGGCCCAACTGGTGAACACAGCGGGGTTGGCCATGATGAAGACGAGAAGCATGATTGCAAACACCGCGACCGAGCCAAGCGCCGATCGGTTCGTATGCGCAAAACGCCTGAAGGGATTGTCTTGCGGATGGCTCCAGCTCTGTTGAACAGACTGCTTGACGCCCACAGAAGCGGCTTTCTTCGCCATCATTTGCTTTCCTTGTTCTTTGGAGCCGCCGGCGTTGCCTTGCCGGAATGGGCCACCTGCTCCATGAAATGGATGAGATCTTCAGCAGACTTGACCTTGTCGCGGCCTGCCTCCATGGCCACCTTACCGCGATCAATCACTACAAACCGGTCAGCGATATCGAAGACATGGTGGATGTTGTGGCCAATGAACACAATCGAGCGGCCGCTGGCGCGCACCTGCCGGACAAAATGAAAGACCTTGTTGGTTTCAGTGAGTGAGAGCGCTGTCGTAGGTTCATCAAGAATGATGAGGTCGGCCTGCTTGTAGATGGCGCGGGCGATCGCAACCCCCTGACGTTCGCCTCCGGACAACTGGCCCACGATGGAGTGGGGCGTGAAGACCTTGGAGGTGAACCCGATCTCACGCATGAGGCGACCGGCTTCCTCCACTTCGCGGGCCACATTGATGAATCCGAAGCTGTTGGCC
>Ga0075362_10000296_pt1 | contig 14117 bp, 27 predicted proteins | sample EndMetdeltDD1762_FD_71397 | JGI IMG/M metagenome (GOLD analysis project Ga0075362, IMG submission 71397) | Populus endosphere microbial communities from Tennessee, USA - Endosphere MetaG P. deltoides DD176-2 | ecosystem: Host-associated > Plants > Roots > Endosphere | place: USA: Tennessee...
GCCGATCTTTTTCGAATCATCCACGCACACGACTTTCTGTCCGACATAAAAGCTCATGAGAGGGGAGCAAGTTGAGGGTTAAGGACATCAGGGTGAGTGTGGGCGGGGAAGCGGAGCAGGACTTGGAAGTCCTGAAGATCAATCGAGATGAAAGTGGCAAAGAGGTGTCGCTTGGCTTCATCCCGGCCCCGGCAGTGCATCCACTCCCAAGCGTTGGCTGCCTTGTAGGAGGGGAACTCCCCGTAAACGGTGGCGCTTACCCCTGCCGGACTGGCGTAGACCGAAACTCCCCACTCATTGGGGAGTTCATGGCGGGAAGTCCAGTCGCTAATGTCATTGAGACGCAACCGAAGGGAGATGATGGCGCTTTGGGCGGCTTCTGAGTTCATGAGCGTATCAGAGTTACCTTTGCCCCGATTACACTGGGATGATAGTATGGTTTCCGGCGGCGAGCTTGGATGCTGTTGAATACCACCCCGTCTCCGTTCTTGATGTCGTACCGAACTTCATCACTGCATCGACTATTAACATAAACAGCAGAAGGGATAACATTTACGTATTTGTATCCCCGCCGCTTCATGGCGGTGCAGATCAGGCAATCATGAGGGTCTTCGTATGGTCCGGCCTCCTCAACATCTTCTTTTGTGAAAGTGAGTTTGATTCGTTTTGGTAAAGACATGGCTTATTGGCTTCGGTTTTGTAGTGTACTCGACTTGCAAAGGTGGGATTCAGGGGCGAGTGGACGTCTAAACCCAAGACAACCAACTTTCGCTTCCGTTCAAACTCCCGGGCAAAGGTGAAGCATGAGGGCGTAAAGGCAGACCAACCCCAGCAACACCCCAGCCGCAATGGCTCCGGAATCGCACAGAAACGCCCTGTAGCGTGCTTTTCTGGCCCGGGAGGCATCACGGTGCCACTCCTCCCAAAGATTACGTTCTCCGTGGCTTTCTGTGACGGCGTAGTGTTTAGCGGTCATAGTGCTCTGATTGTGCTGCTTCCAGATTGATGCGCTTGACCAAACGCATAGCCAAATCGATGGCTTCCTTGGGTGTTCTGCCTTTGGCGTGCTGTCCCGAGGAGCGAATCAAAGGATGAAAGACGCTCCAGTTTTGGCCTCCCATATCGGGCTGTTGACCGTAAATGAGGGAAGCACCGTTGGTTGTAATCCACTCAATGGCTTCTGAGTCTGTAAGATTTGGTTCCATGAGGTTAGGCGAGGATGGAAAGAAGGGAGTTGGCGGTCTGGCGGAGTCTGACGGCTGAAGCCCGACCCCTGGAATACAGGATTAATTCTATCCGCAGACAGTCGGCAGCTTCGGTGAAGTGGTGGCGCTGGAGGGCTTCGATGGCCCGCTGGACGGTAGTTGGCAGGTTTTGCATGGCTAATTGGGCTGTTTTGATTGAGGTTTCCAGTTTTGGCAGCAGTCGGAGGATTGCACTTCGGGTGATTCGTTCTTTGCGTCTCCGTTCTTGGAGTAAATGAGCTTGGTTGGGTCGCTGCATTCACCCTCTTTTCCCTGGCTTAAGGGAGCCGGGTGGAAGAACCCGCAGCTATCGCAGTATGGTCCGGACATTTTAAGGGCGGTTGCCCGCATGGGTTTGACGGTACTCGGCATCGCAAGCAGCCTGGAATGTTCCGTTCCCCTTGAGGAAAGCGGTTACCGCATGAGCTGCATCAGCACTGAAGTTGTAGTCGTCCTGAAGGGTGAGCATGATGTTCTCTGCTTTCAGGCGCTTGGCGCCCCGCTTGGCATCTGTGAGATTGCCGTTGCGGTAGTTCTCGATCATGCGGTCCATTGATGTTTGATTCATAAGATTCGGTTTGGTTGATTACTCGATTAACAGGGAAGGAATTCAGGGGTGGAGTGGACGTTTAAACCCCACCTGCGCCCGGAAAGAGGTGTTCATACCGGTAGAGTCCACGTCAGATGACAAAAAGTGCTGGGAAGTGTTCAAAGGTTAAGCAACGGTCCTGCGCTGTCCTGAGATATGAGGTTCAACTGTTTTGAAGGATTCTCCTCCCGTCCATTCTGATTGAGGGTGATAGTAGTAGCCTCCCAAGATTGCTTCATACGCATTCTTGGTCTTTCCCGATTCCGAGAGGAGCTTCCTCGCCAATTCGGGGTCAGCTTTTTCAGAAGCCATCAAAAGCTCCAAGGATAGATTCTGGAGAGCTTCAGACGCTTGAGAAGCCAGTGCTTCAAGCTTTTCCCATTGGGCTTGCGAGAGAGGAGACAGAGTTGGTTTGTTCATACCCTTACATCCACCCCAACCCCCCAAAAGTGCTCCGCTCCACCTACGCCCAGCCCCTTTTCTTTACTTTTCTCCACATTCGCCCTATAAGTCAGGCCCATGCCCGCTGAATTGCTCGTAGATCGCGAAAAGGTTAAGATGGTTGCCCTACAGGTTGGAGTCAGAGAGGCCGCAAGACAGTTCGAGCTGAGTGAGAACACCGTGATGGCCTGGTCACACAGAGAAGGATGGTTCTCTCAAGTTAAAGAAGCACAACAGGTTAAAGAGATTGTAGTGGCTAGACAGGGAGTGCAAGCGGCTGCACGCATAACAGGGTCTGAGGTGATGGTAAGGCTTGGCGAAAAGAGCAAGTTACGAGCAGCAAAGGTCGGTGATAACACCCTGAAGGCCATCAGCCGCAAGAAGGATGATAAGCTAATTGCCTGTGCCCCAGCGTTTAAGGCAACAGTGGACAGCCTGGCAAAGATCCATGAGTGGGGTACCAGCACCACTACCACTAACCTGGCCATCCAGATCAATGGTGCCCAAGTACCGGACTGTCGGTGACTTACACATAACAGTGTACAACAGTGCTCATGTAAAGTTAGCGTAAGTCCTAGAGCGACAGGCTTAACGCACGTTGCTGGCTTGAAGAAAAGCATTCTTTTTCCTGGCCTGTCTAGCGATGACGGAAAGAGAGGGGTAGGGAGGGGAAAGTGGGGCGTACGTGCGGAGTACCACCCTCTCACAAATTACCACCCAAACCAACCTTTACGATAAACTCCACATTGCCCCTGCGCATGACCGTCTTGATCAGCACAAAGCTACGCCCCCGCCCGGGTCAGACTGAAGTATGGTGACTTGGTCTGGAGACTCCCTTAAATGCATCACATCGTCTCCCCGCAAGATTCACGATTCTTGCGTGACAGGTAGCGCGTGGACTGGTTGGCGTCTTTAAACCCTTCCAGTGTTCCCTCCTGTCATCACCTGAGGCTGCTTTGGCGAACTTGGGGCTCTTTGGGAGCCTTACGGTACCTCTTTACTCCTCCGGCACCTTCTCCCTCTTGGGAGCGGTCTGCCTCGGGCGTTCATCTCATAACCGGTTCCGTGTACGGATGGCCGATGAACCAGGTGATTTGTCGTCAGTGCGATCGAAACATTCCCTTGCGGTGCTCCGAAGGCTTTCTGAAGTTTTCATCCACGATCCTGTTTTTACGAGGACCACGATAAGAAAGTTTGGCGTCCGCCTTCTTGCGAGGCAGGAAACGCTGAAGATGGGAGACCCAGACCAGATCGCTCATTGGGTCAAAAGGCTGATTCGATCTTGAACAAACTTAAGGATCAGTTCGTTGACCGTGGATTCCCCGCACACGACCACAAAATCATCCACCCTGATTGTCCCTCCGGAGATCGTCACTACCCCAGGCTTCTCAATCCTGTCCTTCTCTCCCGCGATGAAGATGCAGTGTGTGAATTCAAAGTTCATTTCAGCCAAGAGATCTCCCGGTTGGGGTCGATGTCCACGTAATGGGTGCCGTCGGGATTTTCCAGGCAGGGCATCAGCACCAGAGACCCATCCTCGAATTCCGTCCATACTCCTTGCTCCATCAAGAGCTGAGAGACAATTCTCTTGCGCTTTGGTTGTTTGCCGGGTAATTGAGCGTCACACATCACAAGTGCCCTTCAGTAAGGCACGGTAAGCGCCCGGTCAAGCATTCGTTTGGCTGGGCGTTTTGCTGTACCCCCAGAAGCACCCTGACCTTCGATTCAGGTCTTCATGAGCATCCTTACGATCCTTGTCGCGATTGCCCTCCTGATGGCAGTCCTCTCCCTGATCTTCCCCAACTACCCTCTCCTTGGGGTGGCTGTCATTCTCTTGTGTGTTGCGATGCTGATCGCCCGTCCCGGATAGGCCCGTGGTTACGTCAGGAACGCCCCAGGAATCGTTTTGTTGCTCAGGCAATGGTAGTACCGCCCACGCCCCTCATTGCCTGCTCAAATCCTCCGCATTGGCTTGGCTGATATTCGGAAGCTCAGCCAGCAGACTCACCGCCATTGCCTCCCATGTCTTCGGAGCCGCCCCGTACTCACAACGAACCAAAGTCATCATCTCCCGGAAATCCTCCGGACCATACCGGGCCTGTCTGGTCCCAAGAATCACAGCCGCCATGGCGTGCTTGGGTGGAATGTCGGGGTTGTTCCGCAAATCCATCAGGAGAGCTTCGAGGAAGGTTTTGGCTTGGTGGGTCATGCGAAGGCGCTCCATCCAAAGTTTCGTTCCTCGTCCGTCAAAGGTTCTCCAGCTTCCTGTTTCCTTTTGATCTCTTCCCGCATTTCATCTTCCTTTTGGTGCATCCGGTACCATTGCGCCAGCTCAGGGTATTGGGTGGCGAAGTTATCGAAAGTCCCGGAACGATCGATGTCCCCACAGAGCTTGCAGGCATTGCGGGTCAGGAGATCGAGCCGGTCTTTTCGTTGTTCCTTGTGGAGGTCGTCGATAGGATCGTGGCAGGGCATAAATTAGAGGTTCCAGAGATTCTCCCGTGTCACCCGGGGCTTAAGGGGGATGAAGGGATGCTCCCCGCTAGCCCGTTCCTGTGCCTTCTGCAACCATTGGAGGTAATCCTGCATGGCCTCCTGTCTCTTTTGGTCTTCGGGGTCTGGTTGGATTACGCTCAGATGAATGGTGGGTTCGTTCATAGGGCTAAACGATTCGGACGTTGATGCTGTTGTGATCGTCGTGACTGGCGCTGAGCGTGCAGTTCTGGAGAAGATTCCGGAGTGCCTCCATATTGCCATTCAACTTCCGGAGTTCCTCTAACAGGGCTTTGGATTCCCTGTTTTTCCACAGTTCGGCTAATTCCTCTTTGCTTAATAGCGATTCGCTCATCTCAGTTCAGACAGGCTTGGGGAAACTCCGTTCAATCTGCCACTTCAATTTTGGTCGGGTGGGGACTTTGTTCTCATCCCAATTTCCGGCATGGGGATAAGTCGGAGTGTAGGAATAGTATCTCACCTTCGTGTTCCGGATGAACCCCGTATCCCACTTCCCCCACCGGGTATCCGCACTGACTCCGCACTGCCCTCCGTTATCCTCCACTACGAAGGTAATCGGCAGGTCTCGTCCCTCCGCAAACCGGATTGCCTCCCAGAAAGCCCCCTGGTCGGTAGCGCCGTCGCCGCAGAAACAGTGGGTGTGTTCAGGAGTGCCCCGTAATTGAGCAGAAAGGGCGCGCCCTGTCGCGATCGCCAGTGTTCCGCCTACAATGGCCGAACAGACGAAACGAGGGGCAAAGACGAACATACTGAGCCCCCGCTTGATCCGCTCGATCAGGTCATCAGGTTCAATCCCGTAGAGGAGGGCGTGGTAGTGCGTCCGATGAGAGCAGAACACCCAGTCTCCCTCCTTGAAGTTCTGGGCGTAGTAATCGCAGAGCCAACGCTCATTCCCCCCGCAAAGATGGACCAGATAAGGCAATTCTCCCGCTTCCCATAGGTCTTTGATCCTGTTTTCGGTCTCGATCAGTTCTACAGCGTTCATACAATCTTAGCGAGCCTTTCCCGGGCAATCTGCCGACCCGATTCGTCATCCTCAGGACGCCCACCCCACTTCAACGAAAGCCACTTCACCGCCCCGCTGGTGGCGCTCTCCTCGCAAGGTAAGCCCCCGATGTTCGGATTGGAACGAGCTTCCGCTTCACTCACGGCATTCGGCCCAATCGGTTCACCCAAAAACTCACAAATCCTCTCACTCCACTCCTTGAAGACCAAGGAAGTAGGGTGATTGCAGGTCAACTGCTGTTGTTCGTACACCCCTCGGAGCATCAGGTCGGAAATCCGGATCTTCTCCGGTACCCCCTCGTCCCACTCTTTCTCTTTCATCCGGGCATAGTTGGAGGTCCACCGCTCCACATACCCCATATCGGCTTCCTTCACTGCAAACTCAATCGCTGAGTGCTCCCCGTAGACTCGTTGGTGTTCGTAGACTTGAGCCCAATCGGAGTCTTCAGTCTTGGTGAAGAAGGGTCCGGCTTGGTGCCAAACTGAGAGAGGAATCTTCGGGTGTTTAGTGGGGTAGTTCTGCGCCCCGTCGTGCTTGTGGTGGAAAAACACGATGTCCGCCCATTCATGCTCTGCGGCGATCTGTTCTTCGGTGAATTCGGAGTAAAAGGTGGCCAAGTGCGGAAGTCGATGGAACTCGAAGCGAGGGATGGCCCGCTTCAGGAACACTTCCAACCCGTCCACCTGACAATTTCCGGTCAAGAGAATCCTCACTCTTCCTCCCTTGAGATTTGCTGATGCTTGTACAGCTCATCGTCTCGAACAGGTTGGCCGACCATGTAAAAGGGAACGGGTTTCATCTTGGGGTCTTTGGGATTCGGCCACCACCGGCAGTTGTAAACGTCCGTTTCCTTAATGATTTCTCCGGGCTTAAGAATCCTCATAGGTCCACAAGCACGCGGCCAGCTTCTCCCCTCCGAACGAAGTCCAGCCCTTTGTTGATGTCTTCCAACGAAACCCGGTGTGTCACAATCCCCATGGTGTCGATTCCAGCTGTGATGTACCTGGGGATGTCTTTCTCGGGCCGGAACCCTCCTCCCTGCGTAGCTTTGATCGAGAACCCCTCTCCCGAGAACAACCGATGACCGCCACGGACGATAAACGCGTTTCTGGGCTGTCCGACCATGATCAGCCTCCCCCCGGGATTCAAACGCTCTACAGCGGCCTCCATGGCCAAGGAATCACCTGTTGTGTCCACCACCACATCAAACCCTCCGTGGACTTCTTTGATCCAATCCCCAAAGAATGTCTCGCAACCTATCGGGAATACACCTCTCTTCTCGGCGTGATCCACCCCCATCAGCTCTGAGGGGTGGAAGAATTGAGCAGCGTAGAGGAGGGAGATTCCGAGTCCTCCGCACCCGATGACCAAGAGGCTCTCTCCCATCTTGAGCTTTGCCTCCTGTTCCAAAGTCCCCAGAGCCGTGCTGAGACTGCACCCGAGCAGTACGCAAAGGTCAGTTGGGGTATTTGAGGGAACTGCCGTCACCCGATTCTCGCTTACTACCGTTTCCTCGGAGAAGACCGTACAGAGGCCAGCGGAGTAGCGCCCATGCGGACAGTTCCACTGCGGATGTTCGGACTCAATCCCCGCTCCCTGCCGCCAGTGTAAAATGACGGTGTCTCCCACCTTCACGGTTTTCACTCCCGGTCCGATCTCCAAAACCTCTCCGCAAGATTCGTGACCTAAAAGTCGGGGTAAGTGATTTCCTTTGAACCCGGCGATTTCTTGCAATTGGGCACCACAGATTCCTGCTGAGCGAACCCTTACCTTCACCTGACCGTAGACCAGTGGCTCCCAGTCGATGTCCCAAATCTCAAGAGGATCGCCGTAGTTCGTGAGGATCGCGGCTTTAGGCATCAGAATCCAACTCCGGTTCCCGTTCCCGTCATCCCGTTTGCTCCGTTGAGCGGGGAAAGAGGGCTTAACGGGCTTAGAGGGTTCAATAGCGGATTGCGCCCTTCGGACTTTTCTTTCTCCGTCTCGGGAGTAATCCATACTAATTCCTCTTTCTTGGGAGCGACTCGGGTTCGAGCGGATTTCTCAATCTTCGCGGGCAGCTCTTTCTCGATCTTGAAGATCGGCTCAGTGCTCTTGGAGATTGCGTAGACCATCGCTCCGACTGTTCCAAAAATCATGACGCAGAGGATGATGGTGGCAATGTTGAATTGTTCGATTACTGGATCTTTCATAGTGGTCTCCCGCATTTAACGCATTTCACGAAAACATCCGCTGCGTGATTCGTCTTGCACTTCTTACAGGTTCGCAAGGTCGTAGCGAAAGGTTGGAGCTTGTATCGCATGGGTTGGGCAACAACTTTCCCATTGGAGACAAGCAGGACTGTTCGTTCTTCAAATTCTTCGCTCATAGTGGCGCTCCGCAAGCTTCACACTTCCCCCAATGCTTTTCAGGAATCATCCAGCAATACTCGCAGCGAACAGCCGGGAGATATTTCCCCCTGACTTTCTTATGCATCGGAGGTTGGTAGAAATACCGATCCGGATCATCGTAGCAGGAGATGAATGTCCTCTGATTGAGTTGTTCAACAAAGTCTTGAGTCAGCATTTGTAGACAAAGTTAGCGGTAGTTCGGTGGATCACTTCATACCCCCTCGAAACAAGGTAGTCCATCACTCTAAAATCCTCTCCAATCCCGTAAGTGGCGTACTCGGAGATGATGAATTTAGGTCTGTGTTTCTCCAGGTCCATCGACTGAATCACCTCAAACTCATGTCCCTCTGCGTCTACTGAGAGAAACCCAATCCCATCAACCTGATGAGCCTCCAGGATGGATTCCAGCGTGACGGCCTTGGTGTTCGGTTCGATTTCAGCGACACGGGAGAGTTCTTTGCAGGGATGGGACTCGAAGTGAACCTCAGCACGGTTGCTGATAACTGCGTGGATCAGCGCCCCCGGAGGCCAGTCAGGCAGCCAGTATTTATTCCCGTCGATGTTAAGACCAGACCACCCAAGCTCTCGCAGCCAATGGGAGTTGGAGTTCATTGAGATATGCCCAGCCCCGACATCTACGTAAAACCCCGGAGTCCTGAAGAAGTCAGGGTAACGGTTGAACAAAACCTCGTCTTCACCGAACTCAGAGTGGAGGCTCATTCCTCGAATTTGAACCCCGGAACGCAATGCGGTTGATTCTCGATCAGGTAATTCATCAAGCAAATCCCATGGCAGAAATGCACTTCCTTGAAACTTGATCGGAACCTGGGCAGATTCGGAAGAAGGTTACTTGGAGGCAGGCAGAGATGCAGATTGGTTACGGTCACTCCTTGAGGCGGGGTGATTTCATGATCGCACTGGAAACACAGGTTTTTATCGCTCATTTGTCGGAATAGAGGTCTTTGTATTCGACCAGCAAAGTGGAGATCCGTTCATTCTTTGCTCTCCGATAGGCGTTTTGGTACTCCAGCAGGATGGATGAACTCCACCGCAAGCACCGAACCGGAAAGGAAACCATCTCCATGAAAGCCCGGCTGAGATCCTGTGTATGCGTCGCTCCCGTGAAGAGGGGAGAGTGTTTGTTCCCGACACACGCACGAAGGATGCAGGCAGGGCGCTGAACCCCTTCGGAAATCTTTCCCATTTTATCTAAATGCGAGACAATTTGGTCAACCGCGAGGCTCATAAAGTCCATTCTCTCGAAAGGGACTAACGGAATCCATCCGTCCAAAGAAAGGCCAATTCCCACTCCAGTCATCAGCGCCTCGGCAAGCGGCATCTCAATAATCCTTTCGTTCGGAAAGTCTTTGAGACTTCCGGCAAACAGGGAGTACTTAGTATTGTACCCGCAAACGATCGTGTCTTCCTGCTCTCCCAACCATGACATCGCGTCTTGGAGCTTGTCTTTATAAGTCATCGTTTCCCGTAGTGTTGTTTCCTCAACTTCCGAAGGTCTAACCCATTTTCTTCGGCGTACTGTCGCAGGGTTTTTCCGTCTATTTTGTGGTTGTTCCTCATGTTGTTTGCCTGAACCAATCTAGTCGCCCATCGGCAGTTCTCAGGACTGTAATTACCGTTCGGGTTGATGCGATCGAGCGAGTGTTTTGGAGATGGTCGTTTCCCCATGTCCTCCAGAAAGTTTTCGAATCCATCGATTCCCGCCCATCGATTGCAGATCAGGATTCCTCGACCACCGTAATATTGGAAATGGCGATGATTTGGAGAATTGCACCGATGCCTCATGTCGGTCCATGTTGAGTATTCCGGAGTGACTATTTTCCGCCATGTTCCTGGTCTCCATCCGACAAATCTTTTCGTATCCAGCGGCTTTCTCTTGCAGCCGCCAAGCTCTTTGCGCGGCGTGTACGTTCTTCGTCGCTGAGTTTCTTTTTCTTCCCCTTCCCCTTTTTCCCTAAAGCAACTGCATGTGGGTTTTTCATTCATTGCCTCCGAGGATACAGAAAAGCGCATTGCTGTCAATCATTGGTAGCGAAAGAACCCCATGGATTTTAGAACCTCCCGGGCCTCTGCGGCTGACTTCACGTTATGGATTGGCCCCACGTTCGGCCCGTAATCAAGCCGCATGGGGTCCAGTAGCACGATTCTAGGGACATCCGCTGCCGAGGTATTCATCGTCACAAAGAGCGGCCCTGATGCCCCTCCAATGATCATGGAGGCCATGCTGGAGAGGACAGCGATCTGGGTTAGGCTAAAAGAGTGACCTCCGTTGTCATCCACCACTTTGACCACATGGTAGTGATCCAGGGTCAGATCGAGGGCTAGGCGGTTCATCTCTTCTTGGGAGTAGCCGGGGCATTGGCCGGACATCGGAGAGGTGTTCAGGAAAAGTATGAACTGTTTATCCGAGTGCTTCTTGAGCCATGGGAAGTCAAAGAGCATCTGGGAGCGGTCTTCCCATGCTTTCCCGAAGGCGTTGAAGTAGGTGTGGATGTATCCAACGATGTCAATCTGTCCGGTCCACTGCACGCCCGAATTCTCGTGCCGACCGTTTGCAATCCAAACATCTTCAGTATTGGGAGGCATATTGTCGATAGAACCAATCGTGACATTTGTTCCAGCAGCCAATGGCTGAAGTTCAGGAATGACATGATTCGGGACGTGGTAAGTGTGATTTCCGGCGCATCGCATGACATAGGCGAGTCCCCACAAGATGTCCCCCAGATGGCAGGAAGTGCCCCAACTTAGCATGTTTCCTCAGGTTTTCTTGGAGTGAAGGAAATCTTGATCAGTCCGGAGTCATTACTGCAATCCCTGTCTCGATATTTCTCCAATTTAACATCACCAAATGAATGGAGTAGTCGGAAGGCGTGAATCATGCACGCCATCTTCTCTTCAGTTGTGATGTCCCTGATGCAATAGAGCGCGGATTCCCGATACGGCTTTGGATATAGTGCTCTCAAATCCTCTTCGACCAGATGGATAAAAACTTCTTCGTTCATCGCTTTTTGATAACTACTAGGCTTTTCCGAAAAATGATCTCCTCCACCTCTGAATGAGTCGGAACTCCGCAGTGATTGGCTCCATCCTCATTAACTTGGTCGATGAAGGAATTGAGTGAGTGGACGAACTTCTCCTCCTGCGTGTCCCACCAAGGATAGTGGTACGAGCTGTGGGTGTCCTCCAAGATCGCCACTCCTCCTGATCTGATGTGCGGCCACCACAGGCGGAGTGCATCCTTTTGATGCTTTACAAAATGAGATCCATCTTCGATCCACACATCGATCGGACCCGTGGCGTTCGTGATGTCGAACACAGCGTTTGGCTGATAGGCATCGTTGATGAAGATTCGTGTTCTTTCGTCGAATCTAGGGAGTCCCGGGCGATCCTCCAGCTCCACTCCGTAGATCCTGGTACCCGGCTGGGTGAACCAGTCCTGCCACATAAGTAATGAATTACCCCCAAGCACCCCAATCTCCACTACCGTGACTGGTTTGTTTCGGTACGGACGAAGGAGTTTGTCGTAGAACTTGGTGTACTCGTGGAGATGGGCCTTATCAGTTCCGTGATGGAGGCCGATTTCGTGAAGTGAGGTCATTTCGCTCTCTTAACGGGAGGAAGATGAGGGGACAATTGCGGCTCCTCGGTCCACCTTGAAATGATTTGGAAGAATCCCATATCTCCATTTGGATTACACTCTCTCTCAAGAATGTTACGATAATGGATGGTCAGGTGTTCGGCTTCAGGGAAAAGATGTAGCGCCTTGTTTAACTCCTCCACGAAATGGACGATTGATTGCTCTGTTAGCTCTCGTCCAGCCTTTTGGTTTAGCGGCCCGATGTTTACGTAGTTTGTTTCTGTATGGAATTCGGATTTCATTGTGCGTGAGACAACTCAAGATGCTTTCCGTTCAAAGCTTCGAGAATGGAAAAGTACTCAAAGTCTTTCTTCACGCCGTGGATCACATGAACTCCATCTCTTGCGGCCTGTACGGCCAAGTCTAAATCCCCGTTCAAATCAAGGGAGTTTCGGGTGAACATTTTCCAAGTACAGCCAACCTCGATGCGTGCCCGTTCGCAGGCGAGACCAAAGAACAAGTCCGGGGAGTTGTCGGGATAGGTATCGGAATCTGGTAGCACTGCTTCCAGAGCTGAGACAAGACGTGGACCTGACTCGCGGTCAAAGCACCAAGGATTATGAAAGAATTGATTGGTTTTGGAGCCATTGATGTGTCCTCCTGTTTTGCAGGCGTTGATGCCTTTGAAGTGCGGCATCTTCCGCAGCCAGATCGTGTCGTATTCCGAGATGATGAACCTCTGTTCAGGCTGGGTCAGGCACCACTTCACCGTATTGATCAACCTCCGGCAGAGATGATCGTCTGACCCCTTCATTTTCATGTAGGCATTCTCCCCGATCTCTACTGACTCACAGGGAAACTCACACCCATGATCAGTAGTCCCAACGCCTACGATTCGAGTTGCTCCGGATTTCTGGTACGAAGGCCAGTGGCGAGCGAATGTCTCGTTAGCTCCCGGGTAACTGTGGATGGCTAGCAGCAGAGAGTCCTTTACTGTCGCAGAAACGGCCACAGCGGGCTTCGGTTTGTTCTTTGAGCCCGGTTTCCTTCCTTTGTGTTTCTTTACCGCCACCGGCTCTTTAAGCCTCACCTCACCCCCTTGGGCTTGAATCATCCGGATCGCATCCTCCAGGGTCAGCGGAGGAGGTGTAACGCCCTCCCCCGCCCCCTTCTGTTGCGAAAGTGTGGAGCCTTCGAAAACTCGTTTCATCTCAGCGATGTTAGCTGCGTTCTTTTCCGGAGTGTCATGCGTATGCCCTTGCCAAGTGCAAGCCGGTCCAGCTTCCGTATCGAGAACCCAGTGGACTTTCTCACGGTGATAGGTCCATAGGAAGAAGCCTAAGCAGTTCCACTCGGAGAAAACCAGAGCCGTAGGACTTCCGGGAACGGTCTGCGCCATGATGTAGTCCTCCAGGGTTTGGTTGTGCTTGATTAGGCAGAACTCCCGGAGCTTCTCCAGCGCCCACCGTGGAACGATGAAAGGATGCCTCCGCATGAACTCATGTTCAGGTTTCCTTCCAAGGAACCTCTCCATCACTGGAACCCAAACATGCTGGTCCGAACGAGCATCACCAAGTGGCGTGTAGAGCCATACTGGTTTTCCGTCTTTGATGAACTCATCCGGAGTTACTTCTCGAGTGAGTAGGCAGTCCGAATCCATGTAGAGGATGTATTCGGGATTTCCGCAGTAAATGTCGGCGTGGAGCTTGCAGACTTGTTGCCAGAGGTATCCTGGGTCTCTTTCTTCGGGAGCATTAAAGGAAAGATAAAATGGCCCGAATACATCTATGTCAGAATGTGCGACCGGAGCCGACCAAGAGGTAACTTTCCCGTTTTTTAGGATTTTGTATGATCTGAACCCAGAGCAATACTTCGAGATGCTTTTCTTGCACCATTCAAGCCAAGGCGCGTCATGCTCCCGGGTTTTTATGAAAATATCAACGGTGCTCTCATTTTCAGAAACAGAAAGCATAGTACCATTCAGAACCATTCCCTCTGGAACTGGAATCGGCACTAATGGAGCTTCGTTCACTACGATCGGAGGTGTTGCAACAATCATTCCGAGGCGCTTTTTTAGGAAGGGAATGATCGAACCGTCTTTGCAGGCGTGCCAGATCGCCACACCGGGCTCAACCCGAGCGTTGAAGTCCTCCTCCAACGCAAACCCCGGAGCCCGATACTTATGATAGATCAGGTTCGTGAAGTGAGCATTCGGAATGATGTTCTCCACTCCTGCGATGTCGAAAGCTACCTCGGATGGATCAACGGCCTTCGGTGCCATTCCGGGGGTGTTTGGGGGATACACCGCTACCCCCGAGAGGTGAATGGGGACTCCGGG
>Ga0075362_10000298_pt1 | contig 14089 bp, 9 predicted proteins | sample EndMetdeltDD1762_FD_71397 | JGI IMG/M metagenome (GOLD analysis project Ga0075362, IMG submission 71397) | Populus endosphere microbial communities from Tennessee, USA - Endosphere MetaG P. deltoides DD176-2 | ecosystem: Host-associated > Plants > Roots > Endosphere | place: USA: Tennessee...
CGTTACTCAGCCGTCCGCCGCTCGCCGCCAAGTAGTAAACTACTCGCGCTGCCGCTCGACTTGCATGTATTAGGCACGCCGCCAGCGTTCATCCTGAGCCAGGATCAAACTCTCCAAAAAAGAATTTGTTCTTAACTTCAGTCGAACTCAATCTTGCGATTGAAATTACTGACTAATCGAAATCTGTGGAACAGATTTCTTAAAACAATTCAAATCAATTGACGTTGATTTGCACTACTTAATTTTTAACGAACTTTTCAAAAGCAATCTTGTCAGAACCTCTCGAAAACTCTGAGACCTAATATACGGCAGTATTTCACTTTGGTCAAGAATATTTTAGAAGAAAAAGTGGTGATTGTTACATCACCACTTTTCTACCCCTGTTTTATCTCTGTTATTCTTCACCCTCGGATGATTCATCATCATCGTCCGGCGCAGCGTCCACAAGTGCAAGTGAGACAACTTCATCACCGTCATTCAGGCGCATAATACGTACGCCTTGTGTAGCGCGGCCTAGTTCTGGGATATCTTTGAGGCCAAGTCGAATGGTCTGTCCTTGGCTGGAAACGATGATAACTTCTTGGTCATCTTCGCCCGTCAGTGTCTTTACACCAACCAGCTTACCCGTCTTACTGTTAACGACCGCTGAACGGATTCCGACACCACCACGAGCATGCGCAGTAAACTGAGCGACCTTAGTACGCTTGCCGTAACCTGACTGGCTTATGACAAATATACTTGAGCCTGGCTGAACGATATCCATACCGATTACCTGGTCACCAGTACGTAAGCGGATACCGCGAACACCACGTGAGACACGGCCCATTGGGCGGACATCACGTTCATGGAAGCGAATAGCCTGGCCTTGAGAAGTAGAAATAACGACTTCGTTATCACTATTAGTCATGCGAATCCACTTTAGCTCGTCACCGTCATCAAGATTGATAGCGATAAGACCACTTGAACGTACGTTTTGGTACTGCTCGAATGGAGTCTTCTTAACCACGCCGCGAACAGTGCACATAAAGAGATTGCCGTTTGTCTGTTCTTGCTTGCTTACATTGATTACAGCGCTCACTGTTTCTTCTGGCTGTAATTGCAAGAGGTTAACGATAGCAATTCCCTTGGCGCTCAGAGAGGCCATAGGTACTTCGTACGTCTTAATACGGAAGACGCGGCCCTTATTAGTAAAGAATAGGAGGTAGTCGTGCGTACTTGCGTTTACGAGGTGCTCGATAACGTCTTCTTCACGAGTAGTCATACCGCGACGACCCTTACCACCACGCCCCTGCTTCTTATATTCAGCAATTGGACTGCGCTTGATGTAATTGGCATTAGTAAGTGTTACGACAACCTGTTCGTCTGGGACGAGGTCTTCGTCGCTCATTCTTCCAAGTTCCTGTACTACGACACGAGTACGGCGTTCATCGGAGTACTGTTCCTTAAGTGCAACAAATTCATCCTTAATAATAGCAAGAATTCGCTTCTCATCAGCCAAAATAGCTTCGAGCTCAGAAATTGTCTTAAGGAGTTGCGCAAGTTCTTCTTCGATCTTGCCGCGCTCCAGACCTGTAAGAGTGCGGAGCTGCATAGCAAGGATTGCCTTGGCCTGAATTTCGCTCAAACCAAAACGCTTGATCAGGTTTACCTGCGCCTCTTCGGATGTCTTACTTGCACGGATGGTCTTGATCACTTCGTCGATGTGGTCGAGAGCAATCTTTAGACCTTCTAAGATGTGCGCACGCTCTTTTGCTTTACGCAGCTCATACTCGGTACGGCGACGCACTACAACGCGACGGTGCTTGATATGTTCCTGGATAATGTCCTGAAGACCCAAAACACGTGGTTGGATACCATCGATAAGTGCCAGCATGTTGAAGTGGAATGTCATCTGCAAAGGTGTCAGCTTGAACAACTGGTTCAAAAGCTTCTTAGGATAGGCATCTTTTTTGAGGTCAATGACGATACGGACATTACCGCGAGCACTTTCGTCGCGTAGGTCGCTAATGCCAGCAATTTTCTTTTCTTTATAGAGATCAGCGATCTTTTCAATCAGGCTCGCCTTGTTCAGGCCATAAGGGATTTCGGTGATAATAATCTGATGTTTACCCTTGGTACCTTCCACAACCTCAGCAATACCGCGAACGATAACACCGCCACGGCCCGTTGCGTATGCCGTACGGATTGAATCTTTACCATATATAACACCACCCGTTGGGAAGTCAGGACCCTGAATGTGTTTCAAGAGGTCGTCTAGGGTAGCCTCTGGGTTATCAATCTGTTCGATAGTAGCATCAATAAGTTCACCAAGGTTATGTGGTGGAATGTTGGTTGCCATACCGACAGCAATACCCAGCTGACCGTTAAGTAGCAAGTTAGGTAATTTGGCCGGCAATACTGATGGCTCTTGTGTTGTACCGTCGTAGTTATCACGGAAATCAACTGTCTCTTTGTCGATGTCGACGAGCAATTCGTCTGCCAATCGAGCCATTTTAGCTTCGGTATAACGCATGGCGGCTGGTGGATCGCCGTCCATTGAACCAAAGTTACCCTGACCGTCAACAAGCATATAGCGCAATGACCATGGCTGAGCCATACGAACCATCGCGTCATAGATTGACGAATCACCGTGCGGGTGGTACTTACCCATTACGGAACCGACGACGTTGGCGCTCTTGCGGTGGCGGGCACCGCTACGCAAACCTTCGTTGTTCATGCTATATAGAATGCGACGATGTACAGGTTTCATACCATCGCGGACGTCAGGAAGCGCGCGTGAAACGATAACACTCATAGAATAGCGCAAATAGCTATCTTCCATGACGTTCTCAACAGTACGTCGTTCCACTACGCGGGAGTGTGTATTTTCTTCTAGTAACTCGCCCTCTACTGCCATACCCATAGTTTCTTCCGGTAGCATTGGTTCTTCTTGATTTTGCATTGGTGTTGTCTGGTCGTCCATATTAAATATCCAAGTCCTTCACAAATTTTGCATGTGTCTGGATGAAGTTCTTGCGCAGTTCTACTTCGGTACCCATCAGCTTGTTAAAGATAGCGTCCGCTTTTTCGGCGTCGGCTACTTTAACCTGTACCAAGACACGCTTTTCTGGGTTCATAGTCGTCTCGAACAATTGCTCAGCATCCATTTCTCCCAAACCTTTGTAGCGCTTCTGTTCAATGAAGCCAGCCTGGCGGAAACGCTCGGTAGAGGTATCAACTTTAATCCCCTCTTCTTTGCGCTTGGCTATAAGGTTGTCGAGTGTCGTTTCGAGCTCAGCCTCATCGTAGATGAAAATACTTGATTTACGTCCGGATTTAACGAGCTCGAACAGTGGTGGCTTGGCCAAGTATACGTGGCCACCGTCAACAACTTCTCGCATGAAGCGGAAGAAGAATGTCAGGAGCAGCGTACTAATGTGCGAGCCATCAACATCGGCATCGGTCATAATGATAACTCGATCATACCGAAGGCCATTGATATCAAAGGAGTCCTCGATACCAACACCCAGTGCCTTGATAAGGCTCAGAATTTCGTTGTTGGCGAGCATTTTATCCAGTCGAGCGCGCTCAACGTTCAGGACCTTACCGCGGAGCGGCAAAATTGCCTGAGATTTGCTGTCACGTCCAGACTTTGCTGAACCACCCGCAGAGTCACCCTCCACCAAGTAAATTTCGGAGTTCTTTGGATCTTTGTTGGAACAGTCTGCAAGTTTGCCAGGCATGCTTGAGCCCTCGAGTACGCCCTTACGAATAATGTTTTCGCGAGCCGCACGAGCTGCCTTGCGAGCACGAGCTGCCAAGAGCGCCTTACCAATGATCTTTCGAGCGATTGCCGGGTGTTCTTCGAGATAATAATTAAAGTGCTCGGTCATCACCTGCTCTACGTAACCGCGAATCTCCGGGTTACCAAGCTTGTTTTTAGTCTGACCTTCAAATTGTGGATCAGGAAGCTTAACTAAAATAACAGCGGTTAGGCCCTCACGGCAGTCCTCACCGGTGAGGTTTTCTTCTTTTTCCTTCAGAAGACCTGTTTTGCGAGCATATTCGTTAACGACACGGGTCAGAGCCGAGCGGAAACCAGTTAAGTGACTACCACCGTCAGGGTTGAAGACGTTGTTGGCAAACTGCTTGATCTGCTCCGAGTAGCCATCAGTATACTGCGCCGCAACTTCGACTTGTACATCCTTGACTTGCTTGTCAACGTAAAAAACATCGTCGTCAACAACATCTTTGCCCAAGTTAAGCTGTTTAACGTATGATTTAATACCACCTTCAAAATAGAAACTGTATCGCTTGCCAGTTCGGTGATCAGTAAGCGAAGTTCTGATACCTTTTGTGAGATATGCCTGGTGGCGAAGACGGTCCAGAATAGTGTCATAGTTAAACGTTGTCGTCTCAAATATAGACGCGTCTGGATAGAATGTAATTTCCGTACCTTTGGCCTTCGTCTTGCCGATAGGTTTCAGGTCGCCCTGCGGCACACCGAGTCGGTATTCTTGCTGGTATACCTTGCCATCAAGATGTACGGTAGCAATTAAATGTTCTGAGAGTGCGTTTACTACGCTCACACCCACACCGTGCAAACCACCGGATACTTTGTAACCACCGCCGCCAAATTTACCACCTGCATGCAAGACAGTAAGTACTGTTTCAACGGTGCTTTTGCCCGTTTTAGGATGGATGCCGACAGGGATACCACGACCATCGTCGGTAACCTTAACGCCCCCATCTTTAAGAATTTCTACGCGAACTTCAGTCGCATGACCTGCCAACGCCTCGTCAATACCATTGTCGACGATTTCCCACACCAAGTGGTGGAGACCGGTTACATCGGTGCTACCAATGTACATTCCGGGACGTTTACGGACAGGCTCCAAACCTTCCAAGACTTGGATTTGATCTGCTGAATAACCTTTTTGTTTAGCCACTTCTAAGTCACCCTCTGTATTTTTAGATGTAGATATAAACCCACTTACCGTTCATTATAGGCGACCACTGAAAATTTAGCAAATTACAGAGGTCAAGCTTCTTTTTTGCTACGCAAGTTCCCATCCTGGTCGATATAGATCGTATCATCCGTATCCATGGCAGGTGGTGGTGTATGCGGAAGCTGCTGCACAGGAGCTGCTGGTGGCATTGGTGTGGGCTGCGCTGGGGCATGCTGTGCCAGAGATTGTGGCTGCGGTGTGGGCTGGAGCTGCGCTGGGGCAACTGGCGACTGCGTCGGTTGCACAAGCTGCGGCTGCGGCGCTGGGACAGATGTAGGCTTGTGATGCGGCGTGTACGGCTGTGGTATAGGAGGCGTCTTGAAGCCCTTCTCTGCTTCTTGAGCAATGGAGTCAACTTCAGCTTTATCAAACGTGTCTGAAGATACATTACGTTGTACAGGACGTGGCGGTGCGACAGGAGATGTATGGTGGGTCATTGTGGGCAAATGCTGAGGCATTGCCGGTGCGGATGTCGGATGAGTCATCGTGCGTGCGTGCGAGGCTGGCCGCTTAGAGAGCCAGTCGTCCAAAAAGGACGGTGCCTGGGGCGCAGGACGCGGCTGTGGGGGCACTGGTGCACCTTGCTGCATCGGTTGCTGCATTGGTGCTGGTGGCATTGGTCGCCTCATTCCTCCGGCGGCTTGCGGTCCGAAGGGGTTAGGAGCTGCAGGTGTTCTGGCTGGAGGTGTCTGGGTAGCCAATCTGCTAAAGATCTCCTTCTCAACAATCGCTTTTGGACGCCCAAATTTAGCCGCCGTGAGCTGTTTGAGCGCTTCTGCGAGCTTATAGTTTGGAGATCCAAGCGGTGGAATCGTCGACATGCTAAACGGATTGGTTGGCACACCGCCGATAAGTGTACGCACCACGGTATTGTGGTTTGGTATCTTCAAAAGATCACTGCCATCAAATGTTGGTGAGAAGTACTTGGCTAACGAATCTACGTCGTGGTCACCAACACGAAACGCCACGATCGTACCGACGTTACCAAAAACGGCCTCACGGATCTCGTCAGTTAGCTGTGTCGTAAATTGGTTAGCCACAATAAGGTTCAAGTGATACTTTCGAGCCTCAGACAAGATAGTAGCGAATGAGTCGGTTGAAAAATTCTGGAACTCATCGACGTAGAGTGCAAAGTCTTTACGCTGATCTTCTGGAATTTCCGCACGGCTCATAGCAGCTGCCTGGAATTTCATCACAAAGATCATGCCGAGCAGCTTGGAGTTCAGCTCGCCTGTTTTACCTTTGCTCAAGTTGACGAGTAAGATTTTATTGTTATCCATGATGTCGCGCAAATCGAAAGCACTTTTGGTTTGACCGATAATGTTACGCATCATTTCGTTACTCAGGAAAGCACCGAATTTACTGACAAACCAGCTTGTTACCTCGCCAAACTCGTTTGATTTTTGCGATTGAGGCATCTCCTTCAGCCAGAATTCAATGACGTTTTGGTCTTTAACATGCTTCAATTTTTGCTTAACAAACTGTGGGTCACGAAATAGCTTAGGGATATCTACGAACGAACCGCCCTCAGGGTCAGCCATAATCGTCAACGCTGCGTTACGGAATAAGTGTTCATAACGAGGACCCATAATCCCCTGGTGTTGAGGGTCATAAAGTTTATACAGCATGTTCAAGACTTCCTGGATCAAGAAGTCTTTCTGGTCACTAGTTTTGTATTCAAATAAATTAAGTCCCATTGGATAATCTGTATCTGATGGACAGAAATAGATCACATCTTCTGTGCGCTCTTTGGGCACCAAAGCCAGTAAACGTTCTGCTACGTCACCGTGAGGATCAACAAAAGCAAATCCGTTACCACTGATCATGTCTTGGAATGCAAGGTTCTCCAAGAATGTAGTCTTACCCGTACCCGTCTGACCAACGGCGTACATATGACGCTGACGGTCGTTCGGAGCAAGCCGGACAGGCTTCTTAACACCACGGAAGATGTTATATCCCAATAATAATCCTTCGTCAGGAATGTTTCGCGGTCCATCAACTTGCTTAGAATCTTGGCGTTCAAGCTGTGAGGTCGGGATACTACTTTGGTCAGGAAAATGGAAAATCGTTGCCAATTCGATCGAATTTAAGACATTTTCGTTATCAGATTGAGGAAATTTACGTAGTAAGAATGACGACACTAAGTCCTCTGTACTGTCGGCTGATATGTATTTGAAGCCATTTTTGCCTGGCGCGTCGAAAAGCGCAAAGGCTGCAATAATATTATTGAGGATTGCCTGCGAACGCTGTGTGATATTTGATGATACCAGGATACGAATTTCAACTTCATAGCCTGGATAACGCGTCTTATCATCTATGGCGTCAAGAATGGCCTGGTCAAGACTTGAGAGGTCCTTCTTTTTATCATCGCCTTTTTTATCATCCTTGGACTCGGGAGGCTTAACGAACGCTGTGGCAATTTCTTTACCGAAACCAAGAAGTTGCTCGGCACCCTTGCCACCTTTGTCCTCACCTTTTCGTTTAGCACTCGCCAAATCAGTAGCCTTTTTCCGCCATTCAGAATTTGCCGGACGCATCAAGAGCTGGATAGCAGCGCCGTCTTCCTTCTCGAGAGTAGAAAGCGCGTTTAAAAGTGCTTGCATCGCGTCACGCTTAAGGTCCTGGTACGTTGCAATCGGATAGGCAAACTCTTCTTTGAGCTTTAGCTCACCGCCAATTGTCGCCGAGAGCTTACCCATCGGATTAAAGATATTGTGTTCAGGTACTTCTTCAAGACGCGCCGTTGGATATGCGCTTACTATAGCTTGCTTAACCACCTCCACCATAGAGATAGGAACTGCTGCATAGAAATGGACAAAACCTTTGTGGCCTATAATTTCGAAGCCGAAATGCCGTTGCCCGTACATTTTGACTTGCTTGTCCTCTTCCTGAACAGTGCTCGCAATAATATTATAGATAACTTGTGCTTTTGAGATATTTTCATCAACCAGATCACGCGCATCTCGGCCAGAGCTTGTGGTGTCTTCGCTCGGTGGCGGAAGATGGATAAGCAACGGCACCATTTTAATACCGCGCTCAAAGTTCTTTTGTTCACGAAGGCGTTCGCGGGTACGGTTATAAACGAGTGGCCCGGCTACTGCACCGGCTACCAATAGAAGAATGAAGATTATAAGTAGTGCTGTCATTACGCTTTGTTGTCTACCTTTACTATAACGCCATGCCGCATCTTGAGATAATCAGCCTTCAGGGCGCTCAGAGCGTTACTTAAGGCATGCGGGTCGTTCTTATATTGTTCGATGAGCGCCTTCGTCTTAGCAATCCATTCTTCGTCGAGCGCATCACCGTCTTTTTCGTTGTCTGTCACGACTGGCTGGGCTATGGGTTGTGCCGCAGGTTGTAGCTCAGGCTGCCGTTGCAATTGTTCCATTGGTAGAGCCTGTACGATAGGAGAGATCATGGGCTGCTGAGGCGCGTTTGGCATAGGGGGTTGTGTCGCAGGTTGCTGCTGTGCAAACGCTTGTGGCTGAAAGCTTTGTGTCGGCTGCTGAGGTGTTTGCGGCATAACAAATGAAGGCTGCGCGGCCTGTGGAGGCATCTGTGCCATAGGCTGCGCAGACGTCTGAGCCCCACCTAGTGAGGGTTGAGGCAAATGTAAACCGGGAGTTGAATCGAATTGGGCACTCATACTTTATGCATAGTATAGCAAACATAGGGAGAGAAATAACTAGTTTGATTAGGAAATACCTACTCTGATGAAACGACAATTCGAGATAGGTAAAAGTAAGCGACAGCAAAAAAGACCAAAATAGTAATTATATCGCGTGGCGTAAGCTGGCCAATTGACTGTAAAAGCATGAGACTTACGGGTAACCCGGCAAATATAAGGCTAAGGCGAACTGCACGTAAACGACTAAAATTGTGTTTTCGCATGAACGCGAAGCTCATGCACCAGATAATTATGAATACAAGTACGAATGGAACAACAAGAATGAGTGACGGCAGCGTAGTGGGATTAGTAAAAAGCACGAGGCCAAATAAGAATGCCCCTGCTATTGCGGAAATAATACCTGCACGTTTCATATATCTAATTATACCCTTATTTAAAAAGTGCCACAAAGGACGAACCCTTGTGGCACGAGAGCTTCGGGTACAAATCCGCTCTATAGTAAATTAAGTAGCGCTTGTATAGTTCCCTTAGCTTGACTGACCGCTCTATCTGCCTTTAGGGCAAATGAGAGCGTTATCTTTTTTGAGTTGTTAATGTAAGTTTTTTGTTTTTGCTTACTATCCACAATACTACTCCAAATACGTCAAAATGTCAATAGCCATAAACGATTTGGTGTTCAGTACTTTTACATTTTTTAGAGGTCAGGAACAGGTACAAAAAGTTATACACAGCTTTATTAAAAATAAGCGGGATTATTTGTTGACATGAGACTGAACAATTAATAAGATAACAGTAGCACTTGAATAAATTAAGTGCTCAAAAACAAAAACGACTTCGAAACAACGGCTTCTCGCAAGCCGTTGTTCCATAAAAAGCCAAAGCCAAAAACCAAACGTTTTACCACATAAAAAAACGAAATAAAATCCAAAATTATCACACAAAAGACCCACTCAAAAATAGAGTGGGTCTTTACTTTTTAGCGAGCTTTGTCTATTTAAAGGACATGCAGAAAACCATACAAAGCATTTTTCATACCGGCAGTGACGGGCTTGTAGTAGAAGTAGAGTGCACAACGTCACAGAGCTTACCAGCAGTCATCATTGTCGGTCTAGGCAATAAATCGATTGATGAAGCAAAAGAGCGCATTCGGAGCGCGTTTAGCAGAAGTGGGCTTACTTTTCCTAATAAACGAATTGTCATTAACCTTGCGCCAGCTGATATACCAAAAAATAGCACCTCTTTCGATTTGGCTATGGCCGTAGCGATATTGCAGGCTGACAAGAAGCTGTCTAAAGAACCTAGTAGCAACGATGCCTTCATTGGAGAATTAGGCCTTGATGGTAAGGTTCGCGCTGTCCGGGGGATAATTGGTAAGCTCGTTTCCGGACGTCAGCTAGGCATCACACGATTTTTCATCCCACAAGCAAATCTACCACAAGCAAAACTCGTTCCGGACATTTCTGTTGTACCATTATCTACATTAAATGATCTGTTAAGTTACATCAATGGTACGACTGAACAAGAAATATATCAAACACCGACAAATGTGCGAATTGATCAAAAACGACCAATGAACACACTGGATCAAATTGTGGGACAGGATCATGCCAAGCGCGCACTAGAGATATCGGCTGCAGGCGGTCATAACATTTTCCTGACAGGTCCACCGGGCACCGGAAAGAGTATGCTTGCTAAAGCACTGCCCGAACTTCTTCCGTTCATGTCTACGGACGAGGTTCTTTCAGTTACGCATTTGCACAGTTTGGCTAACATTCATTTTGCAGAACTTATCACCGAGCGTCCTTTTCGGTCGCCTCACCATAGCGCAAGTCTTATTTCAATCGTAGGCGGTGGCCAGCCGATTCGCCCCGGCGAAATAAGCCTCAGTCATAACGGCGTGTTACTACTCGATGAAATGCCGGAATTCACGAAATCAGTCCTTGAATCATTACGCCAACCTTTAGAAGATCGAACTATTACTATCACTCGTGCTTCTGATATGGTCTGTTTCCCAGCTTCGTTTATTCTGGTAGCGACCGCCAACCCCTGCCCCTGCGGATATTACGGCAGCGAGAAGCCTTGTATCTGTACTCCTTCGCAGATACATCGATATAGCCAGCGTATCTCGGGACCAATTTTAGACAGGATTGATCTCCACGTGACTGTTGATACCGTGGATCATAAGCAGCTCTTGCGTAAAACAGAGGCAAAGCATACGCTGACCGAACGGAATAAGCGAATCTGCCTCGCGAGAATTCAACAGTTCAAGCGTTTTGGAGACCTTCAACGCCTGAATGCAGGGCTCAGCAATAGCGAAATAAAGAATTATGCACACCTTTCTACAGAAGCTGAGCAATTACTCAATACTGCAGCGCACCGTTTAAAAATTTCGGCACGGAGTTACATGCGTACTATTAAAGTGGCTCGTACCATCGCTGATCTCGATAAAAGTACGTCCATTTTACTGCCCCATATGACCGAAGCTCTACAATACAGAAGCCAGTCAAAAAGTAGCGTTTAGGGAGATGCACTTGACCCCTGTTCCAGCATCTGTTAAAATAACGGAGTCAACAATAGTTATTAAAGGAGATATCCTATCAGCAAGCATACTCGCCTGAATCAAGAAATTCGGGCACCTCAGCTAAGAGTCATCGATGAAGATGGAAACCAACTTGGGATTCTTTCACGCGCTGAGGCACTGGATATGGCCGCTGCACAGGATTTGGATCTCGTTGAAATTTCACCGGATGCAAAGCCGCCAGTAGCCAAAATTGTTGATTGGGGCAAGTTTAACTACCAGCGTACCAAGCAGTTGCAGAAGAACAAACGCAACGCTAAGGCGCTTGAAGTTAAGCAAATGCGATTTGGTCTCAAGATTAGCGAGCATGACCTTGGCGTAAAATTACGCAAGGTTGAATCGTTTCTCGACGCGGGGCACAAGGTAAAGATCGCTGTCTTCTACCGCGGCCGCGAGCTCGCTCACAAAGATCTGGGATTCAAGCTTGCTGATAAGGTTATCAATGACTTCGGTGATGCAATTGTCGTTGAGCAGCAACCTCAATTCGCCGGTCGTCAGCTTAATTTCGTAATAAGGAGCAGTAATGCCAAAGCTAAAACTAAAGACGCATAGCGGCACCAAAGACCGCGTCAAAGTAACCAAGAACGGTCGCATTCGCGTTCGCCATACTGGTACAAACCATTTCCAACAAAAGAAAAGTAGCTCTCGCAAGCGTACCCTTGAAGGTCTTGAGACTCTCATCGGCAAGCAAGCGAAGTCCATTAAGAAGAGATTAGGAGTCTAATAATGCGAGTTAAGCGAGGTGTTGCGACTCACCGCAAGCACGTAAAAATCCGTCAAGCCACTAAGGGCATGACTCACTCAAACCGCGTAAGTGTTAAGCGCGGTAAACAAGCTATCACTAAGGCTATGCAATTTGCATACCGTGACCGCCGCAACCGTAAGCGCACGTTCCGTGAGTTATGGAACGCACGCATTAACGCTGCAGCCCGTGAAAACGGCACAACTTACAGCAAATTTATTGCTGGCCTCAAAAAGGCTAACATCACACTTGACCGCAAAGTTTTGAGCGAACTCGCTGTCAGTGAGCCAAAAGCCTTCACTGAAGTCGTAAAAGCCGCTAGTAAATAGCCCTTTCCCCTTCAACAAAAAATACCCACTTCTTATGGTGGGTATTTTTATAATTACAGATCAGATCACCCGTAAGCCGGGTTCTGTTTTAACTGATCATCTATCTAGTCCTGGCGTTGCCACCAAGATCAAGCGGTTTTTGTGACAAATATCGGCAGAGGAACCCGGGCTTTAGCCCGTAAAGATATTCGTCTCCTTGCAGCAGGTAGGGTTTACCATTTTGAGACGTCACCGTCCCAAACCACGAGTTCTTACCTCGCCCTTTTCACCCTTACTCCGTTTTTACAAACAAAGCGGTTTAGTTTCTGTGGCACTTTCCCTAGAGTTACCTCCGGTTGCCGTTAGCAACTACCTTCCTCTGTACTGCCCGGACTTTCCTCCTGGATGTCGCAAAATACGACAGCCAGGCGATCAGCCAGTGATCTGATCATTAGGATTATACCACTTTTTGATATTTATGACTACGTTTACCGCTTGTGTTTGAGCTGTGCGTCGAGAGTTTGGTTAACTGCCGAGTCGGCCTCTTTATTAAGCGCACGTGGCACATGCGTGAAATTAACTTGCTTGAACTGTGCAACGAGCTTCTTAATAGCATCGTGGATCGGCCAAAGATCACGATTCTTAACTTGGAAAATACCTAGCATTTGGTTGACCACCAACATACTGTCAAGAAATACATGCACCGTTCGAACATTGCTTCGCAATGCTTCCTCCAGGCCAAATTTTAGTGCCTGGTACTCGGCTTGGTTGTTAGTAGTAATTCCTAGGTAAACACCCTTTTTAACAACGATATTATCGTCCATGTCGTATAGAACATAGCCGCTCGCAGACGGACCAGGATTACCGCGCGAACCACCATCAGCATAAAGTTTAGCTTCGCTCAAACTAGCTGTGGGTGTTGTAATTTTTTTGTCGCTTTTTGACAACAAGCTAAAATGAATCATTTTTACAGGGGTAGACTCAGTTACGTCCGGACCGTAGTAGTGTTGATATGTTTTCAACAGTTCAGCTTTTGAAGAAAATTTTTCATGCCCCTCATAGTCATTCTCAGTTATATCGCCGAGCCGTTTTTCTATAATTGTATCAATTACAGCATCTCCAACCTTCTCCCAAGACTCTGGAGCTTGTGGGTCAACCTTATCAATAAGCTCAATTTCGTCATTCACAGAAAGGTTTTTGTCATCATAGATACGCCAAGTTGCGGTCTTGTCGCCTCTGCGTACTTGTTCTGCTAGGTGATGGTCAAGTTTAATCGTTTTCATGTATATCCGTATCTATTTTTTGCACAACTGCTTCGTGCGCTTATCATTGCTGTATACATATAATACCACGCCCCTGTTTATCAACGTAAGGCCACGTCATATCCAGATATCCATAAAATATGGTATAATATGCCTGCTCACAAGGAGCTCAGTCAACAGTAGAAGGAGCGTGCTCAAATGGCCAACAGCCTCGCTCAGGCGATCGCGTGTGGTGGTGCCACTAATCTTACGACACTTCTCTGGCAGGCAGCGACCAGCTATGGCATGCCAGCCCAACCCGTACCACTCGAAGAAGCGTACGAACAACCCACACAGCTGCTCGACGCCATCAAGGATGCCCAAGATCAGATCGCCGCGATGCAGACCTGGTCGACCGAAGAAGCCGAAAGGCAGGCCGAGCTGCACAACAGCGAACAGCTCAGGCACTACGAGGCCTACAACCGCGAACAGCAAGCCCTCAAGGATCGCTACGAGCGGATGAAGTCCCTGATGGAAGCCTGGGAAGCGCCGTCAGCCAAACACGAGAACTTCAAGAGCTGGGTGCTCAAGAGCATCCAAGAGG
>Ga0075362_10000299_pt1 | contig 14081 bp, 13 predicted proteins | sample EndMetdeltDD1762_FD_71397 | JGI IMG/M metagenome (GOLD analysis project Ga0075362, IMG submission 71397) | Populus endosphere microbial communities from Tennessee, USA - Endosphere MetaG P. deltoides DD176-2 | ecosystem: Host-associated > Plants > Roots > Endosphere | place: USA: Tennessee...
GTGCACCGGATCAATCTCCCGCAGAAGGTCAAGGTCAGCAACACCGGCAAGCCAGGCGGCGCGGGCTGACGAAGCGGCCGAGGTCAGCCCGCGGCGAGCGTGCCGCCAGACACGGCACCTTCTTCGACGAGCGCGGTTGCCGCTTCGATGTCCGGCGCCATCAATCGATCGACGGACAAGCGCGAAACGCGTGCGCGCAGCCGCGCATGCAGCGCCTCGAGCTTGGGCGACGAGGTCAGCGGCCGGTGGAACTCGATCGCCTGCGCCGCACTGAGCCATTCGATCGCCAGCACCGTCGCGGTGTTGTCGAGCATCGCGTGCAGCCGCCGCGCGGCGAACGTCGCCATCGAGACGTGATCCTCCTGGTTCGCCGAGGTCGGCAGCGAATCGACACTGGCCGGGTGCGCGAGCGACTTGTTCTCCGACGCGAGCGCAGCGGCCGTGACCTGCGCGATCATGAAGCCCGAGTTCAGCCCGCCGTGCTCGATCAGGAACGCGGGCAGGCCCGAGAGCACCGGATCCATCAGCATCGCGGTGCGCCGCTCGGACAGCGCACCGATCTCGGCGATCGCCAGCGCCAGGTTGTCGGCCGCGAACGCGACCGGCTCGGCGTGGAAGTTGCCGCCCGACAGCGCCTGCAAGGAGTCGGCGAACACGAGCGGGTTGTCGGACACGCCGTTCGCTTCGGTGAGCAGCACGCGCCAGGCGTGCTCGATCTGGTCCAGGCACGCGCCCATCACCTGCGGCTGGCAGCGCAGGCAGTACGGATCCTGCACCCGGTCGCAATTCAGATGCGATGCGCGCAGTGCACTGCCGGCCAGCCAGTCGCGATAGCGCGCCGCGACGTCGCGCTGGCCGGGCTGGCCGCGCGCGGCGTGGATACGGTCGTCGAACGGCGTGTCCGAGCCTTTGGCGGCATCGACCGTCATCGAGCCGACCGCGACCGCCATGTCGAATACACGACGCAGGCGCTGCACCGCGTGGACCGCGAGAGCGGTCGACGCCTGCGTGCCATTGAGCAGCGCAAGCCCTTCCTTTGGCCCGAGCTGCAGCGGCGCGAGACCTGCACGCGCCAGGGCCTGTGCAGCCGGCAGGCGCTCGCCGTCGACGAACGCCTCTCCCACGCCGATCAGCACGCCGGCCAGATGCGCGAGCGGGGCGAGGTCGCCGCTCGCACCGACCGAGCCCTTCTCGGGCACGACCGGGAGCACGTCCGCATTCAGCAGCGCGAGCAGCGCGGCGATCACCTCCGGTCGCACGCCCGACAGTCCATGCGCGAGGCTCGCCGCCTTCATCAGCAGCATCAGCCGCACGACCGGCGCCGCCATCGGCTGGCCGACTCCGGCGCTGTGCGAGAGCACGAGATTGCGCTGCAGCTGCGCGAGGTCGTCGTCGGCGATGCGCGTCTGCGCGAGCTTGCCGAAGCCGGTGTTGATGCCGTAGACCGCGGCGTGCTGCGCGACCAGCTCGCGCACCGCCTGCACGCTGGCTGCGATCCGGGCATCGGCCTCGGGCGCGAGCGCCCAGCGCGCGCCGCCGGCGGCGGCCTGTTCGAGTTGCGCCGCGTCGAGCCGGCCGGGCGTGATCGTGAGCGTCGTTGTCATGGAGGCGGGTCCAAAGTGGTCTAGACAACTTTAGCATGCACGTCGCTAGAATGGCCTGATGACCGCACGCCCGCGCACCTTGCCCTATGTCACCGTCAAGGCCGCATTGCGCGAGCGCATCGCGCAGGGCGGCTGGCAGGCCGGCACCCGGCTGCCTTCCGAGCGCGAGCTGGTGCAGACGTTCGGCTGCGCACGCATGACAGTGCACCGCGCGCTGCGCGAGCTCGAGGAAGAGGGGCTGATCGAGCGCCGCCAGGGTTCGGGCTCGTATGTTGCCGAGCTGCACCCGATCTCGAACCTGCTGCAGGTGCGCGACATCCACGAGGAGATCCGCGAACGCGGCCATGCACATGCGACGCGCGTCTGCGAGGTCGCCCGCACCCGCTGCGATGCCGCGATCGCCGTCGCGATGCGGCTGCGCAAGGGCGCGCCGGTGTTCCACGTACAGCTCGTGCATCTCGAGAACGGCGTGCCGATCCAGCTCGAAGACCGCCACATCAACCCCGCGCTCGCGCCCGATCTTCTCCAGCGCGACCTGACGAACGTCACCCCGTCGGCGGTGCTGTTCGAGCATGCGCCGCTGACCGAAGCCGAGCAGGTTGTCGAAGCGGTACTCGCGAGCGCCGAGCAGGCGGCATTGCTCGATGTGGACATTGGCAGCGCGCTGCTGATGGTCTCGCGCCGCACCGTCTCGCAGGGCGCTGTCGCGTCCGTCGCGAGGCTCTACCACCCGGGCAGCCGGTACAGGCTCATCGGGCGGTTTTCGGTTCAAGGCTGACACGCCCGACTCTCCTGCCCGCCGAGGCACACAATCCGCCTTCGTGCTTCCGCAATCGCTCCGTTGAGCTACCACCATGTCTTCGATTCCTTCAATCCCGTCCCGCGCCGCCTCCTCGCAAGACCTCACCGACGAGGAGTTCGCCGAGCTCGACGAGCTGCTGCTCGCAACGCCCGAACCGCTCGAGCCGGTCGATGCGGTGATGCTCGACGGCTACCTGTGCGGCGTGCTGGTCCAGCCGGTGCTGCTCGAGCCGGCGACCTGGCTTGCCCATGTGTTCGACTTCGACGGCCGCCCGCTGCCGGACGAAGTCGACGCGTCATGGCGCGAGCGCACGACCGGGCTGATCCTGCGCCGTCACGCTGCACTGAACCGCGCGATGCTCGAAGACGGCTGGTTCGACCCGCTGGTGCTCGAGCTCGATGACGAAGCGGCGGCCGATGGCAGCGCGCCGCAGGGAGCGCCCGATCCGGGCGACCCCGGTGCCGGGCTGAGCCCGGTCTCGCAGGCGCTGATGCCGTGGGTGGCCGGCTTCCAGCATGCCTGCCTGAGCTTCCCGGACCTCGCCGAGATGCCCGACGATGCGGTGATGGCGGCGCTCGCCCGGCTGTACCGGCACCTGCCCGCAGAGACCGACGAAGAGCGCGAGGTCGTCGCCACGCTCGATCGCGAGCATCCGCTGGCGACGCTGGACGCTGCGATGGAAGACCTGGTGGTCACCGTTGCCGACCTGCACGACCTGACCCGCGACATGCGTTACCGCGTCGACACGGTCAAGCGCGAGACGCCGAAGGTCGGCCGCAACGACCCCTGCCCTTGCGGCAGCGGCAAGAAGTTCAAGCAGTGCCACGGCGCCGCCTGACAAGGTCCCTTCAACTTGCGCCTTCAACTGCTTTCCGACCTGCACCTCGAGACAGAGGTCTACGCACCCGAGCCTGCGCCCGGCGCCGAACTGCTCGTGCTGGCCGGCGACATCGACAGCTCGTGGGCCGGACTCGAACATTTTCGCGGCTGGCCGGTGCCGATGCTGTTCGTCGCCGGCAACCACGAGTTCGACGGCCGCGAGTGGAACGACACGTGGCCAGCGCTGCGCGAACGCTGCGCCTCGCTGTCGATCACGATGCTCGAACGCGAAGCGACGGTGTTGACCGATTCAGCGGGCCAACGGGTGCGCTTCGTCGGCACCACGCGCTGGAGCGACTTCGACCTGTACGGCCCGGCGCGCCGCGAACGCTGCATGCGCGCGGCGAGCTACTTCATGGCGCTGATGGATGCCACGCGCGACGGTGCGCCGTTCGATGCCGCCGCGGTGCGTGTCGAGGCGCTCGCCTGCCGCGAATGGCTCGCGCAGGAGTTGCGGCGCGCGAACGGCGGCTGGGACCGCACGGTCGTCGTGACCCACTTCGCGCCAAGTCTCAGGAGCGCCGACCCGCGCTATGGCGAGCAACCCGGCACGGCGAGTTTTTGCAACGCCGACGACGACCTGCTGCCGCTGGCCGACCTGTGGCTGCACGGGCATCTGCATTGCCAGCACGACTACCGCGCCGAGCACAGCGGCGGCAGCACGCGGGTCGTCTGCAACTCGCGCGGGCACGAGCGCAAGGGTGAAGCACGCGGGCACGACCCGCGCCGCACGATCGAGGTTTGAACTCGACAGCCTAGAGACCGCTGCGGCGCGCCAGGCGGCGCTGCAGCGGGTCCAGCGCCGCGGCTTCGAGCGCGGCGGTTTCTTCGGGCGTCAGCGCCTGCAGCGGCGCCAGGCTTGCATCCAGCCCGAATGCGGTGCCCATGTCGGCACGGTCGGTCTCGGCGAATTCCGGAGCAGGCTCCAGCGCTTCCAGCGCCCATTTCGGGAGATCGGGAATCAGCTTCATCGCGCCACCTCGCCCATCTGTATCGAACGCTCACGAACGCTTGCAGTTTGCGCCGAGTCGGGGCGTCGAAACCGCCGATATGACGGCCGCTTCGGGCGCAGTTCACGGTGTCGACGTCGGCGTGATCACCGCGTGGCGCCGCGGCCCCGGGGTCTTGCGCGGCGACGGCATGACGCGAAGCCCCGATCGGGTCTAATCACGGCTGCGGCGGCGCGCGGTGCGCTGGCCATCCTCTGTGAAAGAACGCACGCGATGTACTCTGACGTCAAGCTCCACATCAACGGCGAATGGTGCGACGGCACCGGTGGCCGCAGCGAGCCGATCATCAACCCGGCCACCGGCAAGGTGCTGGCCCGACTGGCGCACGCTGCGCCGGCCGACCTCGACCAGGCGCTGCACGCCGCCGACAAGGGCTTCAAGGCCTGGCGCAAGGTGTCGGCATTCGACCGCTACAAGCTGCTGCGCAAGGCCGGCGAGATCATCCGCAGCCGCGCCGATGCCATCGCCCAGACGATGACGCTCGAGCAGGGCAAGCCGCTCGCCGAAGCGAAGATGGAAACGATGCTGGCCGGCGACATCATGGACTGGTTCGCCGAAGAGGCGCGTCGCACCTACGGGCGAGTCGTGCCGGCGCGCGCCGAGGGCGTGATGCAGATCGTCACGAAGGAGCCGGTCGGTCCGGTCGCCGCGTTCACGCCGTGGAACTTCCCGATCAACCAGGCGGTCCGCAAGGTGTCGGCCGCGCTTGCCGCCGGCTGCTCGGTGATCCTGAAGGGGCCGGAAGAAACGCCGGCGAGCTGCGCTGCGCTGGTGCAGTGCTACCTCGACGCCGGCCTGCCCGCGGGCGTGCTGAACCTGGTGTTCGGCGTGCCGGGGGAGATCTCCGAGTACCTGATCCCGCACCCGGTGATCCGCAAGATCACGTTCACCGGATCCACGCCGGTCGGCAAGAAGCTCGCCGCGCTCGCCGGCCAGCACATGAAGCGCATCACGATGGAGCTCGGCGGGCACGCGCCGACGATCGTGTTCGGCGATGCCGACGTCGATCTCGCGGTCAAGCAGCTCTCGGGCTCGAAGTTCCGCAATGCCGGCCAGGTATGCGTGTCGCCGACCCGCTTCCTGGTGCACGAGTCGGTGCACGACCGCTTCGTCGACGGCTTCGTGAAGGCGACCGCGGCCATCAAGGTCGGCGACGGTCTCGATCCCGCCACCCGCATGGGCCCGCTGGCGAACAGCCGCCGGGTCGAGGCGATGCAGATGTTCGTCGCCGACGCGGTCGCGAAGGGCGCCAAGCTGCGCACCGGCGGCGAGCGCATCGGCAGCGAGGGCTACTTCTTCCAGCCGACCGTGCTGACCGACCTGTCGCCCGACGCGCGCATCCTGAACGAAGAGCCGTTCGGCCCGGTCGTTCCGATCGTCCGGTTCTCGAACTTCGACGAGGTGATCGCCGAGGCGAACCGGCTGCCGTTCGGTCTCGCGGCATATGCCTACACGCGCTCGCTGAAGACTGCGAACGCGCTCGCCGCGCAGATCGAAACCGGCATGCTGACGATGAACCACCTGGGCCTCGCGCTGCCCGAGGTGCCGTTCGGCGGCATCAAGGATTCGGGCTACGGCTCCGAAGGCGGCTCGGAAGCGATCGAGTCGTACCTGAACACGAAGTTCGTGACGCAGGTCGGTACGGAGTAACCGTCTTCATTCGCCGTTCGGGCCGAGCCTGTCGAAGCCGCGCTGGCGCACCGCCACCGGCACGTCGACAAGCTCAGTGCGAACGGGATCTACCAGTTGTCGGACGCAACGTACTTGTTGCCGTTCGCCTTGTAGCGCGCCACCGCCTTCTTCAGGTCGCCGTACTCTGCGCATGAGGCCGCGCACAGCTTGTCCAGCGCCGCGAGGCGCTCCTCGGCCTTTGGCAGGTTGTCCGTCATCAGGTACAGCTCGCCCGAGTATTCGAGCGCGCCGCGGTGCTTGGGGTCGATGCGAAGCGCTTCGTTGTAGAACTTCTCCGCCGCCCCGACATCCGGCGGCGAGTTCTTGCGCAGCGTGTAGCCCATCAGGTTGTTCCAGTCGGCGCTGCCGCTGTCGTTGACCTTCTTCAGCTCGTCGATCGCGGCAGGCCACTGCTTCGCAGCGATCTGCTTGCGCGCGCCGGCGAGCTTGTCGGCTGCTGCTGCCGCTTTCGCAGGCGGCTCGGGAGTGTCGGCGGCAAAGGTCGGAGCGGCACCGCACAGCAGCGCGAGCGACGCGGCGGCGACGGAATAACGTGACAGGGCGTTCATCGGGGCCTCCTGGGGCGGTCTTGGACAGCAGTGCCGGCGAGGATAGCGCCAGTCGGTGACACCGGTAGAATCGCGCCCCCTTTCAAGGACGGCCCATGAGCAGCTTCTGCGCGATCGACTTCGGAACCTCGAACTCGGCGATCTCGATCCCCGACGCGATGGCCGGCATGCGGCTGGTCGAGCTCGAGCCCGGCCACACGACGATGCCCACCGCGGTGTTTTATTTCGTCGAAGGGCCTGAGCTCGACGGGCCGCCGCGTGCGTTCGGCCGTGCCGCGGTGGCAGCCTATGTCGAAGGGCTGGATGGCCGCCTGATGCGCTCGATGAAGAGCATTCTCGGCAGCAGCCTGATCGACCAGACCACCGACGTCGGCGGCGGGCGCGGTGCGAAGTACCTCGACATCGTCGCCGGCTACCTGAAGCATCTGAAGACCCGTGCCGAGGCCGCGGCCGGGCACGGAATCGGCCATGCGGTGCTCGGCCGCCCGGTGTTCTTCGTCGACGACGACCCGGCGCGCGATGCGCAAGCCCAGCGCGCGCTCGAGACGGCCGCGCGCCAGGTCGGCTTTGCCGACGTGCAGTTCCAGTACGAGCCGATCGCTGCTGCGTTCGACTACGAACGCCAGGCGCAGCGCGAAGAGCTCGTGCTGGTGGCCGACATCGGCGGCGGCACGTCCGACTTCTCGATCGTGCGGGTCGGGCCGAAGCGCGCCGGCCGGGTCGACCGCAAGGACGACATTCTCGCGAACCACGGCGTGCACATCGCCGGCACCGACTTCGATCGCCGCATCCAGCTCGCGGCGATCCTGCCGCAGTTCGGCTTCGGCGCGTACGGCCCGAGCATCGCCGGCGCGCCGCCGCGCGAGGTGCCGAGCGGCGTGTACTTCGACCTCGCGACCTGGCATCTCATCAACACCGTCTACAACCCGCAGCGCGTGCTCGAGCTGCGCAACATGCGCGGCTACTACGCCGAGCCGGTTCACCACGACCGGCTGATGACGATCGTGACCGAACGCCTGGGCCACGAACTGGCGGCGCGCGCCGAGGGGGCGAAGATCGAGGTTGCCGACGGCGGCGACACGCAGATCGACCTGTCGCACGCCGAACGCGGGCTCGGCGTGGCGCTTGCCGAACCGCAGGCGGTTGCCGCGATCGACGCGGACATCGAGCGCATCGTCGAGACGGCGCGCCGCACGGCGGTCGATGCGGGGCTGGCGCCGGAGCGCATCGACGCGCTCTACTTCACGGGCGGCTCGACCGGGCTGCGGCTGCTCGCACAGCGCATTGCCGCGGCGTTTCCATCAGCGCGCGCTGTGCGCGGCGATCGGTTTGCGAGCGTCGCGACCGGGCTCGGGCTGCACGCGCAGCGGGTCTTCAGCGCCGCACGCCACCGTTCGCCCTGAGCCTGTCGAAGGGCTTGGTCCCGGCGTCTGAGCCTCTCGACGAGGGCTTCGACAAGCTCAGCCCGAGCGGAGCGGGTGCTCAGGTCCAACGGAGCGGGTGCTCGGGCTCGAACGGAGCGGGTGCTCAGGCTCGAACGGAGCGGGTGCTCAGGCCCGAACGAGATGGACGATCAGATCACCGCCGCCATCGCCCGCGCCGTCGCCTCGACGTTCCCGTTGTTCAGCCCCGCCACGCAGATCCGCCCCGAGCGCACCAGATACACCGCATGCTCCTCGCGCAGCCGGTCGACCTGCGCCGCGCTGAGCCCGGTGTAGCTGAACATCCCGCGCTGGGTCAGGAAGTAGTCGAAGTTGCGACCCGGGATCGTCGTTCGCAGCACCTCGTGCAGGTTCTTGCGCATCGCGAGGATGCGCTCGCGCATCGCGCCGAGCTCGATCTCCCACTCGTGCCGCAGGGCCGGATCGGTCAGCACGGTGGCGACGAGCTGACCGCCGTGGATCGGCGGACTCGAGTAGTTGCGGCGCACCGTGAACTTGAGCTGGCCGAGCACGTTGGTCGCCTGCCCCGCATCCGGGCAGACGACGCTGAGCGCGCCGCAGCGCTCCCCGTACACGCTCATGCTCTTCGAGAACGAGTTCGCGATGAAGAAGCTGACACCTGCCGCCGCGAGCGCGCGTGCGGCGTACGCATCGGCCTCGATGCCGTCGCCGAAGCCCTGGTACGCGAGGTCGAGGTACGGGATCAGCCGGCGTTCCTGCAGCACCGGCACCAGTTCGTCCCACTGCGCGCGGGACAGGTCGACACCGGTCGGGTTGTGACAGCAGGCGTGCAGCAGCACGATGCTCTTGGCGGGCAGTTCGCGCAGCGCGTCGAGCATCGCCGGGAAGCGCACGCCGCCGGTCGCCGGGTCGTAGTACGGGTAGGTATTCACCGTCAGCCCCGCGCCCTCGAACATCGAGCGGTGGTTGTCCCAGGTCGGGTCGCTGACCCAGACCTGGCTGCCGGCGAAGTAGCTGGCGAGGAAATCGGCGCCGACCTTCAGCCCGCCGCTCGAGCCGACCGCCTGGATCGTCGCGATCCGCCCCGAGCGCAGCGCTTCGTGATCCGCGCCGAACAGCAGCTGCTGCACCGCGCTGCGAAAGTTCGCGGCCCCTTCGATCGGCAGGTAGGGCTTGGGGCCGGTGTTCGCGCAGACGATCGCTTCGGCGCGCCGCACCGAGTCCATCACCGGGATGCGGCCGGCGTCGTCGAAGTAGATGCCGATCGACAGGTTGATCTTGTTCGGGCGCGGATCCTTCTGGAAGTCTTCGTTCAGGCTGAGGATCGGGTCGCCGGCAAACGGGGGAATGTGTTCGAACATGATGCGTTGAGTGGAGGTCAGGTGAGGTCGAGTGACGTTCAAGCGGCAATGGCAGTGACGATGTCTTTCTCGATCGCCTCGGGCTTGTCGGTCGGTGCGTAGCGCTTGATCACCTGGCCGTCCTTGCCGACCAGGAACTTCGTGAAGTTCCACTTGATCGCCTCGCTGCCGAGCAGGCCGGGCTTCTCGCCTTTCAGCCATTTCCACAGCGGATGCGCGCCGCCGCCGTTGACTTCGACCTTGCTCATCATCGGAAAGCTGACGCCGTAGTTCACCTGGCAGAACGACGCGATCTCGTCGTTGCTGCCCGGGTCCTGCTTGCCGAACTCGTTGCTCGGAAAGCCCACCACGACCAGGCCCTTGTCACGGTATTTCTCCCACAGTGCCTCGAGCCCGCCGAACTGCGGGGTGAAGCCGCACTGGCTCGCGGTGTTGACGAGCAAGAGCACCTTGCCGCGCTGTGTGGACAAGTGCGCAGGCTTGCCGTCGATCGACAACGCCTCGAAGTCGTAGACGCTGGAGGGTGAGGAGGTTGCGGCCATGGTGTTCTCGCGGTGGACAAGGGTGGGTGTGCAATCCTACCGCCGCACGCGCTTCGGCCCGGTCCGCCGTCTTGACGCTGCGCGCAGCGGCCCGGAATATCCCCGCGTCCGGCGCCAGGCGCGCCACCTTGCGAAAGCTCTCGATGCCCATCCACCGCTCCGCCGAGGCCCGCACCTACCGCGTCGCGCTCGAAGGCTTCAGCGAATTCGAGCGCGGCATGCTGGCCTCGTTCTTCCGCCTCGCCGAGCGTCGCACACCTGCCTATGTGCACGTGGCCGACTCGGCGCTCAGCGACCTGCTCGTCGCCAATGCCGATCAGGCGCAGCTGCTCGAACGCATCGTCGCGAGCCGGCGCGTCAACGACACGGTGTTCGTCGGCGCGAAGGCACCGCGCGAAGCCATCGCGCATGTCGAACGGCCGATCGAGCCGACCTTGATCCTGCGCGAGCTCGATCAGCTCGTCGCGCTGCGCACGGTACCCATCGAGCTGGACCCGGAGCTGCCGGTCCAGGGCCCGAAGGCGGTGCCGAGCACGGTCGACCTGCTGCTGCACGACCTCGTGCCGCCGAAAGTGGGCGAGACGGCCGACGAGAAGGAGCCGCCCCCAGGCAACGGTGGCGGCCGTGCGGTGCTGGTCGTCGACGACAGTCCGATCGCGCGCAAGTTTCTCGACGCCCGCCTGCAACGCCTCGGCTACGCCGTCCAGACCGCCGCGAGCGGCGAACAGGCGATGGACCTGGCACAGCGCCAAGCCTTCGCGATCGTGTTTCTCGACATCGGCCTGGCGCCCGGTGATGCCACCGGCTCGCAGCTCGATGGTCTGGAGGTGTGCCAGAGCATCCGGCAACGAGCGCAGCAGCGTGGCGAGGCCGTCCCGATGGTCGTGCTTGTCAGCGGCAGCGCGAGCTCGACCGAACGCGTGCGCGGGTCGCTCGTCGGCTGCGACGGCTATTTGACCAAGCCGTTGCTCGAAGCCGAATTCATCGAAGTGCTGGCGACCGTCGACCCGCTGTTTCGCAACCAACCCGTCGGCGCGCTCGGCTGAGGCCGACGTCTCGACGGCCGCTCAGTGCGCCGCCGGACCGAACGCCGACAGCAGCGCGGCCAGCAGGATCAGCGAGCCGCCGAGCACCAGCGGCACGGTCAGCACGCCGGCGCCGAGCGCCAGCGACGAGACCGCGCCGAACAGCACCTCGGTCAGCATCACGACTGCCGTGACGCTCGCGCGCAGCCTCGACGCGCCGTACTGCAGCGCGAGGTTGCCGGCCAGGAACAGCAGCACCATCAGCGCGGCGACCGCCAACCAGCCCGGCTGCGGCGCCGGCGCCCAGGGCGCGCTGCCGTGCAACGCGAGCACGCTCGCAAGCCCGAGAGACACCAGGGCGCCGCCACCGAACATCGCGAGCGCCCGGCCCTCGGCTGGCTGGTCGGCTTCGCGGCGCAGCATCACGTTGTTGAGCGCGAACGAAAATCCGCCGAGCACGCCGAGCCAATCGGGCAGCGTGCTGGGCAGCGGCAAGCCCGTGCCATCGGCCGGCCACAGCACGATGGCCGCGCCCGCGAGCGCAAGCAGCACGCGCGTGCCGGCGTGCGGCGTGATCGGCTCGTCGAGCAGCAGACGCGCGAGCAACACGGCCCACAGCGGCATCAGATAGAACAGCAGCAGCACGCGCACGACGTCGCCGACGGTGACACCCCAGTTGAACGACGCGTTGGTCGTGCCGGCAGCGAGCACGAGGACCCACAGGCTCGGGTTGCGCGCCAGCTGCAGGAGCGAGCGAGGGCGTGCGAGCAGGATCACGATCACCGCAGCGCCGTAGATCAGCGCGGTTGTCCAAAGCGGATGCAGGCCGTTCGCCTGCAGGTAGCGCAGCGGCCACCACGACGTGCCCCAGACGAATGCGTTGAGGGTCAGGGCGACGACCGGCAACGCATTGCGCGTCGAAGCCGAATTCAATGCTTGTCGCTTCTGGCGATCGCCAGCAGGTGATCCAGCTCTTCGCGGTACTTGATCCGGTTCGACTTGTGCCAGCGCAGCACCAGCCACATCGTCGCGGCGACGACGGTGCCGAACAACGCGATCGCGGTGAATGCCGACAGGCCGACCTTGGTCATGCCGGTGTAGAAGGCCGACAGCCCGAGGATGCAGGCCTGCTCGTTGAAGTTCTGCACGGCGATCGAGCGGCCAGCGCCCATCAGGTTCGCGCCGCGGTGCTGCAGCAATGCGTTCATCGGCACCACCAGGTATCCGCCGATCGCGCCGAGAAGGATCAGGAACGGCGCAGCGACCCAGACGTTCGTCACTGCGTTGAGCCCGATCACCAGCACGCCGAGCGCGATGCCGAGCGGGATCACGCTGGTCGCCTGGTCGAGCCGCATGCGCATCGACGCGACGATCGCACCCGCCGCGGTGCCGATCACGACCACGCCGACCAGTGACGAGGCCTGCGTCGTCGTGAAGCTGAGTGCGGCGGTCGCCCACGCGAACACGATGATGCGCAGGTTGCCCGAGACGCCCCAGAACAGCGTCGTCGTCGCGAGCGAGATCTGGCCGAGCTTGTCGGTCCACAGCCGCGCGTTGCAGCTCGAGAAATCGTTCAGCAGCGCCATCGGGCTGTGCGAAAGCGGCTGCAGCGGCGCCTCGGTGCGCGGAATGCGCAGGTTGAACAGCGCGGCGACGACGTACAAGCAGCCGATCACGGCGAGCGCCGACTCGGGTGCGGTCTTGATGCCGGTGTCGAACATCGGCATGTCGATCGCGAGCAGGTGGCGCGAGACGATCGGCCCGATCAACTGGCCGCCGAGCACGGTACCGAGAATGATCGACAGGATCGTCAGCCCCTCGATCCAGCCGTTCGCTTTCACGAGCTGCGAGTTCGGCAGCAACTCGGTCAGGATGCCGTACTTGGCCGGCGAGTACGCAGCCGCCCCGAGCCCGACGACTGCGTACGCGACCAGCGGGTGGCCGCCGAACAGCATCATCAGGCAGCCGATCACCTTGATGCCGTTCGAGACGAACATCACCCGGCCCTTTGGCACCGCATCGGCGAACGCACCCAGGAACGGCGCGAGGATCACGTAGAACAGCGCGAAGGTCGCGCCAAGTGCCGGGATGTGCCAGGTCGGCGCGTTGGTCGTCTTCAACGTGTCGATCGCGACCGGGAGCAGCGCACTGTCGGCCAGCGAGCTGAAGAACTGCGCCGCCATGATGGTGTAGAAACCCTTCTTCATGGGCGACGCGGATTCAAGGACTTCGGCACAGGTCGGGGTCGAGTGGGCGTGGCGGGATTGTCGCCGCAGCGCAGCGCCTTCGGGTTTTCCCTGGCGTTGCGGCCGCAAGCGGACAACGATGCGTGTTTCCAGATGTGTCTACGTGCCGCGGCCTTATAGCATGCGGCCCGCATAATTTGACGATGCCACGACCCATCGAAGCCCTTATCCACTCTGACGCGCTCGCGCACAACCTGCGGCGCGCGCGCCAGGCGGCTCCCGATGCGAAGGTCTGGGCGGTCGTGAAAGCCAACGCATACGGGCATGGCATCGAGCGTGCCTATGCGGGACTCTCGGGCGCCGATGGTTTCGCGCTGCTCGACCTGGCCGAGGCCGAACGGGTGCGCGCGCTCGGCTGGCGCGGGCCGATCCTGCTGCTCGAAGGGTGCTTCGAGCCGCGCGACCTGGAACTGTGTTCGCGCCTGAACCTGTGGCATGCCGTGCACCACGAGGCGCAGATCGACATGCTGGCCGCGCACAAGACCCACGCGCCGCACTGCGTGTTCCTGAAGATGAACAGCGGCATGAACCGGCTCGGCTTCCGGCCCGAGGCATACCGCAGCGCCTGGATGCGGTTGTCGGGTCTGACGCAGGTCGAAGAGATCACGCTGATGACGCACCTGTCGGATGCCGACGGCGCGCGCGGCATCGCGCATCAGCTCGCCGTGTTCGAGCAGGCGACGCACGACCTGCCGGGCGCACGCTCGCTCGCGAACAGCGCCGCGACCCTGCGCTTCGCACCGCACGAAGCCGCCGTGCGAGGCGACTGGGTGCGCCCCGGCATCATGGTCTACGGCTCGTCGCCCGACTATCCGGACAAGACCATCGCCGACTGGGATCTGCAGCCGACGATGAGCCTGCGCTCGCGCCTGATCGCGACGCAGGATCTGCAGCCCGGCGACAGCGTGGGCTACGGCAGCAGCTTCATTGCGCAGGGCTCGATGCGGATCGGCGTCGTCGCGTGCGGGT
>Ga0075362_10000301_pt1 | contig 13973 bp, 16 predicted proteins | sample EndMetdeltDD1762_FD_71397 | JGI IMG/M metagenome (GOLD analysis project Ga0075362, IMG submission 71397) | Populus endosphere microbial communities from Tennessee, USA - Endosphere MetaG P. deltoides DD176-2 | ecosystem: Host-associated > Plants > Roots > Endosphere | place: USA: Tennessee...
GTCGCCGTGAAGGGGTGCTGTGAACGGGCTGCCGTGCCCAGTGGTCAGCTCAGCAGCAGGTGCTTCCGCCGGTGCCCCGCAGGCTGCTGAACACGAGGCCGAGGGCTGGAAGGGACATGAGCATCGCCCCTGAGGCGATGACAAGGCGTGTCTTGATGCGCTTCATGTGCTGGGGTCATTTCTCTCGGGAAGGGGTCAAACAACTGCTCCCAGTGCCCAGTCAAGTCCAGGCAAGTCGAAATGGCTAGTCCAAACCCCCAGGTTGGCAAGGAAATTTGTGCGAAGTCGCCTCGAAACGGCTACGCGCCGTCACCATGGACGCTATGACACCCGAGCTGGCGCGTGCGCTCACCGAGGTCGCCTCCGTGGACCTCGGCGCGCGCATCAAGGGTGCGCGGCTGGCCGCGGGGCTGACTCAGCCCGAGCTGGGCCTCGAGGACGCCTCTGCGGCGTTCCTGTCCAGGATCGAGAAGGGCGAGCGTCGGCCGAGCCTCGAGCTCCTGCTCCTGATCGCCGAACGCCTCTCGGTCTCACCCGACTACCTCCTCGTCGGTGACGGCTGGGAGGAGGCGCGACGGCTCGAGCTCCTGCTCGACCACGCGGAGCTCTCACTCGTGGGCGGCGACGCCGAGAACGCCTTGGGCATGGCCCGGGAGGCGTTGGGCTCCGCACAGCTCGGCAGCGTGCCCGGTGGCACCCATCGGGCCGCCTTCATCCAGGCCGGAGCCCTGGACACACTCGGAGACTCAGGTGCGGTCGAGGCCTACCTGCCGCTCGTCGACGAGGGCGTCGACCAGTCCATCCGACTCAGGTCGGCCACCGCCCTGAGCCGGATCTGGCGGGAGAACGGGCAGTGCGACCGGGCGATCAACATCGCCAGGAGTGCCATCGAGACGGTGCCCGAGCGCGAGCGCTTCGCCGAGGAGTGCGTCCGGCTGGTCGTGACCCTGGCTTCCGCTCTGCACTCGGATGGTCGGGTCCAGGAAGCGATCGACATCTGCGACCGGGCGATCGCGGACGCTGAGGCCCACAGCACGCCCGTCGCGCGTGCCTCCGCCTACTGGAACGCGAGTGCGTTCCGTCGCGAGGCTGGGGAGATCGACGAGGCGATCGTGCTCGCACAGCGCGCCTTGCACCTCTTCGAGGACACCGAGCGGGTCCGCGACACCGGGCGGCTGCGGATGCAGCTGGGTCTGATCCTCCTGCAGCAGGCGCCGCCCCAGGTCGACGAGGCCGTCGAGCAGTTCGACATCGCGAGCCGTGAGCTGGCCTGGAGCGAGGCCAGCACCACCGACGTGCTGCGCAACGAGGTACTCAAGGCGCAGGCGCGTCATCTGGCCGGAGATCCCTCGGGTGCGCGCGAGGCGGCGCTCGTGGCCCTCGAGCAGGCCGGGACCGACCTCCCGCACATCGCCGTCGATGCCCTGGTGCTCCTGGGCCAGATCGACTGGAGCGAGGGCGCCTTCGACGACGCTCGCGAGTGGTACCGGCGGGCCATCACCGTCCTCACCGGCGTGGGTGCGGACCACGGGGCGGCCCAGCTCTGGTTCGAGCTCGGTGACGCCGCGGACGAGGCCGGCCTCATCGACGAGGCCCGGGACGCGTACCGGCGGGCCGCCGTGTCGAGCGGGATGCGTACGAGGCTCACCCCGGCGCCGAAGCCGGTCAGGCACGCGGTCGCACAGCGCTGACGTCAGCTGGTCGCACCATGCCGCTGTGGGATCATCGTCCCGGCTCAGATAGCACTGGCAGCGACACCGACGGGTGGTGAGCAGTGGCGAAGTACGGTCCCGGTGAGCGGGCGCTCTTCGAGGACGACGCCGCCAAGCTGTACGAGGACATCTGCCACCACGGTGGGATCGCGGCCTCCGACTACCGCATCGCCGACGACGGCGAGGCCAGGGGAGCCTTCGACCTGCTCGTGGAGATGGGCCTCGTCAGCTACGACGGGGAGCAGGAGCGGTGGTCGCCCGAGGATCCCGCCGCCGTCCAGTCCCGGATCGTCTCGCCGCTGAGCCAGCAGGCCGCCCAGCTCCTGGCGGAGTCCGCTCAGTGGAACGACGCGTTCGGGAGCATCGCCCAGAGCTGGCGCCGGGCTCCCCAGGCCTCGGCCAGCCGAGCCGTGACCTACCTGCGCGGACCCGTCATCAACACGTTCCTGGAGCAGCTGCTCAGCGAGGCGGAGCAGGAGCTGCTGACCGCGCAGCCCGAGGCAGGCCGGAACCCCAGCCTCCTGGCCCAGGCGGCACTGCGCGACATCGGGACGGTGGAACGGGGCGTGAGCATGCGCACGCTCTACCAGCACAGCGCCCGGCGCAGCTCGGCCACGCGCAAGTACGTCGCCGCGGTGACCGCCCGGGGGGCCGAGGTGCGCACCCTGGACGAGTTCTTCAACCGGATGATCGTCGTGGACCGCCGGGTCGCCCTGATCCCGGCCGAGGGCCAGGCCCGCACCGCGGTCGTGGTGCGCGAGCCGGCCGTCGTCGACTATCTGGTCGACATCTTCAACCGCTCGTTCGAGCGCGCTCGCCCGTTCACCAGCCGCGACACGTCACTGCTCAAGGACATCGCGTCCGAGCAGCGGGCGATGACGATGCGGATGCTGATCGAGGGACACGCGGACCCGGTCAGCGCCAAGCGGCTGGGCGTCAGCCCACGCACCTACGCGGGATACGTCGCGGACCTCAAGACCGAGTACGAGGCGGAGACCCGCTTCCAGCTCGGCTACACCATGGGGCGCATGGGTGTGACCGGCGACGACGACGACGAAGACGACGAGTAGAGCATCGGCCTGAAATATGCACGAGGGCGGCGACCAGATGGTCACCGCCCTCGTGCTGTTGAGACGGGCCTGGGGGGTTAGGCGCTGGGACCGGACAAGTGGGGGGAAAGTCGGGTCCTCGTCTCAAACCTGTGGGGTGCTTCGGCTCAGTTCTCCCAGCCGGTGTCGCGGGCGGACGTGCCGGCCCCGCTCTTGGCTTCGGCCGGTGCGGCGGCGGCTCCGAGGAGTCCGACGGTCATCGCGGTGGCCGAGAGAACGATGGCGATCCGACGAGCGAAGGTCTTCATGGTTTTTCCCCCAACTTGGTCTGTCAGAGACCCACGGAATGGCCTCTGTGAAGTAGTCTCTTGGCACGGGCTCATAGGGAGCGAGCCCGGCGATGGGTCACAAAATTGCATTGCAAAAATATGCAATTCGTCGACCCTTGACGGCACTCTTCCAGGGGGGTGTCGGATCCGCCATGCCCCCGGGGGTTACGCCCGGCGCACGTCACACAGGGCCCCGTCGTCACTCTCGCCCCACGCGGGCCGAAGACGCGTCGACCCCCGTCCGAAGGACGGACGGGGGTCGATCTCGCTGCGGAGGCGGAGGGATTTGAACCCTCGATGGGGTTGTAGCCCCAAACCCGCTTAGCAGGCGGGCGCCATAGACCGGACTAGGCGACGCCTCCCGAACAGCGGGGAAAGGTTACAAGGCGTCGGGGGTGGGGGACGAATCACCCTGCGGCCGGTAGGGCTTGAGACCGCGGGCGGCCTGCAGCCGGTCCTGCAGCTCGCGGACGAACTGCTCCTTGTCCACGGCCAGGACGCCGACCGGGATGGTCGTGGTCCGCCCGTCACGCAGCCGCAGCACGACGCAGGGCACGTCGTGACGGGTCGTGGTCACCGCATCCTCGACGCCGTCCCAGCGGGCCTCCGTGACGCCGGCGCCGCGCACCATCCGGACGGCGTACCCCTCGGCGGTGCAGCGCAGCACCCAGGCCCGGGTGCGCAGCCACCAGGTCAGCGTGACGACCCCGGCGACGCCCAGGACGAGCAGGCCGACGAGCAGGTCCGGGGGGAGGTCGAGGACCGCCACCACGGCGGTGCCCACGAACATCACGAGCGCGAGGCCGACCAGCCCGAGACCCACGAACCGTGCCACCACCGTGGGTGCCAGCGGGTACGTCGTCGGGCCGGGCGCGGTCATGCCCGAATTCAACACAAGAGGGCCACACAGGGAGACGGCGGGTTGTGGGCACTCAGTGACCTGGGTCACACTCAGCACACCGACGTGCGCGAGGGGAGGCGGTTGACCCGTGACGACACCCGGACTGCCCATGGCGCTCCAGGCCCTCGACCAGTCGCTGGACGCACCGCGCAAGGCCGGGATCCCGCTGGGCAACTGGCGCTGGGTCGTCCGGCAGCGGATGGGTGCGGTGCGCGACGAGCTCCTCGGCGAGAAGGCCGGTTCGAAGGACGGGTGGCTGGCGGCCCGCGGCGGCGCCGCCTTCCGGGAGCGCAACGCCCTGCTCTCGCGGTTGAGCGCGCTCTCGGCCCAGGTCCTCGAGACCCCGGACGTCGAGACGACCCGGCTGGAGCTCAAGCGGTTGGTCATGGACGTCAACCGGCACATGCAGCGGCTCAACGACATCGCGTACGACGAGGTCGAGATGGAGATCGGCGGCTCGGAGTAGCGACGCCTCCCTCTAGGGTTGAGTCACCCAGGAGGGGTGCCGGAGTGGCCGATCGGAACCGCCTTGAAAGCGGTCGCTGGCAGAGATGTCAGCCGCGGGTTCGAATCCCGCCCCCTCTGCCAGTTGTGATCAGTCGGCGAGCAGCATCTCGATGAGGACGTCGCCCTCCTGGACGACGTCCGCGGCGGCGACCTTGATCGCCCGGACCGTGCCGGCGTGCTCGGCGATGACCGGGATCTCCATCTTCATGGACTCGAGGACCACCACGGTGTCGCCCACCTCGACGGCGTCGCCCTCCGCCACGGACACCGCCATCACGTTGGCGACCATCTCGGCGACGATCTCGGACGTGCGCTCGCGGGCCATGGCGCGAACGTAACGCCTACCCGTGCGTAACGCTCAGAGGAGGGCGGCCGAGCGCGGCGGCTCGGGCCGTGCGGGCACCGTCCGCGCGTCGGCCCGACGGCCGCCCTGGCCGCCCTTGCCGCCGCCCCCGGTCAGTGCGACGTCGCCGCGGATCACGGCGTATCCCAGGACCAGCCCGACCACGAGCCCGTAGAGGACCGAGAGCCCGCACTCGCGCAACGAGATGGCGGGGTTCACGAGCGAGTTGGCGACCGCGGTGGTCCCGGCGACCCCGAACGCGCACAGCCACCAGCCCTGACGGCGCCGGGCCCTCATGTGGACGCCCCAGGCCAGCGCCGGGACGCCCAGCACCGCCTCGATCGGCCGTGGGAACGCGCCGAGGTTGTCCCGCGACCATCGGACGCCGTCGAGGAGCGTGTCCACGAGGTCAGGGGGACCGTAGCGGCGCAGCATCTCGGCGTAGAGGAGCAGCACGGCCAGGATCGCGCCACCGACGAGCACGCCGACCACGCCGCGTCGGCCCAGACCGTGCCAGCCGGCGCCCAGTCGGTAGACGAGCGCCAGCCCGCCGACGAGGGACAGCCCGAGGGTCACGTACTCGAAGCGCACCAGGGAGATGACCGGGGCGAAGCCGACGGTCGCGAGGGCTCCGACGGACGCGACCACGACCGCCAGCACGCACTCGCGGGCCACCCGGGCGAAGTGCTCGCCGGGCACGGTCACCATCACCGCGAGGACCGCGGAGACCACGCACGTCATCACTGCCGCACCGGTGCGGAGGTAGGACTGGTCGACGACGAGCACGAGCACGCCGATGCCCAGCGTCAGCGCGCCGAAGACGATCGGCCGACCACCGGTCCGGGCGGCCAGGGCCCATGAGTACGCCGTCACGACGGCCACGGCGCCGACCCCGTCGAGCCACGCGGGCCCGACCGGCACGAGCGCGGCGACCAGGCAGGCCAGTCCGCCGGCGACGACGAGCGACCAGGCCGAGCGCGTCCACCACCTCGGCCGGGTCCCGCGGCCCTGGCTGAGCGTCACCCGGATCTCGCCGCCGGTCGGTCCGCGGACGACCTCCTTGCGGAGCGGCTCGTCGGGCCCGACCTCGTCCTCGACGAACGCCGGCACCGGGTCCGGAGCGGGCCGCTCTCCCGACCGACCTGCGCGGGTGGCGCGGCGACGGGGAGCGGTTCGAGACACGACGGGACAGGCTAGTCGGTGGCCGGTGACCACCGGGGGAGGCGTCGGTTGGCCAGGGAGGGGTTCGTGGCGCGCGCCGACTCGAGCGCCTCGAGGGTCAGGGTCGCCCGGAGCCGGGCCGGCCCTTCCTCGGCCTCTGCCAGCACGTCACCGAGCGGGTCCACCACCAGGGAGTGGCCGGCGTACCGCGGCCCCGGCTGACCGGCAGCCACGACGTACACGGTGTTCTCGATCGCCCGGGCGCGCACCAGTGTGCGCCAGTGGTCGACCTTCCGCGGCCCGGCCACCCACGCGGCGGGGACCACGAGCGCCTCGGCGCCGGCATCGACCAGTGCCCGTGCCAGCTCGGGGAAGCGCAGGTCGTAGCAGGTCATCAGTCCGAGCCTCCAGCCGGCCACGTCGACGACCACGGGGACCAGCGGGCCCGGACTCAGCGCGTCGGACTCCCGGTAGCCGAACGAGTCGTAGAGGTGGATCTTGCGGAACTCGGCCGAGGTCCCACCCCTGACGACCAACGTGTTGAACGGGCGTGCGGCGTCCTCCGAGACCTCGAACATGCCGGCCACGGCGGTCGTGCCCTGCTTCGCCGCCACCGCCGCCAGCTCGGTCGCGAACGGGCCGTCGAGCGGCTCCGCGTACGCGCTCACGTCGGAGCCCGACTCCCCGAAGTCGCGCGCGAAGGCCTCGGGCAGGACCACCAGGTCCGCGTCGTCCGGCACGAGGCCGCGGAGCCGGTCCCGGTTCTCGTCGGGGTCGAGGCCGGACGCCTCCTGGACGACGGCGACGCGCAGCTCGCCCCGGGGCTGAGTGGTGGCCGTCACGGGTCCAGACTGACCGGTGTGGACGAACCGTTCAACGCGGTGGTGCTCGCGGGCGGCACGGCCGCCCGGCTCGACGGGGTCGACAAGGCCTCGGTGGAGCACGGCGGCCGGACCCTGCTGTCCTGGGCGCTCGACTCGGTCATCGACGCCGGCGAGGTCGTCGTGGTCGGTGACCCGGTGCCCACCGACCGGCCGGTGACCTTCGTGCGCGAGGACCCCCGCCACGGCGGGCCGGTGGCCGCGATGCTCACCGGCAGGGACGCACTGCTGCGCGACCGGCCGTGGCTCGCGGTCCTCGCGTGCGACATGCCGTACCTGACCTCGGCGACGTTCCGGCGGCTGCGCGAGGCGAGCGCGGGCCGCGACGGCGCGGCGCTGGTCGGACCCGACGGACGTCGGCAGCTGGTGTTCGTCGTCGACGCGGTCCGGCTCGACGCGGTGCGCCCGGATCGCGAGGCCCAGCACGGCGCGGCCCTGCAGCCGCTCATGGCGGGCCTCGACCTGGCCGACGTCCTCTCGGTCGGCGACGAGCACCGCGACGTGGACACCTGGGCAGACCTCCGGGACCTCTTGCCTCCGGACGGATCTGGGGACACGGTGGACGTGTGAACCTGCACGACTGGATCGACGAGCTCAGTGATGTCCTCGACGTCGACGCCGAGGTTGACGAAGGTCTGCTCGGGGACCTCACCAAGGCGGCGGCGAAGAACGTCGAACGGATGGCCGCCCCTGTCACCGCCTACCTGCTCGGCTTCGCCGCCGGCAGCCAGGCCGCCGACCCGGACCAGGTCGAGGCGCTGGCGGCCCGAGCCCAGAAGCTGGCCGAGGCGTGGGACCGACCGGCGACCGCCCCCGACCCGGACGACATCGACGACGAGGTGCCCGACGACCACCTCGTGGACCACACGGGCGACCTGTACGAGGTCTGACGCGTCCTAGGCTCGGGGCCATGCGCGCCGTCATCGCCGACCAGCCCGGTGGCCCGGACGTCCTGACCGTCGTCGAGCGGCCGGACCCCGAGCCCGGACCGGGCGAGGTGGTGCTCGACGTCGCCGCGGCCGGCCTGAACCGGGCCGACCTGCTCCAGCGGATGGGTCTCTACCCGCCGCCGCCCGGAGCCGACGACGTCCTCGGCATGGAGTGCAGCGGCACCGTGTCGGCGGTCGGCTCCGAGGTCGACGGCTGGCAGGTCGGCGACCTCGGCTGCGCCCTGCTCTCGTCCGGCGCCTACGCGACCAAGGTGGCCCTGCCGGCCGGCCAGCTGATGCCGGTCCCGGCCGGCGTCGACCTGGAGACCGCGGCCGCGCTGCCCGAGGTGGCGTGCACGGTCTGGTCCAACGTCTTCATGCTCGCCGGGCTCCGTCCGGGCGAGACGTTCCTGGTGCACGGCGGAGCCGGGGGGATCGGCACCTTCGCGATCCAGCTCGCGTCGGCGTACGGCGCCCGGGTGTTCACGACGGCCGGTTCCGCCGAGAAGCTCGACCTGGTCCGGTCGCTCGGGGCCGAGGTCGCGATCAGCTACCGGGACGAGGACTTCGTCGAGGTCGTCCGGGAGCACACCGACGGGGCCGGCGTCGACGTCATCCTCGACAACATGGGCGCGTCGTACCTGATGAAGAACGTCGACGCACTGGCCACCTCGGGCCGGCTGTCGATCATCGGCATGCAGGGCGGCACCCGGGCCGAGCTGGACATCAACGCCCTGCTGCGCAAGCGCGGCGCGATCATCGCGACCACGCTGCGGGCCCGCCCGAGCGAGGAGAAGGCGGCGATCTGCGCGGCGGTCGTCGAGCACGTGTGGCCGCTCGTGGCCGACGGGTCGGTCAAGGCGACCGTGCACGCGACGTTCCCGCTCGACGAGGTGGCGGCGGCGCACGCGCTCATGGAGTCCGGCGAGCACAGCGGGAAGATCCTGCTGGTCAACTGAAGGCCGATCGGTCCGGAAAGGGTGAAGGGCCCTCGAGAGTATGAGTCCCAAGGGCCCTTCGGGTGATCGGTACTGGTGACGCTCCCGATCGACAGTTCTCTGCTTCCGGCCCCGGCGGCTTCGTCACCCAGCCTCCGCGACGCGTCCCCAGCAAGCTGGTTCTTCGTCGTACGGACCTTCTGCTTCAAGCTGTCCCGCTCTCCCCGGAGGGAGTGCGTGAGGAGAGTTCTATGCCCCGCCGCCAGAGGTCCGCAAGAGGTTTCGAGAACATTCTTCTGGTTCCACCGAAAGTCGCCGGTCCATCCACAGACACACCGGATTTCCTCCACAGCCTGGGGGCCGTCATCCCCAGGAAGACCCGCAGGCTGTGGACAACAATCGCGCACTAGGTTGGAGGCATGACGGAGCAGCAGGACACGGGGAACCGGGCGGCGGACGGCGACGCCCAGCAGGAGCCGACCGTGGTCGTCGTCGGTCCCGACGGCACGCCCATCGGGCAGGTGCCGGCCTCCGCGCTCGAGGTGGTGCCGGCCGCCGAGGGCGAGGGCGACGAGCGCGCGATCACCGACCTGGTCGAGCAGCCCGCCAAGGTGATGCGGATCGGCAGCATGATCCGTCAGCTCCTCGAGGAGGTGAAGGCGGCGCCGCTGGACGAGGCGAGCCGCAACCGTCTCAAGGAGATCCACCAGGCGTCCATCAAGGAGCTCGAGGAGGGCCTGGCACCCGAGCTGGTCGAGGAGCTGGAGCGGCTCACGCTGCCGTTCTCCGACGACACCACGCCGAGCGACGGTGAGCTCCGGATCGCCCAGGCCCAGCTCGTGGGCTGGCTCGAGGGTCTCTTCCACGGCATCCAGACCGCGATCTACGCCCAGCAGATGGCCGCCAAGATGCAGTTCGAGCAGATCCGGCGCGGCCTGCCGCAGGGAATGGGCATGCCCGAGCAGCCCGAGGTGCAGGACCCCAACCAGCCGCCCCAGCCCGGCGACTCGGGCGGGATGTACCTCTAGCTCAGCTGCGCCGCGAGAAGCCGCGCACGACGACCAGCCCGAGCAGCCCGATCAGCACCAGCGCCAGGCCGGGGGCCGCAGCGCGTGACAGTGGGGTGGGGTCGTCGGTGTTGACCGGTGTGAACTCGGCCGACTCCGGGGCCGGCGGCACGGCGTCGTGGCCCTCGCCCAGCAGCCGGACCACCTTGTCGATGACCTCCGGGTCGGCGGGGACGGTGCCACCGCCGCTCACGGCCACCCACGGGTTGCCGCTGGAGACGACGAAGAACAGGTACTCGGTGCCGACCTCGAGCTCGCCGAGGCTGCACTGCTTCGGCGTGCGCTCGGACCGCACCTGCACCGTCTGGGTCTCGACCTCGCCCTGGTAGACGCGCGTGACCGTCACGTCCTGCAGGAAGTAGGCGCCGCGCTCCTCGGCCGGCTTGTCCTGCTTGGTGACCGCGGTGACCGAGCCGGTGAACACCGCCATCGAGGCCTTGCTGCTGTCGGCCACGGAGATGAACGGGCACTTCACGGTGGGCTCGTCCGCGGTCGCCTGCGGAGCCCCGAGGGTGAGCGACGCGGTCGTCACCAGGGCTGCGGCGAGGGTACGGAGCGCGCGGGTCACAGCCCGAACACCTTAGCCAGCACCCGGGCGACCCCGTCGTCGTCGTGACCCGGTGCCACGTGGTCGGCGACCTGGATCACAGTCGGGTGCGCGTCCGCCATCGCGTACGACGTACCGGCCCACTCCAGCATCGGCGAGTCGTTGGGCATGTCGCCGAACGCGATCACGTCGGCGGCCGTCACGCCGAGGTCGGCGGCCAGGAGCGCGAGCGTGGACGCCTTGGTGACGTTCGCGGCGCTGATCTCGAGCATCGTCGACGTCGACGACCAGGTGATCGTCACGAGGTGGCCTGCGGCGGCCTCGGCGGCGTCCCAGTAGTCGAGCGGCTCGAGCTCCTCGTGCCGGGCGAGCAGCTTGAGGACCGGCCGGTCCAGCAGCTCGTCGATCGGGGCGCGCGGGGAGGCCTCAGGGACCGGGTGCCGCTCGCGGTAGTCCGGCTCCAGGGCGAAGCCGTCCAGCCGCTCGACGGCGAAGGTCGTCCCCGGCACGGCCGTCCGGACCAGCCGGCACACCTCCTGTGCGGTCGCGGCCGGGATCGGCCGCTCGAGGTGCATGCGCTCGTTCGCCACGTCCCAGACCAGGGCGCCGTTGGAGACGATCGCCAGGCCGTGGCTGCCCACGTGCTCGAAGACCTCCTCTGCCCAGCGCAGCGGCCGGCCGGTCACGAAGACCACCGGGACGCCGCCGTCCTCGAGGGCGGTGAGCACCTCACGGGTGTACGGCGAGACCGATCCGTCGGACCGGACCAGCGTTCCGTCGAGGTCGGTCGCGACCAGGCGCGGACGCTGCTGCGAGCTCAGAACCAGCGCCCGATCTCGGTGGCGGCGCCGTCCTCGGAGACGACGTCGGTGACGTCGTCGGCGGCGTCGATCACGGCCTGCACCGCCTGGCCCATCGCGACACCGCGCCCGGCCCACTGGAGCATCTCGATGTCGTTGCGGCCGTCGCCGATGGCCAGGGTGTCCGCGGCGGTGAAGCCGAGCCGCTCCACGACGTACTGCAGCCCGCTCGCCTTGGTGACGCCCACCGGTGCGAGGTCGAGCCACGCCGTCCAGCCCACGACGTAGTCGGTGCCGTGCAGCCCGAGGTCCTCCGCCAGCCGGACGAAGTCGTCGGCCGTCGCCTGCGGGTCGCGGATGATGACCCGGCTCACCGGGCCGGCGACGAGGTCCTCGACCTCGGTCAGGATCATCTCTCCGGAGAGCTCGCCGACCGGGAACTCCTTGCTCACCCGGTAGCCGACGCCGCGCTCCTCGACCGCGACCAGGGCGCTCGGGTGCCGCTCCAGGACCGCGCGCACCGCAGGTCCGGCGTCGAAGGTCTCCTCGAGCACAACCTCCATGGGCGGGTAGCGGAACACCACGGCGCCGTTGCTCGCGACGATCCAGAGCCGTTCGTCGGCCGCTCCTTCAGCGGCGGTGTGGAGCCCGAGCATGTCGGCGACCGGCGTCATGCCGTGCGGCGAGCGACCGCTGGCGAGGACGACGTGTGCCCCGGCGTCGAGCACCTTGTGCACGGCGTCGCGCACGGCCGGGGTCACGTCGCCGTACGTCGTGCCCTGCCCCTCGACCCAGGACAGCAGGGTGCCGTCGATGTCGAGGGCGACCACGCTGGGCCGCCAGTCCGGTGGGGTCATCAGGAGACCGGCTTCAGCACCTCGAGACCACCCAGGTAGGGACGGAGCGCCTGCGGCACGGTGACCGAGCCGTCGGCGTTCTGGTGGTTCTCGAGGATCGCGACGATGGTCCGGGTGCTGGCGCACAGCGTGCCGTTGAGGGTGGCGACCGGCTGGGTGCCGCCCTGCTCGGCGGGGAACCGGCCCCGGATGTCGAGCCGGCGGCTCTGGAACTCGGTACAGCTGGACGTCGAGGTCAGCTCGCCGTAGGCCGCCTTGCTCGGGATCCAGGCCTCGCAGTCGAACTTCCGGACGGCCGAGAGGCCGAGGTCACCGGCGGCGGTGTCGATGACCCGGTAGGAGAGCTCCAGCTTGTCCAGGAACTCCTTCTCCCACGCGAGCAGCCGCTGGTGCTCGGCGTCGGAGTCCTCGAGGGTCGTGTAGACGAACATCTCGACCTTGTCGAACCAGTGCACCCGCCAGATCCCGCGGGTGTCCTTGCCGTGCGAGCCGGCCTCCTTGCGGAAGCAGGGGCTGAACGCCGCGTAGCGCAGCGGCAGCGCGTCCACGTCGAGGATCTCGTCGGAGTGGAACGCCGCCATGGCCACCTCGGACGTGCCCACGAGGTAGAGGTCCTCGCCGTCGATCCGGTAGACGTCGTCGGCCGCTTGGCCGAGGAAGCCGGTGCCCTCCATGGCCCGCGGGCGGACCAGCGAGGGCGCAGCGACCTGGATGAAGCCGGCGGCACGCGCCTGGTCCATCGCCAGGTTGACCAGTGCAAGCTCGAGCTGGGCGCCGACTCCGGTGAGGAAGTAGAAGCGCGAGCCGGACACCTTGGCGCCGCGCTCGATGTCGATGGCGCCGAGCATGCGGCCGAGCTCGACGTGGTCGCGCGGCTCGAACCCCTCGGCCGCGAAGTCGCGTGGCGTCCCGACGGTCTCGATCACCGTGTAGTCGTCCTCGCCGCCCGACGGCGCGCTGTCGTGGGCGAGGTTGGGGATCGACAGGACCGCGGCCTGCCAGGCGGCCTCGGCCTCGACCTGGGCCGCCTCGAGCGCCTTGACCTCGGCGGCGAGCGCCTTGGTGCGGGCGAGCAGCTCCTGCTTCTCGTCGCCCTGGGCCTGTGCGACCAGCTTGCCGAGCGACTTCTGCTCGCCCCGCTTGGCCTCGAACTCGACGATCGCGTCGCGGCGGGCGCGGTCGGCGGCGAGGGCGACGTCGACGATGTCCGCTGACAGGCCGCGCTTCCCCTGGGCCGCACGGACACGGTCGGGGTCGTCACGGAGGATGCGCGGGTCGATCACCCCTTGAGGTTATCCGCCGCCGCCGACCCTCACCTCCGGGTATCGAGGCTTCGTTCCTGACGCGGTCCGCCCGTCATACTTGCGCCCGTGCTCGACCGCCCCCGCTCCGTCCAGCTGGGGTCGGCCGCACTCTGTTTCCTCCTGCTCGGGCTGCTGACCGTCGCCGTCGTCCAGGGCTGGGGGCCGTTGGCGCAGTTCGACGACCGCGGCAGCCCGGCCCACGACTGGGCCGCGGACGCCGGGTGGCTACGACACCCGCTGCGCGCGGTCGAGGTCGGGTTCGGGACGGTCGGGATGGGCGTCCTCACCCTCGGGCTGGCCGCGTTCATGTTCGTGCGCAACCACCGGCGTGCCGCGGTCTTCGCGCTGGCGGTCATGGTGGTCACCCACACCGGAGTGACGCTGCTCAAGATCCTCGTCGGCCGGGATCGTCCCGAGTGGCAGCTGACCGACGCCCTGCTGTCGAGCAAGTCGTTCCCGTCCGGCCACGCCGCGGACATCGCCGCCTTCGCCGGGATCCTCGCCGTGCTGGTGGGCATGCTGGTGCGCCGGGGCAACCTCCGGCGGCTGGCGTACGCCGGACTGGTGCTGCTCGTGGTGCTCGTCTGCCTCGACCGGGTGCTGCTCGGCCGGCACTTCCCCAGCGACGTGGTCGGGGGAGTGCTGCTC
>Ga0075362_10000303_pt1 | contig 13912 bp, 11 predicted proteins | sample EndMetdeltDD1762_FD_71397 | JGI IMG/M metagenome (GOLD analysis project Ga0075362, IMG submission 71397) | Populus endosphere microbial communities from Tennessee, USA - Endosphere MetaG P. deltoides DD176-2 | ecosystem: Host-associated > Plants > Roots > Endosphere | place: USA: Tennessee...
TTTATCAATACGGTTCAGCAGCTCAGGGCGCATTTGCTTCTTGAGAGAATCGAGTACTTTATCACGGTTTTGTTCGTGAAGTGCGTCCAGGTCGTCCAGGTCGCTTGCTCGAACGGCACTGAAGCCTAGAGAAGCTTCTTTTTGGAGCTTATCGGCACCGATGTTGCTGGTCATGATAATAATCGTGTTAGTAAAGTCGATCTTGCGGCCCTTGGCGTCTGACAAGATACCATCTTCCAAAACCTGAAGCAGCATATTGAAGGTATCCGGGTGCGCCTTTTCGATTTCGTCGAACAGCACGAGACTGTACGGGTGGCGCCGGACTTTATCGGTCAGCTGACCACCATCATCATATCCAACGTAGCCGGCAGGCGCACCAACCAAACGAGAGACATTGTGATGCTCGCCGAATTCTGACATATCAATTTTGATCATGGCGTTCTCTGATCCGAAAAACTCGCGGGCTAGAACTCGAGCAAGTTCAGTTTTGCCGACACCAGTTGGGCCAAGGAAGATAAACGAGCCGATAGGGCGATTACTGCTGCTGATACCGGAACGATTACGACGAATAGCGCGTGATACCGCTTCGACAGCTTCATTCTGGCCAATAACAAACTTTCCAAGATTTTTCTCTAAGTTAAGCAGGTATTTTGCCTCGGATCGGATGACTTTTTTCACCGGAATGCCGGTCATGCGGGCAACAACGTCGGCAACATCCTCATCAGTTACGTCTATGCGACGCGATTCTTTGCCGTTAGCGTGCAGCTTCTTGAGTTCTTCGTTAATCTGGCTGGCACGCGTTTTAGCTTTAGCTGCACGCTCATAATCTTCAGCGTCAACGGCTTCGTCAATACGAGTGTTAATGAGCTTCAGTTCTTTCTGGAGTTTTCGCACCTCTGGAGTGGTTTTGCCCTTATCTACGCGCAGATGTGCTGCGGTTTCATCGAGAAGGTCGATTGCCTTATCTGGCATAAACCGGTCGTTAATGTATCGCTTGGCGAGTTGGACGATATTGTCGAGGACTTCGTCGCTTACTTTTACGCCATGAAACTCTTCGTAGTGTTTACGCAATCCCTTAAGGATAGAGAGCGTTTCGGGCACGGTCGTTTCGGGCACCTGAACCGGCTGGAAGCGTCGCTCAAGTGCGGCGTCCTTTTCGATATGCTTGGTATACTCATCGGTTGTCGTAGCACCGATCATCTGGATTTTACCGCGGGCAAGCGCAGGCTTCAGAATATTTCCGGCGTCCATGGCGCCTTCAGCCGCACCGGCACCAACAAGCAGGTGCATTTCATCCACAAAGATAACGATTTTACCGTCTTGCTCAAGCTCAGCCATCACTTTTTTGAGCCGTTCTTCAAATTCGCCACGGTATTTCGTACCGGCGATCATGCCCGCAAGATCAAGCATCACGATTCGCTTGTCGAGCAAGCTATCAGGCACATCTTCGGCAATAATACGTTGTGCCAAGCCTTCGGCGATGGCGGTCTTGCCGACACCAGGTTCGCCGATAAGCACGGGGTTGTTCTTAGTGCGGCGGTTGAGGATCGTAATAACACGGCGGATTTGTGGTTCGCGGCCGACCACGGGGTCGAGTTTGCCGGCCCTGGCTTGTGCAGTCAGATCGGTACCGTAAAAATCAAGGCTCGTCTTGCGTGAAGCCTTGCGTCCGCGACGACGGGTGTCTGTGGTGTCATCATCGTCGTACTGCTGGCGGTTAAGAAATTGGTCGAGTTCATTCATGAGACTGTCGACATCGATGTTCATATCGCGAAGCAATATCGTAGCACGAGCATTTTTCTGACTCAGAATACTAAATAGGATGTGTTCCGTACCGCAGTAATCCTGGTTGTAATCCTGCGCAGTATCGTAAGCCATCTTGAGCGTTAGCTTGGCGGTTTCGCTTAAGCCTTTTGCCGCTGGGTTTATAACGGCTGTTTTTGGCGTCAAGTTAAGGGCCATGCGTGCGCGATCAAGTGTCACGCCGGCACCCTCAAGAATCTTGGAACCCATGCTGGTGTCCTGCGCAAGCACTCCAAGTAAAAGGTGCTCGGTACCGACATATGCGCTGCCAAAGCTCCGCGCGATTGCATCGGCGTGCTTAAGACTGTGTAGTGCATTATTTGTTAGATGATTAAGAAAATCCTGGAAGTCGGCTGAATCCGGCATATTTTCTTGCCCTCCGCCCGTGTAACGGGCCATTAGTATACATAAATCGTACAGTGATTGGTTTTGTACGTTCAACTGCGTAATGTTCTAGCAACATTTGCTAAATCTATGATACGTAATTAGCACTCGACAGTCAAGAGTGCTAATTAGTATTCACCGTCTTCTTCCTGATAATCGGTGAGCATGTAGGGCATTTCAGCCTCGTACGTTATTCGAGCGAAATTCACGGAGGAAGTTTCCTCGAAGGTATGTGTAGTAGGAAGTTCATTGTGCATAGCATCGACCATTTTACTAAATATCACTCGGGTCAGCAGTTGTTTGCCCGCAGACCATGCCTTTGGAGCTTCGTTCTCACCAACCAAACCGCTGTAATACAGTGAGATGCGCGCAAGCGGACAAGCATCTTTAATTCTATCTTTTCCTTCAGTGCTTTCAGCACTTTGTCGAGCGTGATAGAGATTGTGTACTAAGGCGTATTCATTGTATCGCTTCTCGAGGATCTTCCAGTTTTCGTCAATGGTGTCTTGCAGCTTAAGGCTCTCTTCAAGTTCCCAACTTGGTGGGTACGGGCGCCTAAAAGTAAGCTCATAATTGGGGTCGAAATGCAGGACGGTCGAGATATCAATATCTTCTGGAAGTTTCATAAAACACTATAATGATACAAAAAGAGTCCTCACGCAAGGACTCTTTGTTGTGTTTTTGGCGAAGTGCTATTCGCCGTGCTGCTCAATGGCTTCGAGCAAGCTGTTTTCGAGCTCACTCTTCTTCTTGAGCTTGGGGGTAGCGGGTAGTTTTGTAACTTCTTCTTTGGCTTCAGAAACGGGAGCCTGTGGCTTTTCGCCTTCGATGTCCAATTCGTAACCTGTCAATTTGCTGGCAAGACGAACGTTCTGACCGCCCTTACCAATGGCGATACTGAGCTGGTCTTCAGGAACAGTTACACGAGCCTTCTTGTTGGCTTCGTCTAATGTCACCTTGGCAACCTTCGTTGGGCTCAAAGCGTTAGTGATGTATCCGGCTGGATCTTCGCTCCATACGATGATGTCGATTTTCTCTTGTTCGCCGATTTCGCTCATAACAGCGTTTACGCGGGTACCATGGCCGCCGACAAAAGTACCCACAGGATCAACACCGGGAACAGTGCTGTTTACGGCAAGCTTGGTACGGATACCAGCTTCGCGAGCAATACTCTTGATCTCGACTGCGCCAGACTCCATTTCTGGAACTTCAGCACGGAAAAGCCACTCGATGAACTGGATACTGCCACGTGATACGACCAACTGTGGACCGCGCATACCGCGCTCAACGTCCTTGAGGTATACCTTGAGGCGCTGTCCAGGGTAGTAGCGTTCGCCCTGGATTTGCTCAGAACGAGGCATAATTCCCTGCGCCTTACCGAGGTCAACACGAACAATGTTGCCTTCAACGCGAGAAACAAGCGCGTTAATGACGGTGCCGATTTTATCTTCGTACTCGTTCATAACGATTTCACGCTCAGCTTCACGCAGACGCTGCAGGATAACCTGCTTAGCAGTTTGCGCTGCTACACGACCAAAGTTCTTAACTTCTTCGTGCACTTCGATCATATCGCCAATTTTTGAGTCTTTTTTCATAACCTGAGCATCTGTCAGGCTGATCTCATACGCTGGGTCACCGATGCGCTCGACAACTTCTTTTGTTACATATGCGTCAACGTCACCTGTGTTAAGGTTCATTGTTACGCGGACTTCCTGTTCACGGTCACCGTAGTCACGACGGTAGGCAGCAGCCAAGGCTTGCTCGACGACTTCTTGGACAGTATCTTCGGGAAGGTTCTTTTCTTCAGCGATAGCCTTGAGGGCTAATGCCATTTGTTTAACATCCAAATCCATTGGAAGTATTCCTTTCTTAGACGGTTTATACGAAAAAAGTCGACCAAACGCGGCCGACCAATCCCTTTAATCATAGTCTATTCATATATATTTTGTCAAACAAACCGTGCTTAGCTAAGGTCTCGCGCTCGTACTCATACGACGTACCATGCCTTGATGAGAGTTTTTCGTGTTACTGCGAGTTACCTCGTGCTAGAATGGAGTAATGAGTAAAAAAGTCCGACGTCTCTTTGAGGGTTTCCAACCACAAAACTATCACATAACACTTAATCCGGATCGCGACACGATGCACATAAGCGGCACTGTTACGGTCAAGGGTAAGAAAACTGGTCGCCCCAGCCAGCGCTTCACCTTTCATCAAAACGGTCTCAAAATTACGAGCGCCACTATTGTTAAGCACGATAAAAAAACAACCGAGAAAATCCCGGTAGCTCGGATAAATCACCAAAATACACTGACAGAGGTGCGCCTGCACACCGAGCAGCAGCTGTATGCCGGCAACTACACCATCACCATGGAATTTAGCGGCGAAATTACGCGCCCGATGGAAGGCATCTATCCATGTTTCTTCGAGCATGACGGCAAACAAAAACAGCTTATCGCCACACAGTTCGAGAGTCATCACGCCAGAGAGGCTTTCCCCTGTATTGACGAGCCCGAGGCTAAGGCGACTTTTGACCTCGTGCTTACCAGTCCTGTCGGCGAAGTGGCAATCGCCAATACGCCCATCTTGTCTCAGGAGACTGTCGACAACAAGCTAGTCACGACGTTTGAAACGACTCCTGTCATGTCCACTTATCTCCTCGCTTTCGTCTACGGCGAGTTCGGCTATAAAGAAGCAGTTACCAAGCATGGCGTGACGGTTCGCACATATGCAACACCAGACAACGTCGAGTTTACCAGCTTCGCTCTGGACGCTGCCGTAAAGAGCCTCGACTTCTTTACTGATTACTTCGGTATTCCATATCCACTCGCCAAGTGCGACCTTATTGCATTGCCGGACTTTGCAAGTGGTGCCATGGAAAACTGGGGGTGCATCACCTTCCGCGAACACGGCTTATTCCTGGACCCAGCAAACAGCTCACTGCCGACCAAGCAGTATATTGTTATGGTCGTGGCGCACGAACTGGCTCACCAGTGGTTTGGGAACTTAGTAACAATGCGCTGGTGGAACGACCTCTGGCTCAACGAGAGCTTTGCCACCTGGATGAGCTACCTCGCCTCAGACGCCCTGTACCCTGACTGGGATGTTTGGACGCAATTTGTGGCCGATGAGCAGCAGATTGCCTTCAAATTCGACTCACTCGAAAACACCCACCCAATCCAGACAACCATTAGCCACCCTGATGAGATCCGCACAATCTTTGATGCTATCAGTTACGAAAAAGGCGCCAGCGTTTTGCAGATGCTCGTCAATTACATCGGTCAGGACGCTTTCCAAAAAGGTTTGCAGCAGTACCTAAAAGCACACCTTTACAAAAATACGGTTGCCGACGACCTCTGGGGTGCACTGGAAGCCGCATCGAGCAAACCTGTTACTCACTTTATGCGGGATTGGATCGGCCTCGCCGGATACCCAATCGTAAAAGCGAATGTCACCGATAAGAGTGTTGAGCTTACTCAAAAGCAATTCTTACTCAACCCACGAGGTACAGCTCAAGCAGATATTATCTGGCCCGTACCGCTGCGCGATGGCGAGGCCACGCATGATCTTTTCGACAAAGCCGAATTGCAGCTCTCTATTACAGGAGACGTAAGCACCTACCGCCTCAACCACGAGAGGAGCGGCTTTTACCGTGTCGTATATAACGACGCTCACCTCCAAAAGCTGGCCAGCCTTGTGGGAAGCGGCTCCTTGAGCCCGCTCGACCGCATGGGCCTCTTGAGTGACACGTTTGAAGGCGCCAAAGCCGGCTACACGCCGACCGTCCAGGCTCTTACTCTGCTTGAGTCCTACAAAGACGAAGACAACAGCGTAGTTTGGGATATTATGGCGGCAAACTTGGGCTCGATTCGTGCCGTTATGAATGATGAATCGCTTCGTGAAGCTATGAAGCCATACTCTCGCGAACTCGTCGCAAAGCAACTTGCTCGTCTGGGCTGGGACGCCAAAGATGAAGACTCGCATTTCGATAAGTTACTTCGTCCGCTCATCTTGGGAATTGCAGCAATTTCGGATGAACCAGACGTCATCAAAGAAGCATTGAGCCGGTTCGATACCATGACCAAGCCTGAAGACATTGCGCCCGACTTGCGCGGCGTCATATACACTACCGCCGCACGCCTTGGTGATGAAAAGACGTTTGAAAAACTCTTGGACATGCACAACAGCACGGCATCAAGCGAAGAACGCGTGACGATTGCGGCAGCGCTCACAAACTTTAAGCAGCCTGAACTCATTAAGCGGGCGCTCAGTCTCATAACAACCGACACTGTTCGCTTGCAAGACGTTATGTATTGGATTGCATACAGTTTCTCTAACAGATTCGCTCAGCGTGCAACATGGGAATGGCTGACTGCCAACTGGGATTGGATCAAACAGAATTTAGGCGGTGATCTTGCCTTCTACCGCATGCCCATCTACGCCGCACGCCCCTTAAGCGACAGCGCCTTCCTTAAAGAATACATCAGCTTTTTTGAGGGTGTTATGGTTCCGGCTCTTGACCGTTCCGTCAAGCAAGGTATTGAGATGATCGAATGGCAAGCAGCTTGGCGTGATCGCGATCTTCAAGCTGTCAAAGATTTCTTTGCTCAGTAAATATCTTTTACGACATTCGTTATTGTAAATTTTGGGCCCGATACTTCGATGGCACAGAGCTGGCTTGACCCCTTCCACTGATTTTCGTACAGCCAATGGCGGGCGCTGAGGCGCATTTGCTGGACCTTGCGCGGTGTTATATACGCCATTCCGCTACCGCGGCTATTTGATTGTCGGTATTTGACCTCACAAAAATAGATCACCGAACCTCTTTGTGCAACGATATCGATTTCGCAGAATCGTGTGCGCCAGTTCTGAGCAAGAACAGTACATCCTTTACGACACAAAAAATCAGCCGCTACCGCTTCTGCACGTCGCCCGGATTCAAATGACGTCATACTATTGGCTGGTTGGCGAGCCGGATCGGCGTATAGCTCAGGCGATGAATATCACATATACCGTGCGTCTGAATATGCGCGGCATGCAAGCGCGTGCCGTAACCAACATGGCGTTCAAATTCATAATGAGGATATTGTTTGGCAGCCTCAGTCGCCATCCAGTTATCCCTGGCTACCTTGGCTACAATACTCGCCGCGCTCACCGAAGGGATGAGGTCGTCCGCTTTTATGAGTGTCTCTGTGCCAGCTACATCAGCTAAGTAGTTGTAGTTGCCATCAATGATTACTTTCTCGTATGGGATAGTAATTTCAGCAAGCGCACGCCTCATAGCTAAACGCACAGCTTCAGTGAGGCCAAACTCATCAACTTCTTTGGAAGATGCCCATCCAAGCCCAATCGCCAACGCGCGTTTACGAATACGGACATCCAATGCTTCACGCTGCAGCTTGGTAAGCTTCTTAGAGTCCCTAAGGCCGGGCAAAGCACGACGAAGTACTACTGCTCCGGCAACTACCGGACCAGCCCAACAACCACGCCCCACTTCGTCAATACCAACTATCATCGTCCCTAGATTAGCACGATCTCCCCAACTTGCACACCTTGATTTTCGTGATAATTATTTCGCAAGATACCGATTTCATAAGATAGTAAAAGAGCCTCCTAGATAGAGGCTCTTTATCGAATAGCAGATTTACTACTTCTTTGCGGCTTCAGCAGCGTCGTGTGCTTCTGCGGCTTTGTCGTGCAGTTTAGCTTCTTCTGCTTCGGCAGTTTTGTCGTGAACATCGTTCACTGCTTTGTTGTCGAAAGCAACGCTTTGCAAACGAGCTGACTTACCAGTGCGCTCACGCATGTACGTAAGGTAGTTACGGCGAACTTTGCTTCGCTTGGTAACTTCGACCTTAAGGACGAGAGGGCTGTGAACCAAAAAGCTCTTTTCAACACCGATACCACTCGCGATGCGGCGAACAGTGATACGGCTCGTGTGGCTGCCCTTGCGGTCAGTACGGATTACCAAACCCTGGAAAATCTGCACACGCTCTTTGTTGCCTTCTTTAATTTTCTGGTGAACCTTAACAGTGTCGCCGCTCTTTACGTCGACAACCGCTGGCTTCATGAACTTTTCGTTGATCTTTTGAATAACAGATTGCATAACCTGACCTACTTTACACTAATAATTGCTTTCACACAAGTATAACACATCTGTTAAAGCATTGGAAGTACCTCCTTGACGAAACACTGGATTACGCTGTACAGAACGTAATCCTCCACGAACTTCGCGCTAATTATTTCGCATGACGCCACAAGGGCTTCAATCCGTTTGGCATCAATCAATAACTATTAGACCATGTTTTTGGTTCAGTTTATTTCACATCATGCTGCCAACTTATATCATAGAAAGTATAGCCATGAGCGGTGTACAATACTGGTATGGACTATTCACAACTCGCACTGCAAAAACACAAAGAGCTCAAGGGCAAAATTACTATTGCCCCTCGAGACATCGTCGATTCTAAAGAAAAACTCAGCACCTACTATTCGCCCGGTGTCGGGGCAGTCAGTAGCTATGTCGCAGAGCACCCCGAAGAAACCCGCGAATATACCTGGCTCAATAATAATGTCGCAGTTATTAGCGATGGGTCTGCGGTACTCGGCCTGGGCAATATCGGACCCTACGGCGCCCTGCCGGTTATGGAAGGCAAAGCGATGCTCTTTAAGAGTTTTGCTGACATCGATGCTATACCGATCGTGCTCGATGTGCATACCGCAGATGAAATTGTTGCTGCCGTGAAAGCTATTGCACCGAGCTTCGGCGGCATCAACCTTGAAGACATAGCCGCACCGCTCTGTTTTGAAGTCGAGGAACGCCTGAAAAATGACCTGAGCATCCCTGTTATGCACGATGACCAACACGGCACAGCAATTGTGACCTTAGCTGGTCTTATAAATGCCGCTAAAGTCACGAATCGTTCACTTGCCGACAGTAAAATCGTGTTGGTTGGCGCAGGCGCTGCAGGGGTCGCCATCGCCAAACTCATACACCTCTATGCAGGCAGCACTATCGTAGCCGTTGACAGTAAGGGAATCATTACAAACAACCGCTCTGATCTGAATCCAGAAAAACAGATTCTAGCCAGCTTCAACAACACCCAAGCGGATGGCACTCTGGCAGATGCCGTCAAAGATGCCGACATTTTTATTGGTGTCTCTCAGCCAGGACTCTTGACCACTGATATGGTTAAAACTATGGCAGCCAACCCTATTGTGTTTGCGATGGCAAACCCCGTACCCGAAATCATGCCAGATGAAGCTAAAGCCGCCGGTGTTGCGATCATTGCTACGGGCCGTAGCGACTTCCCAAACCAGGTGAATAACTCCTTGGCATTCCCAGGCATTTTCCGCGGTGCACTTGATCATGGTGTCACTAAAATTACAGATGATCATAAGATTGCTGCAGCCGAAGCTATCGCTGCATTGGTTACGGATCCAAGCGCTGATAAGATTATTCCCGGCCCCTTTGATGCGGGTGTCGTCGAAGCAGTCTCCAACGTTATCCGTTAGTACCTTGTACGATGATATAGGACCAGGCGTACATACACATGCCCGTTTCTATATGTAGATCATACTGTGTAAAAACTTTTATTCTACCAAAAATACAGAATTGCCATCATGTACATCTGCTGGTATAGTATTCTTTCATATAAGGAGGTATCTATGGGTTTAGCAGAGTATTTAGAAGGCGCACCGGAGCCTGATCCGCAGTTTATTCTCCCTCCCGAAAAGGAAGAAGTGTACGATGAAGATGCACTTATTGAGGACCATAGAAGAAGCGGTAGAAATCTTAAGCTAGCTTATGGTAGTGCTATTAGCCTTGCGCTGTTAGGCGGAGGCGTGCTTATCGGTATAGGAATGAACGCTCAAGATCATCGTGTAGGTGCTAATGTACAACAATCTCCGAGTGCACACGAAACTCAGACAAGCTTATCACCGAGTCCAAGCGTTACCGAAAGCCCGACGCCAAGCTTTTCTACAGTTCCTCAACAAGCGACTCCTTCTAGCCCTCACATTGCGCGTAGTCCCTCGCATATTCCGAGCCCCAGCATAACAGAGTCAAAAAAAGTTACCCTCTCTCCAACTCCTACACCTACTCCCACGCCAGAGGCAAGCACTTCTGTCCCGAGCGCGTCATGTGTACCTAATGAAAATGCGCCTGGAGAGGTTGTCTGTAACTCACCCGTCAAGGCATATAAAGATGGCTTTAGCGACGAAGTCGTGTTTGAAATCACGGGCGGCGCAGCGCCAAATTGTGCAAATATCCAAGGAACGCGCGTTGAGGTGGCCCTGGCAAATGCCGTAGGCTTCGCTCGTCTTGTCGAACTCGGTAACCCCTGTTAAGGCCTAGGAAACGACGCGATATACTTCTTCGATAGTAGTAATGCCCTGCAGCGCCTTTAGCACGCCATCCTGAAGCATCGTGAGCATGCCGTCCTGGATGGCACGGTCTTGTAGCATGTTTGTCGTAATTTGGCTCGGCGGCTGGCGCAAAAGCTGCTGAATACCCGGCGTCATTTGGAGTTGTTCGCGTATAGCAATCTGTCCGGTGTATCCAAAAGGATTATCAGCTGAACTACCGGCTTTGTAGAGCGTGATATTAGTAAGGTCGGGCCGCTCAACCCCTGGCGGAAAAGTATCGATCACGGTCTGCAACTGAGCCTTAAGCGCTGGGTCAGGCTGGTACGGCTGCTTAGTGGTGTCGTCAAGTTTTCGCACCAGTCGCTGCGCCATAATAAGGTGGATAGCCGAAGCAAACAAAGGATTTACGCCAATAAAATCAAGCATACGCGTAAGCGCGGCAGCAGTACTGCCGGCGTGGAATGTGCTTAGTACTAAGTGACCAGTCAACGCTGCCTGCAAAGAAGTCTTGGCCGTGTCTTGGTCGCGAATCTCACCGACCATCACAATATCTGGGTCCAGGCGCAATACAGCTCGTAGTTTTTCAGCAAAACCCTGAGCATTACTGTCACCGTGTACCGGAATCTGGACAACTCCGGGCATAAAGTATTCAACAGGATCTTCCAGAGTAATAATTTTTCGTTCGTCACTGTTAAGAGTGTTGATAAGCGAGTATAGCGTCGTCGTCTTACCGGAACCTGTTGGCCCCACGACCAAAACCATTCCCGTAGGGTGACGGATAATGTCATCAACAATGTCGCGTTCGCGAGCAGAAAGCCCCAGGCTATCAAGGCTCAAAAGCTCCATCTTCATGGTAAACAGACGCATCACCACATCCTGGCCATAGGCTGTCGGTACGGTCTCAACGCGGAGGTTGACTGTTACTTCATCACCGGTAGCAAGCCGGTACGTGCGATTAATGTGCCCTGTCTGAGCTTCATCGACACCGGTTGAAACGTTAGCTGCTACGGCAATTGAGGAAACGAGGCTGCGATATTTTTCGTGAGAAAGCATAGCAATAGGGTGCAGGACGCCATCAACGCGGAAACGAATCCGCACGCCCTCTTCTTGATTTTCGAGGTGAATGTCCGAAGCCTTCAGCTCATACGCCTGCTTTACAAGATATGCCAGAATGTCATCGGCACGAACTTTCTCAAGGGTTGCGGTGACGCTTGCAACAAGGTCTTTACCATTTTCTTGCTTCCCAAATGAAATGTCTTCGTAAACGATCTGCTTTGGTGGATCGTACAGGCGCATGTATTCGCGATAGCCAGCGTCCGAAACAATAGCGAAAGCCGTACGCCGTTCATTGAAACGACTTTGCAGATCATTGAGCGTCTGTTGGGATGTCGTTGTAGTAATGCCAAAGAGAATATTACTTTCATCAACCTGTATCGGGATGATGCGTTTTTGGTACATCTCCTGCACTTCCAATAAGTCCTTGTATAAAGGCTTTACTGGCATCTGCGAAGTATCTACGTAATTTAACCCCAGTATTGAGGCTCGTCGCTGGGTAGCAACTTCTTCATCGTGTCGAGCATCCTGACTCATATGAGGTTATTATAGCATGAGCGCTATTGAGTCAGGTCTTCTTTTCGGTAATCTGCCAAAATTGTTCAAAAATTTGGCGTAATGTGTTGGCATGCGTGGCATGGGCGTCGTACTTGGCATTCGCAAATAGCGTATAATAGTACAGATGAGAGAGATCATTCTACTAGCGCACAACTTGCGCAGCTGCCATAACGTGGGTTCACTTTTGCGCACTGCCGAGGGTCTTGGCGTGGCTAAAGTCTATTTATCAGGCTACACTCCCTACCCTGCCGGCCAAGTTGGAGACACCCGCTTACCACACGAGGCGCTTAAGCTCACGAAACAGATCCACAAAACTGCATTGGACGCTGAAAACCAAGTTGCATGGGAACATGTAGACAGCATAGAAGAGGTTATTCGGCGTTTACGTGCTGATGATTTTACTATTATGGCCGTAGAGCAAACGCCAAGCTCAGTTGCCTTGCCAACCTTTACTACACCACAAAAAATTGCCCTACTCATGGGGCGCGAAGTAGAGGGTGTTGAGCCAGAAATACTCGATTTATGCGACGGTACACTTGAAGTACCCATGTACGGCCGCAAAGAATCATTTAATGTCGTGCAGGCAGCTGCCATGGCACTCTATCACTGTCGATTTATTGGGTAATATAACTGTCGACCTTGGTGATCGCGCCCATATATATGCCACGTAATGCGCTTATGGTACACTACATGTATTATGGCAATCTCTACAAAATCAAAACCCAAGCAGACAATTCACCACAAACGACGTGCTGGCCAGCACCACCGCCACTCCAAGCATTACGTTAAAACTTACTGGCCGTACCTGCCGATGTTTGCAGCTGCAGCCTTTGTTGATGCGCTTATTTCTCGAACTAGCACCACAACTTTTGCCTCCGCCGAAAACGCTAGTCGTATCGAAGCATGGACAAATGCCGGACCGTGGCTCACTGCCGCTATTGTCGCAATCGGCATCGTAAGTATCACTATTGTGGTAACCCGCCATACTATCGCGTGGCAGCGCGCAGTCGCTAAAGGCGAAGATTTCTTTATCCATCATCATTCTATTGATGTGTTTTTAGTCGGTATCGTGCTTGCCGGTATAATCGCTACACGGTCTAGCTAGCTTTACTCACTATATTTTGTGATATAGTATCGCTAATGCGGTCTAGCGGTGAGTTACAGTCAGAAAATTCCGAAGATATCGACGAAATCGAAATCCTAACCACACCTGCGATCGAAACAGTCACGGGCCATCTCGCTATGAGTCCCGTAAAGGATGAGGCAATCCTCCTTGATCGAGCTACTGACATCTGCGACGCATTAGGCGAAGAGCTCAAGAGTCTTGGACAACAGATACGGCAGCGTCACAACATAGCCGGAGCACGACATAACCACATAGTAGAAGGTAGTATGGCTCGTTTTAGATATGCAGTCGACCATACGCCCCACAAAGGCTGGTCAACAGCATATGGCACAAGTGGCAATAGCAGTGACCAAGGCCTGTTACATCTAAATTGCAACTGGCTACAGGATATCACGCGTAATCTAGTGCGCAATCGACCAGTCGAAGTCGAAGTGGCTACCCTCACGACGAGAAGACCATTTGCCTGGGGAAAGGACAAAGAGCCATCTTATAGCGAGGCACTACGACACAACGAAGCCGGTCTAGCTATTGGCGCACTTTTACAGCGTATTCAAGCATTTGAGTATGTTCGGCCAATTATAACTGTTAATGATACGCCACAGCCTGATAGTATTCTTACAAGAG
>Ga0075362_10000304_pt1 | contig 13898 bp, 15 predicted proteins | sample EndMetdeltDD1762_FD_71397 | JGI IMG/M metagenome (GOLD analysis project Ga0075362, IMG submission 71397) | Populus endosphere microbial communities from Tennessee, USA - Endosphere MetaG P. deltoides DD176-2 | ecosystem: Host-associated > Plants > Roots > Endosphere | place: USA: Tennessee...
GGGATCGAGTCGAAGTGCCGCTGGGAGCGGTAGAGCGTGCGGTCGGCCACGGCGGTCACCGATGCGTCGGTCGGGACCTGCAGGACGACGACGTCGAGGTCGACCCTGACCTCCCCCGGCCGCAACGGGCGGAGCCAGAGGTCGAGCAGCAGGCGCTGCCCGTCGGGTGCCCACAGTGGGCCGTCCCAGATGGCCGAGGGCCGGTGCAGCTCGTAGACGAGCTCTGATCGGCTTCGGGCCCCGTCGACCACCCAGACTCCGATCCGTCGCGCGGCTCGCGCCACGACGGCGAGACGCCCGCCATCGGGCGACCAGTCGACGCTGAACAACTCGCCGCGGATGAGCTTCCGTGGCAGGTCGATCCTGCGTCGTGGGCGGCCGTCGTACCCCACGACTCGGACCGTCGCATCGCCGCTCAGCACGGTCACCTCGTCCCGGCCGGGTCCCAGGGTCGCCCCGCGGAGGTGGGCCTGCCAGGACGGCACGTCGTCGCACCGCGAGCCGCGAGGACAGGTGAGGTTCGTCCGGTGGCCTCCGGGCTCGATGACGACAAGGAAGTGGTGTCCGATGCAGCCGTCGTAGGTGAGGCCGTCGTCGTCCCGACAGGCCATGAACAAGCCCGTCCCGGACACCGGCTCGTAGTCCAGCCAGTCGTCAACGAAGTGCTCCATCCCGAAGCGGGTCCGGACATCGGCGATCCGACCGTTCCGCGGGAGTGGCTCGACCGCGGGCGCCGGCGAGCTCGGTGACAGCTGCGCGATCGAGGGGGCGGCTGTCGGCGGATCCAGGTCGGTGGTCGACGTGCATGCCGCCAGTCCGAGCGCCGTCAGGGCGAGCACTCCGCAGACTTGCCTGCGCCTCATGACTCTTTCGCTAGCCACATGATGAACCCGTCCACTGTGTCGTGCTCGGCCAGGACGGTCCCCGCGTCGGCTGAGAGCTCGAGCACCTGACCGGGGACCCGGAGCGCCACCCGGGTTGCGTCGGGGGACCACAGGATGACCGCCTCGTCGAACGGTCGCTGCCGGTACTCGTACAACGTGCTCGCGGTGTCGGGCTCCTCCTCTTCGGCTGCGGGCAGCGTCAGGGAGACGGCACGGATCGAGTGGGACGTCTCGGACCTGCCGAGCGTGGCGCTCTCCTGGATGAAGCCGAGCCGGCTGCCGTCCGGCGACCACGCGACGCTCCAGAGGTAGGTCAGCTTGCTCTTGGTCGTCGGCGGTCCGTCGTACAGCGCCGTGTGGACGAGCCGCGGTCGGCCGCCGTCCTGGTCGACGACCCAGAGGCGGGCCTCGCTGCCGTGTCCGGTCAGGAGCGAGGTCCGCACCGCGATCCGTGAGCGGTCGGGTGACCAGGCGACCGAGGTGATGTACTCGCCCTCCGCGGGCGCGTCCCGGGGAGGGACGAGCACGCCGGAGAGGTCGATGGTGCGACGATCTGCGCCGTCGAGGCCGACGACGCGGATCGCCTGGCTCCCGGGTAGCGAGAGCTCGTCCGACCCCGGCCCGAGGCTGGCGGCGAAGCAGTCGTTCGGGGGGCAGGGAAGCTCGGCGAGGACCTTGGTCGGGGTGGCGACCCGGATACGGCTCGCTGTGTCGACGGGGTCGTCGCCCAGGAGGCTGGGGTCGATCCGGAACAGCCCGATCCCGGGGCTGGCGTCCAGGGCCCAGATCGCGCACCCTCCCGCGTAGTCGGTGACGGACTCGGGGCGCACGACGCACGGCTCGAGCGCCGGTGCGAAGCGCTCCTCGGCACTGACCAGGCGGCCGTTCGCCACCCCGGCGACCGGATCGATCGCCTCGTCGGTGTCCGTCGGAGGCTCGGGAAGGCTGGGCGTGGGGTCGACAGGCGGGGCCGGCTCGACGCGTCCGCGGCCGGGGCCGATGGCCAAGGTGACGGACACGATGAGGATCACGACCGCTGCGGCGGCGATGGCTGCGGCGGTCCAGGCATGACGTCGGGCGGCTCGGGTACGACTCTCGCGCTGGACCACGGACAGGTCCGGCACGGGCGGGATGTCGACCTCGGCCCACTCGGCGAGGTGTCGACGCAGCTCGTTCTCGATCGGCGCGGTCATGACTGCTCCTGCACGGTGCTCTGGTCGGCGAAGGTCGTCTTCAAGGCGGCCAGGGCCCGGTGGCACTGGGACTTGACCGTGCCGATCGAGCAGTCCAGGGCCGCTGCGGTGTCGGCCTCGGTGAGGTCCTCGTAGTAGCGCAGCACCACGACCGCCCGCTGTCGCGGCGGCAGCGCTCGCACTCCGCGCCAGAGGTCGATGCCGACCGTCGGGTCCGGAGGTGGGCTCGCTGGGACCTCGGTGAGGTGCTTCCGACTCGCTCGGCGAAGGCGGGTCCGCCGCTCACTGAGGTAGGCGTTGAGCATGACCTTGCGGAGATACGCGTCCGGCGCGTCCATCGAGCGGATCCGTTCCCACCGGCCATAGGCGGTGATGAGCGCCTCCTGCACCAGGTCCTCGGCGGCGTCGCGCCGTCCGGTCAGCAGGTGGGCGGTCCGGAACAGCGCGGACCAACGCCCTGCGACGTACTCGGCGAAGTCGTCCTCTGTCGCCACGGTCCGGCTCACCCCTCGACCCGGACGCAACGCGCTTGCGCGAGGCTGCACCGCGCGAGCGCCGGGAACGGCCCAAGACTGTAGTCGCCCAGGTCGAGCACCAGAAGCAGGTCGGTGCGCTCGACGACGTAAGGGTAGGTCGGCCAACCGATGTCGGTGGCGATGGCGCCGCCCGCGTCCTCGATGGTGTCCGCCAACGACGGAAGGGGGCGGCGCTCACCACCGTCGAGCGACAGCACGGACCAGTCGCAGACCGTGGAGCGGCCGGTGCACTCGGTGGAGAGAAGGGCGAAACGCTCGTCCGCCGTGACTCCTACGGTTCTCCGCGGCAGGGTGGCGACCTCCTCGACCCGGCCACGCGCGCTCACGTGGACGTACCGCGGACGGGCCGAAGGCGTGTCGCGGACCAGCAGGCCGTTGTGGGCCCCGGCCACTTGGACCAAGGGGGTGAGTGCGGTGACGGTTCCGGGCGGGCCGTGGTCAGCTGTCACTGCTGCCGGGACGAGGCCGGCGACGCCGACCCCCGGCACCCACACGTCGATACGTGCGTCATCGCACTGCGCCGTTCCGCCGATGTCGCGGGTCGGCTCGAGGCAGTGCGCGAACACCACGACACCGTCGTTGGTCACCTCCAGCGCCCCGATCTCGGGGGCGTCCGCGTCCGCTGGGCGGCTCCACCTGACCCGGCCGGTGGCCGTGTCGACGACCTCCATCACTCGCGGCGAGAAGGGGTCGGGCGCGTAGTGACCGGACACAGCTCGCGTCCACACGATCCAGCGGGCGTCCTGGGAGATGGCGACCCCGCCCCGGTATCCGGGCACCTCATGAGTGGTCGTGCCCTTCCCCCACCACAGCGCCGGCGAGGAGTAGCCGACCTCGTCGAAGAAGCCCGCCACCCACACGTCACGACGGCTCTGGGTCAGCTGCCATCGACCGGGGACCCTGCGGCCCGAGACTTCGAGGCGGAGATGCCCGACCATCTGAGCGGCGAGGACCCGTGAGGGGCCGACGGGGATGACTGCCACATCTTGCGACGGGCCCGGGTCGGCGGACATGGCGGCCGCCGGTTCCGGGGAGTGCTGCCGGGGCTCGCGTTGCGCGTCGGCATCGCCCGCGTCGCGGCACCCGCCCACGAGCACAAGGGCCAGCAGCGCGGCCAGGAGACCACTCCGTGCCGGCGGGGGTGTCACGTCTCATCCTTGAAGCGGATCGATGCCAGGACCGTGTCCAGCTCGGCTCGGTCGGCGGTCGACGTCGGGTCGCCGACCTGTGCCACGAAGACCTGACGCGCGCCGTCCACGTCGACGACGTACACGCTCGTCACGGCGTCCGGGAGGAGCACGAAGTACTTGTCAGCGGGCTCCGCGTACCAGATCTGGACGCCTGTTCCCGGCCCCAGGAAGCAGTCCATCTCGTCCAGGCGTCGCGGGGTGCTCAGGTCGATCCGCACCGCCGGCCGATCGCCCACGGTGGCCTCTACGGGGCCGCGCTTGGTGGGGCCGGGCTGCGCGAGCAGCGCGTCGACGAGGTCCTGGGTCCCCGGTCCTGGTCGGACCACCTCTCCGTTCTCACCGTCGCAGGCATCGGCGTAGATCTCCTCGACCACGACCTCGTAGAACCCGAACTCGTTCTGCTCGCCGGTGTGCTGAGCGAGGACGTGGCCGTACTGGACCGTCCAGTCGGCGGGAAGGGTGACCGTGTAGTCGGCGACCGACCATGGAGACCTGGGCACCAGGTAGGTGCCGGCGTCGATCGGGACGGAATCGCTCGAGTCGCCCGGCTCCCAGTTCGGCATCGACAGCAGCCCGGTCGACGGTGGCGTCGACACCTGGGAGCCGGGATCGGTTGCGTCGGGAGAGCCGCCGCAACCGACCAGGACCAGCGCACCCAGCGCCAACGTGGCCGCATGTGGGTTGACCTTCATGCGAGCTAGAAGGTCACCAGACCGTCGGAAGGTTGCATCAAGCTGACACCGTCGGACCGGACCGCACTCACAGGCAGCGGACAGGATCGGCACGCCGCCGCCTCAGGCTCGTGACCGAGTCTCGGGGCATGACAGACGAGCAGACCCCCGCCAGCGGCAACCGCTGGGAGCCCGCCGGCGACCAGCCGCCCACCGAGACCCCCGCTGCGATCAGCACCGACACCGCTGAGGCCGCGCAGGTCGAGCGCCCTCCCTTGCACGACCGGCTCCGCCCCGCCGTAGCCGCCTCCGTTGCCGCCGCCGCAGTCGTCGCCGGTCTCGGCGGCTTTGCGGTCGGCCGGGCCACCGCCGACGGAAGCGACGGACGCATCGACCTGCAACAGGTCGGCTTCGACCGGGACGGGGACGACGACGGGGACGGCCGCGGCTTCGGCCAGGACGGTGGTCCGCAGATGGCACCGCCCGGTGGGCCCGGTCAGCAGCAGGGCCAGCCCGGCTCGACGACATGACCGTCGCGCCGACCGCGGCCCTGTCGACCCGACCGGGCCTGGACCGCACCGCGGCCGACGAGGCCGTCCGCTGGGGAGCCTCGGGGCTCCTCGCGGGCGCCCTCGGGCTGGTGACGGTCTGGTGGCTGCAGGACGGCGGGCTCAGTGCAGGCGGCAACGGCGCACTGCTGACCGCCGCGGGTCAGCTGACCGGCTTGCTCGCGAGCGTGCTGCTGCTGGCCCAGGTGCTGCTGATGGCGCGGGTGCCTGTCCTCGAGCGGGCGGTCGGGCAGGACCGGCTCGCGCACCTGCACCGCCTGGTGGGCTTCACCTCGTTCAACCTGATGCTCGCCCACGTGGGGCTGGTGACCTGGGGCTACGCCCTCGGCCGCCTGTCGGCCACACCACGCACGTTCTGGAACCTGACCGTCGACTACCCGGGCATGCTCCTGGCCGTCGCGGGCTCGCTCTGCCTGGTCATGGTCACCGTCACCAGCATCCGGGCCGCTCGCGGCCGGCTGCGCTACGAGTCGTGGCACCTGCTGCATCTCTACGCCTACCTCGGCGTCGGCCTGGCCCTGCCGCACCAGCTGTGGACCGGCCAGCAGTTCATCGACCACACCGGGCGCACCCTCTTCTGGTGGGCGCTGTGGGCGCTCGCCGCGGGATCGGTCCTGACCTGGCGGCTCGCCGTCCCGGCGTACCGCTCCTGGCGCCACGACCTGCGCGTGACCTCGGTCGTCCGCGAGGACACCGGAGTCGTGTCGGTCTACGTCGGCGGCCGCGACCTGCACCGGCTCCGTGCCGAAGCCGGGCAGTTCCTCACGTGGCGCTTCCTCGCCGGCCCCGGCTGGTCGCGCGCCCACCCCTACTCCCTGTCCGCGGCACCCGACGGACGCAGCCTGCGGATCACGGTCAAGGACCTCGGCGACGGCAGCCGCGAAGCCGCGCGTCTGCATCCTGGGACCCGCGCCGTCGTCGAGGGCCCGTTCGGACGGCTGACCGCCCGGGTGCGCACCCGCCGACCGGTGGCTCTCATCGGGGCCGGGGTCGGGGTGACCCCGCTGCGGGCACTGGCCGAGGGGCTGGACTACCGGCCCGGCGAGGTCGTCCTCGTCCAGAGGTACGCCGAGACGCCGCTGTTCGCGCGCGAGCTCGACGCGTTGGCGGTCGAGCGTGGGCTCGAGGTCGTCGGTGTCCCCGGTCACCGCGGCGCGCCGGGCACCCAGCCGGCCGACCTGCTCCGGCACGTGCCCGACCTCGCGGAGCGCGACGTCTACGTGTGCGGCCCGGAGGCCTGGACCGACGACGTCCGTGCCGTTGCGCTGGCGGCCGGGTTGCCCCCGGAGCACCTGCACGTCGAGACGTTCCGGTGGTGACCCGGTGAGGCGCATCGCCCTGTGGGCATCGAGCACCGTCGCCGCGCTCGTCCTCCTGTTCGGCTACCACACCTCGACCTCGGGGGTCGCGGCCACGGCGACGACGCAGGAGCCCATCGGCGCCAGCCTGACGACGACGGCGACGACGACGACGACGGGCACGGGACCCGACACGGGCTCGGACACCAGTGCGGGCACCAGCTCGTCGACATCGGGCTCCTCGGGTGCGAACGACTCGCAGACGGTGACCGGCCGGGTCGTCCAGACCCAGTGGGGTCCGGTGCAGGTGCAGATCACCACCGCCGGCGGGGAGATCACCTCGGTGGAGGTGCTGCAGTACCCGTCGGGCAACGGCAAGGACGTCGAGATCAACAACCACGCACTGCCGGTGCTCGTGGACGAGACCCTGTCCGCCCAGAGCGCCGACATCGACATGGTCAGCGGTGCCACGGTGACCAGCACCGGCTACCTCGGCTCCCTGCAGTCGGCCCTGGACCAGGCGGGGCTGTGAGCACCCGGACCGAGGCCGCGCCCGTACGGCGGTACGTCGACCACGTCATGGGGATGCCGGTCAGCCTGGCCCTGCGCGGCCGGCACACCGAGGACGCGGAAGCCCGCAGCGCGTGGGCCGAGGCGATGGCGACGCTGCACGACGTCGACCACGTCTTCAGCACCTACCGAGCGGACTCAGCGGTGAGCCGGATCGGCCGCGGCGAGGCGACGGTCGACGAGTGCCCGCCGGAGGTTGCCGAGGTGCTGGCGCTCGGCGAGCTGGCCCGCCTGGGCTCCGGCGGAGCCTTCGACATCCGGCACGGCGGCGGGTTCGACCCGTCCGGTGTGGTCAAGGGCTGGGCCGCCGAGCGCGCCGCCCGCCCGCTCCGGCACCTGCCGGACACCGACGTGTGCCTCTCCGTCGGCGGGGACGTGGTCTGCCACGTGGCCGACCCGCACGGCACGGCGTGGCGGATCGGCGTGGAGGACCCGCGCGACCCGACGCGCGTCGTCGCCGTCGTACCGGTCCGACGCGGTGCGGTCGCCACCTCGGGGCTCGCGCACCGCGGTGCCCACGTGGTCGACGCCCGGACCGGGCGTGCCCCGCACATCGTGGCGTCGGTGACCGTCGTCGCCGACGACCTGACGTGGGCCGACCTCGACGCCACCGCCGCCCTCGCGCAGGACGCGGACGCGCTGCGCTGGCTGCGGACCAGGCCCGGTCGCTCCGGGGTCGTCGTCTGGGCCGACGGGCGTCGCGACGTGTTCAGCTGAGGGGACGCGTCACAGGCCGAAGGTCAGACCCAGCCCGATGCCGGCCACGACGAAGCCGAGCAGCAACCAGACCGAGAGCGGGCTGCGGCCGTGGATCGCGAACCCGACGCCGATCGCGATCACCGCGAACGCGCCGGCGATCAGGTTGAGCCCGACCCGGGCCGCGGTGTGCTCGTCGGCGACGAAGAACGCCGCGACGATCAACCCGGCGGACAGGTGCAGGATCGTCGTGGTCGCGAGGACGGAGGCAACGGTCCGCTGCACGCGCGTCAGTGAGCGGTCGTTGACCGTCCGGACCGGGTTGTTCGGGTCCATCAGGTGCTTGGCCCGCTTGACCGGTGCCGGGTTCTCCACGTGACCAGTGTCCCTGGCCCGGGGCGCGACCGCTTGGCGCCCCCCGGCAGGGTTACCTCATGGCCATGGCAAACGTTGTCGACGCGGTGCTCGACCGGACGGTCGTCCTCGGCTACAGCAGGGTCGGGTCAGCGCTGCGCCGGTCCTGGTGGCCCGCCGACCCGGCCGCCTGCTCGATGAGCGGAAGACGCGTGCTGGTCACGGGTGCGACGTCCGGCATCGGCGAGGCGATGGCCCGGTCGTTCGCCGACCTTGGTGCGGTGGTGCACCTGCTCGGCCGGGACGCGGACAAGGTGCGGACGGCCGCGGCCGAGCTCCGCTCGCACAGCTCCGTCGTCGAGGTCGTCGAGGAGGTCTGCGACGTGGGCGACCTCGACGCCGTCCGGACCTGGGCCGCGGACTTCACCGGCCGGGTGCCGGAGCTGCACGGGCTGGTGCACAACGCCGGCACGATGACCGAGGGGCGCCAGGAGACCCGCCAGGGGCACGAGGTCACCCTGGCCGTGCACGTCCTCGGCCCGCACCTGATGACCGAGCTGCTGAGGCAACCACTGGCGAACGCGAGCGGCGCGAGCGTCGTGTGGATGAGCAGTGGCGGCATGTACGGGTCGCCGCTCGTCGGCGAGCCCGAGGACATCGAGTACCGACGTGGCGAGTTCAAGCCCGTGCAGGCCTACGCCCGCACCAAGCGGATGCAGGTCGTGCTCGCCGACGCCTGGTCGCGCCGGCTCGGCACCGAGGAGGTCAAGGTCGAGTCGATGCACCCGGGGTGGGTCGAGACGCCCGGCGTCGCCACCCACCTGCCGACGTTCAACATGATCAGCCGGCCGGTGCTCCGCGACGCCGAGGACGGCGCCGACACGGCGGTCTGGCTGGTCGCCACCCGTCCCGAGTCGGAGGCGCCGCACTTCTGGCACGACCGGGCCCAACGCCCCACCCGCTTCGGCTGGCAGCGCGAGGCGGACCCGGCCGTCGTCCGCCGGTTCCTGGCGTACGTCGCGCACGCCACCGGTACGCCGGACACCTGGGGCTGACCCAGTGGAACACTGACCCGCATGCCGGAGCCGGGAGCACAGGAGCTGCTCGCCGAGCCGTTGCGTTCACGCTGGAGCCCGAGCGTCTTCGACGACACCCACGTGGTCGCGCCGGAGGACGTCCGGCTGCTGCTGACCGCGGCGCGGTGGGCACCGAGCTGCGGGAACGCCCAGCCCGCGCACCTCCTGGTGGCCGAGCGTGGGAGCGCGAGCCACCGGGTGCTGCTCGCGCACCTCAGCCGGGGGAACTCGCGCTGGGTGCCACGGGCGTCGCTGGTGCTGGTCGTCGGCGCGCAGGTCGCGCCCGACGAGCACGGCGAGGGCGGGTACAAACCGAGGCACGCCGAGTACGACACCGGCCAGGCTGCCGCCCACGTGACGCTGCAGGCGCGGTCGATGGGCCTGCACGCGCACCAGTTCGCGGGCTTCGACAAGGAGGGGGTCGCGGCCGACCTCGGCGTGCCGTCGTACGTCCGCCTGCTCAGCGGCATCGCGGTGGGCGTCCCGGGCAACCCGGCCGACGTCCCCGCGGACGACGCGGCCCGTGACGTCCGGGTACGCCGTCGCGTGCCGCTCGCCGCGCGTGTGCACGGCGACCGCTGGGGCGAGCCGTGGCCGGGGGTGGACGGATGACGCTGGGACGCCGCTGGACGACCTTCGTGCTGCTCGGGTTCATCGCGTTCGTGGTGAACTTCCCGCTCGCGCACTCGCGCTACCTCGACTGGCAGCTCGAGAAGCGTGGTGTGGAGGTCGTCGCCGAGGTGACCGACACCCGCGCGGTCGCGGACGGGTTCCTCGTCCAGTTCACGATCCCCGCTGACGGGCGCCGCGCGGAGTTCGTCGGCGCCGTGGTGGAGGTCGACGAGCTCACCTACGACAATGCCGTGGAGACCGACGAGATCTCCGTGCGGGTGCTCCCGGACAACGGCGGCGTCTTCGAGGCGGAGGGCCAGAAGAAGACCAGCATCGGCCTGGTCATCACGCTGCTCGCCGACCTGTTCCTCCTGGCGGTGGTCGTGCTCGCCTGGCGGTTCCGCGTCGCGGTGCGTGTCGAGCTCGTGCTGCGCGCCACCGAGGACCTCGAGCGCTGCCCACCGGGTCCTCGGCTCGACCGGCTGGACGGCCTGCGCTACCTGGTGGCCGGCGACGTCGCCGAGATCGGCGACGACGAGGTCGTGCTCGACCTCGGCGACCGGCGCGTGCGGGTGCTGCTGGACGGGCACGACAACCCGGCCGGCTACCAGCAGTCGGTCTCGGTCGTCGGCCACATGGTCGCCTGACCTAGAGATCGCGGCAGCGGCCGCCGACGGCGGTGAAGCGCTCGTCGCACGGTGCGACGGGTGCTCCGCCCCCTGCGGCGGTCACGACCGCGGTCACGGCCGCGGCGACGAGATCGGGGACGTCGACGTGCATCTCGTGGCCCGACCCCTGGCCGATCAGGTGCACCGAGTCCGGGGACTGCCGCGCTATCCGGTCGTGGTCGCCGTACCACCACCCGGCCCAGTCCCCGTCGACGTCCTGGCTGAGCACCACGGTAGGGACGCCGCTCAGGTCGACTGCGGAGATCTCGTCGACGAGGGCCGCGGTGTCGATGTCTCGGCCGCCTTCCTCCCAGAGGATGCCCGCGTCGGCGAAGAACTCCATCTGGTCCGGGTCGGTGAACTGCTCCAGCACCGAGCTGTCCTCGAGGACCAGGCCGGTCACGTCATCGGCGTAGGCGCTGCTGAACGCCTGGGCGACCAGGCCGCCGTACGACCACCCGAGCACGACGTACGGCGGCGGGATGTCCTGCGCGGCCAGCGCCGCGTGCAGGTCGGCCGCGGCCCGACCCGGCGAGGGGTCCGGCGCGTCGGCGGCGAGGGCCGGGCTCGCGCCGAGCCCGGCGCGGTCGTAGTAGCAGGTGCGGCTGGTGGCGCCGGCCCGGCCGGCCTGCGCCGCGTGCACGTCGCCCGGCGCGCCCAGGCCGGCCATGAACACGACGGTGGTCTCACCGCTCCCGCTGCACGTGATGGACAGGCCCGCCGGGTCCGCCGTGGGGGAGGCTGTCGAAGGGGATCCCGTCGTGGGTGCGGCAGTCGTGGGTGCGGCCTCCGGCTGGTCGTCACTGCCGCCGCATCCGACCAGGCAGGCCACGGTCGTGAGACAGACCACCACCCGGCCGACGAGCACCTCCCGAGTGTGGGGGGTACCGGGTGCCGGTGACCACCTTCAGCGCGACCAAGCGGGCCGAGGCCGTCGTCCTGGCGACGCAGGACGAGATCTGGGCCGCCTTGACCGACCCGGACCTGATGGCCCGCCTCACCAAGTACGTCCGCCGGATCACCGCGGAGGGTGACCACTGGCGTTGGGAGCTCGGCGGCATCGACCTGCTCGGCCGGTCCGTCGCGCCGACGTTCACCGAGCGGATGGTCCTCGAGGAACCGGACCGCATCGAGTTCCGCCACGACCCGGCGGGCCGCAAGGAGATGGCCGGCGTCAACGGCTGGTACGAGCTCACGCCCGTCCCCGAGGACCAGGGCGGCGGCACGCATCTCGCGACCGAGCTGTCGGTCTGCCTCGACGCGCCGCTGCCGCGGGTGTCCGCGCGCGCCGTGGAGCGGGTGATGCGCTCGGTGCTCGACTCGATGGGGGACGCGTTCAGCGCCAACCTGCTGCGCCACCTGGGGACCACCGAGCGGACGCCGTGAGTCTTGCTACTTGCTCGTAACCGAGCGCGGGGCAGAGGCTGAGGCCGTGTCCGTCACCACGTCGTCCTACTCGATCACCATGCGGCTGCACACGCTGCCCGACCACGGGGTCGTCGGCCAGGTCGCGACCGCGATCGCGGCGGCGGGCGGTGTCGTGACCGCGATCGACGTGGCCGAGTCGACGCGCGAGCGTCTGGTCGTCGACGTCACCTGCTCGGCGGCGGACGCCGAGCACGCGCACCGGCTCGAGGTCGCGGTCGACGCGGTCGACGGTGTGGAGGTGTACAAGGTCAGTGACCGGACCTTCCTGCTGCACATCGGCGGCAAGATCGAGGTCACCTCGAAGGTGCCGCTGAAGAACCGCGACGACCTGTCGATGGCGTACACGCCGGGTGTCGGCCGGGTCAGCATGGCGCTGGCCAAGAACCCCGACGACGTACGCCGCCTGACGATCAAGGGCAACTCGGTCGCGGTGGTGACCGACGGTTCCGCCGTGCTCGGGCTCGGCAACATCGGGCCCGGTGCCGCGCTGCCGGTCATGGAGGGCAAGGCCGCGCTGTTCAAGCGGTTCGCCGACATCGACGCCTGGCCGATCTGCCTGGCGAGCCAGGACACCGACGAGATCGTCCGGGCCGTCGAGATGATCGCGCCCGGGTTCGGTGGCATCAACCTCGAGGACATCGCGGCGCCGCGCTGCTTCGAGATCGAGCGCCGCCTGCGGGCCAGCCTCGACATCCCGGTGTTCCACGACGACCAGCACGGCACCGCGATCGTGGTCCTGGCCGCCCTCACGAACGCCCTGCGCGTCGTCAAGAAGGACATCCGCGAGATCAAGGTGGTCGTGTCGGGCGGTGGCGCCGCCGGTACGGCGATCGTCACGTTGCTGCTCGCGGCCGGCGCGACCGACGTGGTCGTCTGTGACCGGGACGGCGCGATCTGCGCCGGCGACGACCAGCTGTCAGCGGCGCACCGGCAGCTCGCGGAGGTCACCAACCCGCGCCAGGTGCGCGGCGACCTCCACGCCGCGCTGCACGGTGCCGACGTGTTCATCGGCGTCAGCGCTCCGGGCGTCCTCGACGCCGAGTGGATCAAGGACATGGCCGAGCGGGCCGTTGTCTTCGCGCTGGCCAACCCCGACCCCGAGGTGGACCCGGTCGAGGCCGAGAAGTACGCCGCGGTGGTGGCGAGCGGTCGGTCGGACTACCCGAACCAGATCAACAACGTGCTCGCGTTCCCCGGGGTCTTCCGCGGCCTGCTCGACGCCCGCGCCCGCGACGTCACGATCGACATGCTGCTGCGCGCCGCGGACGCGATCGCGCACGTCGTACAGGACGACGAGCTCAACCCGAACTTCATCATCCCGACCGTCTTCCACCCCGACGTGCCGAAGGCGGTCGCGGCCGCGATCAAGGGGTAGCTGCGCTGTCCGGTCAGCCGCCGCCCTCGCTGGCGTAGAGCGCGGCGCCGACGATGCCGGCCTTGTTGCGGAGCTTCGCCGGGACGATCTCGGTCTCGATGTCGACGAGCGGCAGGAACTGGTCGGCGTCCTTGCTCACGCCGCCGCCGACCACGAAGAGGTCGGGGGAGAACAGCTTCTCCAGCGTCCGGTAGTACGTGGTCAGCCGGTCCGCCCACTCCGCCATCGTCAGGCCCTCGCGCTCACGTGCGCTGTTGGCGGCCCGCGACTCGGCGTTGTGACCGTCGACCTCGAGGTGGCCGAGCTCCGAGTTCGGCACCAGCAAGCCGTCCATCACCAGTGCCGAGCCGATGCCGGTGCCCAGCGTGGTGACGATGACCAGACCCTTCCGGCCCACCGCGGCGCCGTACCGCACCTCGGCGAGGCCGGCGGCGTCCGCGTCGTTCACCACGTGCACGTCGCGACCGGTGGCCTCGGTGAACAGCGCGTCGGCATCCGTCCCGATCCAGCTGTCGTCGATGTTCGCGGCGGAGCTCACGACCCCGTGGCGCACCACCCCGGGCACGGTGATGCCCACCGAGCCGGTCGACGAGGAGAACCGCCCGAGCAGCTCGACGAGGACCTGGGCCACAGCCCCGGGGGTCGACGGTTGTGGGGTGGGGATCCGCTGCCGCTCGGCAGCGAAGTCCCCGGCCTCGAGGTCGACCGGCGCGCCCTTGATGCCGCTCCCTCCGAAGTCGATGCCGAAGGGCAGGTCCATGTGCGCACGGTATCCAGC
>Ga0075362_10000307_pt1 | contig 13855 bp, 19 predicted proteins | sample EndMetdeltDD1762_FD_71397 | JGI IMG/M metagenome (GOLD analysis project Ga0075362, IMG submission 71397) | Populus endosphere microbial communities from Tennessee, USA - Endosphere MetaG P. deltoides DD176-2 | ecosystem: Host-associated > Plants > Roots > Endosphere | place: USA: Tennessee...
CAACAAGGCACTGTCGTCAATCGATGCCCACCAGGAAACCAGCGGAAGTGGCAGGATTCAGACGCTGCGCGTTGTCGCCCGCCAGAAAGGCGCAGCTGTCCGGATCGATGCTGTTTTCAACATTCAGGCAGGACAGATCGCCGACAAGGATGTCATCCGCAAGGGCATCTGCGACATCATAAAAGGCGTGTAAAGGCCGGCTTGACGTTCACCTAAACCGATGAGCGCCGCCAAGGGCCACTAAAATTGCCGATCAGCCAGCCGATTACCATTCAGGAATTTGTCGAGTTCAGCAGTACGGGATCTGGATAGCCGAACTTCTTCCGCAAACTGGGGCCACCGATCTACGGCCTCTCGAATCTGCTCTATAACCTCCTTGGCATATTGATCCGGGATCGAAGCCGCTTTGGAGACCGCCAAAAGGTGAGACATGCCGGGGGTTCTACCTTCCCCGGCTATTGCAGCGCTGTGCTCACCGCCTGGCCCGGACGAAAACGTAAGATCGTATGCGGGTGCCAGAGACCACCTACCATTCCCGTCCATAAGAAATGCATGGTTTTTAGCATGGTCGTCGCGATTTCTGGCATAGACATTGAACACCATATTTCGAAACATCTTGAGGACTTCCGCAGCGTCGCGGGTCATCATATGGGTCAGCTTGTGAAGTTGCTCATAGTTCACACTCGCCTCACGATGGCTGGCATTCAACAGGCCGCTTGCCGTGTGCATGTGGAGCCTGCCGGCAGGTGTCCTGTCAAAACGTTTCGTCGCGAAAAGCCGCCTTCCTTTCCGGGTCTCCAACAGCTGCGTGTCAGCCATCGTCAGTCCTGCAGCTACCGCCATAAGCGCATAGGCTCTTTCTTCAGCGCCAATCTCCCGCGGATCATCGGAACTAGGTGCCTTGACCATCCACCTTTCAAACCCCGCGCCCAACGGCTGGCCGTAGTCCAGAACACAGGTATTTTCCACTTGGTTGAAGCCGATCATAATCTTCGGACGTGCACCCGCGGATCCGCCCTGTGCGCCCTGCAAACGATCGATGTCGGCGATGTCCATCTCCGTCTGTACCAACTCCACCTGATCAGCGAACCAATCGAGATCAGTGACGGCCTGTTGTTTCTGATCGTCTGGCAATTCCGGAATGTATGAGAGTGCCCCCATTCCCGTTCTGCCCACCGCCGAGAGACGGTCAACCGGCGTGAGCCGGGTGTAATCAATGCCCGCTCGCTGTAGACGGCGGTCCAGCAACAGACGACCCCACCCGTCAGGCAGGCTGTCGTTGAATAGCCCATGGAGCCCGTCGAACGGATCGCGAGGCGCCGCAATCAACCCGTTGGCCGCCATCATATGGAATGGAGAAATCAAAAGGGGCGATGTCAGAAACTCCGCCGCGTACTCGAAGTAAGCCCTCCGTTCCTTGCCACTCCAGGCGAGGGTACCGAGTTTCCTCTCGTTCCCTTCGAGATTCAGATAAACCTTAATCTGCTGGATTGGCTTGAACTTCATTTCCGGCGCACACGCTGCTTGAGAGGACGATCAATGACATCATCGATATTCTGCGGCGGCCGACCTGGAAACAAGCGTTCGAACTCCGCCTCCGCCTCAAGGGCAAACGCAATTTTCACAAGGCTCTCGAGCGAAATTTTCCCGGTTTCTTCAAATAGCCTCAACGATCCGTAGGACACATTCGATCTCGAAGCCAGTTCACGCTGGGTCAATCCATGCTCAATCCGTCGGCGCTTCATTCTGTCCGCCAAACCTCTGATAACTTCCACCGGGGATGCCATCCTAAATGCTAACATATTATCACCCAAATACAAATAAATGACATTACTGCCAATATAATAGCATTTAAATAAATCGCAAGTCGGTGATTTGAGCCATGCCGGAAAAGGTAGCGGCATAACTTAGCCGCCGGAAGCCAGCGCCAAGAAAGGATCGTACTGAGTGCACGGACACTCAAACCACATCAACTGCAGCAACAAACATCCCGCACCAGATAAGCAACGGCAACCTGACTGAGCCAATCGCCGCCGGAGACCGCCGCTGGCGGCAATCCGGCAGCCGACACATATAAAGCCGTTATAAGGAAAATGACTTTACCCCCAAAAGGTGGGAGTTGATTGAACATCTTCAGAAGATCGGTCCATCCAGCATACGCGGAGTTGCTCGATCCGTCGAACATTCCCCGCGGGAAATAGAGAGCCTACGCTGCCCGCTAAGTCCGACGTGGACAAGCGGGGCCAGCTGCGCTTTTTTAAGGCCATCGATTCTCCTCCAACCTTGCAATAGTGTAGTTTATAGACTGCAATAAATCTCATGATCGAGCTAAAGCAGACGGCGGTTTTCGCCAAATGGGAAACCGTCTAAGGGACAAACGAGCGAGGACTATCATTGCGGCGCGATTGATGCGGCTGGCAGAAGGTTTGCCGGGAGACGTCGAGCCGGTTGGGGAAGGCGTCAGTGAATTGCGAATACACTATGGCCCCGGCTATCGCGTCTACTTTCAGAGACGGGGCAATGTTCTCATCGTGCTTTTATGCGGTGGCGACAAAGGATCGCAAGCCCGTGATATTGCCGCCGCGCATAAACTCGCCAAGGAATGGAGCGAAAAAGATGACTGAAAAACTGACAACCTATGATCCTGCTGCCGCCTTGGTCGATGATGAAGAAATCGCCGCGTTCATGGCCGACGCCTTCGAAACCGGCGATGCAGCCTATGTTGCAAAGGCGCTCGGCGTCGTCGCGCGTGCTAAAGGGATGACCGAAATGTCGCGTAAAACAGGCTTGTCTCGCGAACAGCTTTATCGATCGTTCAGCGAGCACGGCAACCCAACGCTCAAAACGACGTTGGCCGTTATGAGAGCACTCGGTGTTGATATGACCGCCAAGGCCCATGCCGCCCAGTAACACGGTGGTCCGCATACACGCGGCAGAAACAAGCTACTGACAAAGCAAACACTCGCCTGATCCTTCCGCATCAAGCGGCAGGACCAGGCGCGAGGGGTTCCCCTTTGGAACTCCACCCCTCGTCGCCACGACGGCTTCCGGTCCAAGGTCGGACAATGCCATAGCCTGAAGCGAATGACCGCAATTGGCGGTTCTGCGCCAAGTCGGCCGTCGGCCGATTGCGGACTTTTTACTTCGCTTGACGTAAACTTGGTATGGTCGCGTCAGAGACGAGGATGTATACCGCCGTGAGACTTGCGCATATCAACATAGTTGCCAGAAACGAGGAAGCGTTCGCGGCATTCTATGTGAATGTCATGAAGTGCATAGTCCTTCGCAAACCGACGACGTTATCCGGTGAAAAGGTTTCCCTCGCGGTCGAGATACTGAGAGGTTTCCATTCTCGCAAGGCCCATGGTTCTGGAGAACGTGGTCGTCCACGAGGGCTGCGCCGCTGCCTAGCTATCTATCAGGAGGCGCAAACCGCGACCGATATCCTTGATCGCGTGCACCAATTCGTGCGCTGCATAGAGGGGCTGATCCTCGTAAGCCGCGCTTCAAGAGCCGCACAAAACTGTTTGTCGGTCCCCGGCATCATGACTTCATGGGCGATCTCTACGAGCTGCGCGGCCAAATCAAGCATCTGCACGAGAACCAGCATCTTGAGGGTTTGACCGGGGTGTACGACTGGAAATCGCGCGCAAGGAAGCGGTCAGCGAGTTCATCGCTCGAACTTGTCTGCTGCGCATATTGGCAGCGACGCGCTGCGACGGCACTTCGGCAACGTCGATGCCGCGCGCATTCTGGCAGTTAGGTCGTCAACAGCAAGCGGAGCTGTGGGACAAGCCCGAGACCATGGCAGCTTTTGGCGCTTCTACGCCACGACGGCATTCGGCTCATTTTGCGGACAAGTGTTTAGGATTTCTGCGGAATTGCCGACGCGGCAGCTAACGTCCTGTAAGTGTCAAGCTTTGCCACTGCCTTATCTAGTCATGCCTTCCGCACTGCTGTGAATGGCTTCCGCCATGAAATCGCAAAGCGAATTGTTGGACCCAGCGCTACGTATCAGGGCAACGTCAAGGTGCTCTATCACGGGTAACACGTCAGCCTGCGCCAGTTCCACGACAGTGGACGGGGCCGACATGCGCGTGACGGCAGCCACTGCAAGTCCAGCCTCAACAACAGTGAGAAGAGCAGACAGGCTGAAACTCTCATAAGCCGGCTGGAAGCGGATATCGCTTTTCCCCAACGCGGCTAGAACAACGGCGCGTGCCTGGCTTCCAGGTTCGAACAATGCAACAGGGAGCGGACGCCTTTCCAACGCAATCCGATCGCGGGAGGCAATCCAGATCATAGGCTCTTGTCGCAGGAGCTTACCTTCCACACCCCGCGACCGTGTTACGATGGCGAGATCGATGTCTCCCCTCTCGACTTGCGGCACAAGCACTGTTGATTGAGAACAAACGATTTTAATGGCGACGCGGGGGAACAACTGGCCGAAGCGGCGTAACACGGGCGGCATGATATGGGAGATATAGTCATCAGGCGCGCCGATGGTGATCGACCCGGCAATATCGGGCTTGCGAAAAGCTTCCACGGCCTCGTCATGCAGCCGCAGAATGCGTCGTGCATAGGCCTCCAGTTCCTCACCAGTCTGGGTCAGAGCCAGATTGCGTGTGTCGCGGATGAAAAGCGGTGCCCCTACTTCGGCTTCGAGCCGATTAATCTGCGTGGATACAGTGGCGGGCGATTTGTGCACTGCGGACGCCGCCCGCGTGAAACTCATCAGATCGACACATGCGACGAAGGTACGGAGTAAGGTGTGATCAAATTCCATGATTGTTTGGAAACTCCAATGAGTATGTTCATATTATATTGATTGTGTAATTAATCGTAAACGTCCAATCCTGAAGCAGGCGAACTTGATCAGGAGCGAGACAGCATGAGCAGACAAATTCACGGTTTTTTCGGCGTAACGTCTGCCCAGATGTTGTTGGGAACTCTTGGAGTCTGTGTTTTGGAAAGCGATGCGGACCCGCTATCGGTCACCTTTTACCGATGTGTAATCGGTGGCCTGGTGCTGGCACTTTATGGTGCCATGCGAGGTAATCTTTTCGGCGTATTGCGCCTGCCGCCACGAGTCCTCGGTCTTGCGCTCGCCAGTGGCCTGCTGATGGTCGGCAATTGGGTGTTGTTCTTTACAGCCATGCAACACATTGGCATCGCGGTCGCAACGATTGTTTTTCATGTTCAGCCCTTCATGGTGGTGTTGATCGGGGCGTTCGTTTTTCGGGAACGGTTGCATGCCGCCACCTTCGCATGGATCGCCGTGGCCCTGATCGGACTCGCTTTCGCCACGGGGTCCAGCAACGGCCAGACAACTGCCGATGCATCCTGGCTGCTGGGGATTTGCTGTGCGCTCGGCGGTGCATTTTTCTATTCCGTTGTTACTATCATCGCCAAAGGACTGACAGGCATCAGCGGACCTCAATTGGCCCTCGTTCAGTGCCTTTGCGGCATAGTGCTCTTGGCGCTTGTAGTGCCGCCAGGACCTCTGGAGGTATCATCCGTTCAATGGGGCTGGTTTGCCGTCATCGGCGTCGTGCACACCGGTGGTGTGTACATGCTGCTATACAACGCATTGCCCAAGCTCTCGACGCCCTTGGCAGCCGTATTACTGTTTTTCTATCCGGCCACTGCCATCGTGGTTGATGCCATCGTCTATGGCCATCGGTTGGGATTGGCGCAATATGGTGGCGTAGGCTGCATTTTGATCGCAAGCCTCGGCGTGACGCTGAAATGGGGTGTTCGCCGCCACCTGTCAGTTTCGGCTACTTGAGAAACAGAAGACAGTGAACTCAGTCTTGTCGCAGAAATCCCACAGAACGTCCAAAAACTCTGCTGGCCACACTATTTATCCCAGTCGACGATTGTGAGTTCGGGCCACAATTTGATCCAGCGACCGATTTTCTTTTCGTATATTTCACGTGTAATCTGCTTTTTGTTTGGGCGGACGACAGCACCAAGCAAGTCGGCAAGTCCGTATGGAGTGCACAGCTCCAGGGCAGCGTGGTGAGGGCGTAGGCCTACGGCTGCCGCCGTTGTCGGAAAAGTGCTTATGGCCTCGGTTGTTGAGGTGTACGGATTAATTGAATAGCCGAACTTGGCCTCGTACCAATAGTGTACCCTGGCTTGGTTTTTCACATCGATCCAGACTTTCAACTCAGAGAATGCTGCGCGGATGCGGGCCGAGTGTTCGGCTTCTGAGGCCTCGGAAAGATCGTCGGGATCGAAATAAACAATGTCGATGTCTTGGATGCCATAAACGGGCGGGAAACCAAAAACGTGGTTCCAAACGGTTTGGGCGACAGCACCAGCCACAAGCCAGGAATCAGGCAGTGCAATCTCGTCCCATTTGCCAAGGACCGACGAAAGCAGCGGGCTCTTGTAGACGATCGCCTGTAATTCCAGATGTAGTTTGTCGCTCACGTAAATCTTTCTTGAAACGGCTTGGCTAATTCCACACAGCACTATATTGCGCTGGATTCTGCCATGGCACATCTCTCATGAACAGATCGCACGCAATTGCTGCTTCTGCCGGAAGCGGTTGATGGTTACGTCGGCCCGGACAACCCCGTCCGCTTCATCGAAGCTTTCGTCAACTATCGCCAGAACCCGCACCGGTCGATCCTTGTCGCCCTCCTCACGGCCTTCGAGATGCGGCCAATGCCAAAGGTGCGAATATCTGAACAGCCCGCCGACCTTTGGTTCAGTCGGCAGAATGCTTGTCCGTCAACAGTTCGGCGTTGAGATGTTCCAGACCCGGCTCCATCTGCGATGCTTCAGTGGCGGCGAGGTCATCGTCGCCGAGCGTCGTCGAAAGTTCGACTCGGCGATCACGCTTTGCGAGGCGCATATAGTCCTCATAGGCAATCACAACGGTGCGACGCCGACCGTTCTTGGTGATAATGACGGGCTCGCGGACTGCAGCGTGATGATAGGCTCCAAAATTTTCGAGCCGTGTTGGAAAAAGTGCCAGAATAACTCAGCCGCCGGGAGCCGGCGCAAAAGAGAGAACCGTACCGAGTATTAAGTAGTATATCTCGATACAAAAATTTGAATTACATAATCAAATACAGTCAGCGGCTCCTCGTACAGAAACCGCTGCCCATGAGACATCACACCTTGGGTCGCAAGCACATTTTGCTGTTGTTGCTCACACCACTCATGTCACATACAAAGTACTTTACTTTGTATGGGTGCGAACGGGTGTCCGAGACGCTTACTGTTTTCCCACGAGAACCGATTGTTGAGGTCGTACCCCAAGCTGATTTGCCGGCACATTTCCGCTCATCTCCGGGCATGTAGTAGCACATGACGACCTGTACGGGGATATTGCACTTGTTGATGACGTCAACGTAGTCCCAATCGATCCTGCCCCGACTGCGCTGTTTAAATGCTACGCAATCATCATTCGCGTAAGGGGCCTGGCCATTCCTAACCGGCCTCTGAACCGACGGTCTGGGATCGGGCGTACTTGCAGCGTTGGCAATTGCGCCTGCTCTGCCAAATGCCCGGCTCATCCGATCGATATTATCCGACGAGCGTGGACGAAATGTCTGTACAGGTCTGTCCTCGGGTTCCGGTAGAGCGTTCAGTATAGCAATGCCCAGCCCCAGCAATGCGGCTGCATCAGCTCCAGATGATTGTCGTTGCGCAGAGCCACCGCCGCACCCGTAAGATCGGCCACCGTTAGCCGGGGCCAGTTCACACCGTGCATCGGCCTGTCCGGAAAAAGGAAACACGGAAAGTGATGACAGAAGGATAAGAAAAGTTACACGCCAGTTCATTCTAACCTCTCGCTGAACGGATGAATCATTCCTCAGCGCAAGGCTATATCCCTCGCCCGATGCGCTGACGATGCGCCAGACACCATCATAAACGGGCACCATAATCGTACCCTAATTGGAGAATGCGACAGCTCCGTCTTTTTGTTTGTCTCTAACCGCTCACATCCAGGACGCGGACAATACGCAAGCTTCCCAGATGCGAAAATTCAGCTTGGGGACTTCAAACATGCAATTTAAAAAATGCATCCGAACCAGCGCCGTAACCCTGATTGCTTTCGCCGCAAGCGAACACGCGGTACCTGGCAAGGATATCTGCTCGGACACGTATATGAGTGAGAAGATCTAACCGTTTGCAACACGTGCCCGGAATGCAATCGACATTTGCGGCACAGCAAAGGCGGGTGTGGCTCTCTACACCGAAAGCCTGCGGCTCGTACAGCAATGCCTGCACGATCCGGGGCTACGGGCCTATAAGCAGGATCTGGAAAGACTTTTGCATGATGCGAAAAACCAGGCATCAGCATCATGCGGCTGAACACCGCATACTGAAGTAGCCTTGCGTGTTAGCGTAGCCGAATGCCAGCAAGAAGGACACATAGCTCCGCCTGTCGTTCGGTCCCGGTTTTACGCAGGATTGACCGAATGTGGGTACGAACCGTTTCATACTGAATTCCACAATGACCGGCGACGGTTCTAAGATCGGCACCGTCGGCAAGAAGCGCCGTAATTTTACATTCGGACGGCGTCAGCCCAAACAGATGATGAAGCACGTCATATGAAATGAAACGTTTATCACTCACATCTTCGAACAGCACCATTGCGTACGACCTGGCGAAAACGTCGCGGACATTTGGCCCAGCCCTTTCGATCCGCGCAAGCAACGGCCTCTTCTCACCACGGGTCAACGTCACGACTTCGCCGTGAGCCAGATCATTCGATCGAATGACCTTGTTCAGCGTCGTCTCAAAGACCACTGTCTCCCGTGACGACGCTGCCCTGATTTTTCCATGCGCTATTCTGACATCCCCGGTGAGAAGCGAATCCGCCTTCTGGTTAGCCATTACCACATGACCACGATGGTCAAAGAAAACGCACGCAACATCTGCACGCTCAAACGCGGCCAGACGTCCTCTCATGTCGCCAGCCGAAAACAGTGCCATGATCCGCGCGGACATCTGAAGGTGGGTTCTGAGAGTAGCGAGGTGAACCCGGTCATCGTTCCCGAACCCACCATCGCCGAGCCTGCGTTGCAGGACGAAAAACAAATCGTCCTCACCTGAGGAAAAATTGACGACTGCTGTATGCTGGAATCCATGCTTCGCCATGAATTTATAGTATTCGAGATTATCGAGATCATCTTTACGGACGAAATCCTCCTCGAGGACAACTCCGTTACGCTTCATCAACGGTATGAATTTTGCCCGGTGGTCTCGCGTGTTCCAGCCGTCGTTTATATAGGCTTCCATGATCGAGGATAAACTCTCGGTGAAAAGAATACCTCCGACCGAGCCGGAGCTTGCCGGTGCCATGACATTGATGCCGCCGGCGCCAGTTGCCTCAGCAATCTGCTCCAGAAGCGAGGGCCAACGCGAGGGCTCCAGCGCTGCATCCTGGAAACGATTCAGCAGATTATGAAAAACCGCGATATCAACCGGCATTTTCCCCCTCACCCACCAAAGTATATTTGTATAGCCAGAATACAGCACCAGATCCAGAAGTTGTTTTCATGCATACTTGAACAAACAAACTTGTCGAGCTGGAAGCCGCCCGTTTCTCATCCACCTCCCGAAGCCATCAACTGCAGCAGGTAGGTACGCCTTCCAGGCGCAACGGGCTTCTACGACGGACCGGACGGATGTGCGCTCAATCGTCGGCAAGACACTCGTTGCATTTCTCAGCCGTCTTATCGTCACCTAACGACATCAGTCAGCGTCTTGGAGCAAACCCGAACCCGATCAGCCAGACATACCCCAATTGGGGTACGCAAACCTGGGGTAAGCTAGATATTAACTTGCCCTGTAATCAAACTGGAGCAATATCAATGCGTTACGTGTTGATGTGGGTCAGGCCTGACAGGCAAGAGCCCGTTTTCGAAACCGACGATATTTCACAGTGCGTACTGTGGATCAGCAGGCAAACAGAAAATAGCGCCGAATTTTCAGAGGCCGATTATAACGTCATCGATCGGGATCTCGATGCGGACATTCCGCGCGCGACAAGTTTCCTGTAGCAAGAGGACGCTCCTTTAGCAGCGGCTAATTACCTTAATCCTAACAAATTACTTTTATAAACAATCTCAATTATCTGTATTTAAATCACAAAATTTATATTTCAACAAACTGCGAGTTCACCCCCGCACATGGCTAGGAAGAAGACTGCTGCTCTCCACGGTCCCGATGTGTTCGCAATATAGCGTCCGAGCATGAAGATCCGCCCTCCGAGCCATCAGTATTCTCTGTCGGTTGACACACCGGCTACTGCTCCCGAAGCCGGCCGATCATATCCACGCGGTCGCACGTCCCGGTGGCGGGTACGACATTCAGGCGACACGAACCTGAATGCGTCGAGCTTCGGATCGTTGTGCTGCCGATGTAGCATTGTGGTAAAAACTCGCGTCTCGTCAGCGGTTCGAACTTTGAAACAACAGGCGTCATGTCACGAAAGTTCGCCCGCTTACTGGCTATCGCTTTGGCACACCTGCATAGCGAAACATGATGTCATCGTAGAACTGCTTCCTAAACAGCACTTCGCGGTCAAAACATTCCGCACAGACTTCCAAATCAGTGGTCGGATTATAGTCAAGATGCGTTTCATCGATCATGCATCTGCTCCTGAATTCGCCGGCACCGCTTTTGAACGCTGTGAGTAATTCGCTCAAGAATCCTCGTCGGATCGCTGGAGAGGGCGACGATATATGGTGCCACCTCATCGCATGCGACGCTGACCAGTTTTGCAAGCTCCCCCACCCGTTTCAGTGTCGATGCGCCGCTCAATCCAATGTCATCAGCCAGTGCCTGCCAGTCGGCACGCCGCAGGTCAGGCGCATGGAACCGACCGAAAATCCCCTGCGGCAGGCTCTGGTCGACCTGGCGATAAACGGCAGCGCACATCAGGTCATAGAGTGGAGCCATCTTCGCGGACCCACCGGCACCAATCAGGATAGAGTAATTTTTCGCATGCGAATCCGAATTGCAGATCAGGACATTGAAGATCACCGCATCGAGAAGTTTCAACCGCTCGCCAGGCGAAACAAGATCGCTGACGGCGTCAAACATCATCTTCATGGTCACGCCGCGGCCGGTCGAGGATCGCTCGTATTTCTGCGAGGGGAAGCAACCGGTTAACTGGCAAAGATCCTCCTGATGCAACCTGCGGATCTCGCCTTGAGGGTCGGTGAAGCGATCATAGCGTTTCACGAGAAGATAACGTCGCTTGCCAGCTACTCCGATCGTCGCCTCGGCAGCCTCAAGACCGCAGGCACGTGCAAGCGACAGGCAAAAGGCTTCGTTCTCCACGCTCCCCGCAAGGCGTTTCGTATCCGGCTTGAGAATATGCGTGGATGGCGTCCCATCGACCGGAACTGAAATACGGCCGTTCCCGTCAACAAACACCGGCAGTTTCTCCTGGACGCCAGCAAGCGACATGGAAACACCGCGCTCTCCGACCAGAAAGGGTTTGGCAGGAAGTTCATTGAGAATACGCTCCAGCGCCTGCTCGTCCGGCACCGGCCGGAGGTTGACGCCAGCTTTGCGCGGCTCCCCGATCGACAGTGCCCCCGCCGTGTCACGTCCGATATGAGCAAGTAGACCGACAATATCTTGCGGGGAAACCTTGAAGCGCTGACCGATCTCGGCAAGATGGGTTTCCGGAAGCAGATTGGCAAGCCAGGGAAGCAGCTTCGCTGCACCTACGGATCCGGAACGCAGCGGCATGGTAAGCGACACCGGAAAGGCCGGGCGGCGCGCTTCCCAGCCCGGATCATAGTCCAACCTCCATTCGCCTTCAAAAGTCAGATGGGCGACAGGCAAGGTCTCGTAGTAGATGGTTGTCATTGATCAGCACCAAACATCGGCAAAAAGCCGAGGTCATCGTCCGACGCGACTTGCACAGTCTGAACCGTCTTGAGATCGCCAAGATCGATTCCAACTGCGCGTGCGACGATCAGGGCTTTTTCGAGCTGGCAACTCGGCTTGCCCGATTCAAGCTCGACGATGAAGCGTTCCCCCGTTCCGGAACGGGCAGCAAGACCGGTTTGCGTCCAGCCAAGTGCTTTGCGTCTCTCCTTGATAGCAGCGCCGAAATCACGCGCGGACCTGAACATCGTCAACCTCCATAGTTTGACTTACCGTACAGGAAGTTTTCCAAAGAATCAAGGAATCGCTTCCCGATCAGTAAGTCTTACGCTCGATCGCGCCAAATCATCCTGATCGGGAATCTTTGTGGGATCGCACCTGGCAGGAGCAAGAGTATTTGCCTCGTCTCACGGGCCTATTGTTTCATCATCATTGCCCGATAAATTGATACACCGGCCATTACTATCGTATTAATGTTTTACATCCGAAAAACTACTTATTTATATGATATATAACCATAAGTATCACGATGATAAACGGCGTAATCCATTTCGCCGCGCGTTGGGCCCTGATGCACGGGCATCACGCCAACACCTTAAAACCGCAGCCTGAAGCCCACGCTGCCGGTTCTCAGTTGACGCCGCCTGGTCGACCCGGCAACCTCATACCATGACCCTGACCAACAGTTTCATTGCCGAACTCGTCCGCGACGCCAACAGGCTCGAGAACCTCGACGACTATCAGAAGCGCCGCATGCTTGAACGGGCGGTAACGACAATCCGCGACATGCGCGAAACGATCGGAATCCCCTCCGGTCCCGGTCGCGACAGTGTCGTCGACATCCACACCGTCGCCCTGTCCATCGAACACGGATGGCGCAGCGATGACGACGTGCGAAACGCCCTGCTGCAGGCAGCCGGCATGATCCGAGACCTGCATATCGTCCTCGACAGCAAAACCGGAATCAGCTTTTCCGAACCCGCCGGTTGACGCCATGTGCCATCTTCCCGCCGTCAATGGCACTTCGTACCGGCGAAATTCAGCTTAATGATTTTAGGTTTTCGTTAACCATACGCGACCACCCTCCTCTCACAACAACGATGGAGGTTGGCTTTGGCTTACGACTGGAATCGCAATGAACGCGAAGGCATGTTTGATGAACTGGCGGCGGCCCTGATATTCTTCACAATCGTCAGCCTGCTTCTGGCGTCCGCATACCTGGTGACAACCTTTGCCAGATAGGGCGGGTTCTTTCACCCGTCTACCGGCGAGGACAAGAAACGCCAGCCTGGCAACTTTGGCCGGTGACCGTACTATCAGCCGCCGAATGCCTGCCCCGGGTGAGTGAACGACCATGACAGACGATCTTCGCGGCCATATCCTGCTTCTCTCCGGCCACCCAGGCTCCGGCAAGTCCACAATAGCCGAAACGCTTGCGCACTTGCGCGGCGTGCCAAAGGTTCATTTTCATAGCGATGATCTGTGGGGATACATCAAGCATGGCCGCATCGATCCCTGACTTCCCGAATCCGATCAACAAAACCGCATGATCATGCAGATCGCCGCCGATGTCGCAGGTCGCTATGCCGAGGCGGGTTATTTCGTCATTCTCGATGGCGTCGTGCGACCGGACTGGCTCCCGGCCTTCCTGGCGCTTGCATGCCCGCTGCACTACATCGTGCTGCGCACGACAGTAACAGAAGCAATCGAACGCTGTCAGGCTCGGGGCGGCGACAGCCTCCGCGATCCGCTGGTCGTGGCCGATCTCCATGCCCAGTTCGCCAATCTCGGGGCTTTCGAGCACAATGTACTATCGTTGTCGGGCAAGGACAGGGATCAGGCCTTGGAGGCGGTCATCAATGCGCTGCAATCGGCACGTTTCCGTATTGATGCCACGAGCGATGGCAATCGATTACGAACATAAAGGTGAAGCAAGCGTGGCTGTCCCGACAATCTATCTCCTGCGCCACGGCGAAACAGTCT
>Ga0075362_10000308_pt1 | contig 13839 bp, 12 predicted proteins | sample EndMetdeltDD1762_FD_71397 | JGI IMG/M metagenome (GOLD analysis project Ga0075362, IMG submission 71397) | Populus endosphere microbial communities from Tennessee, USA - Endosphere MetaG P. deltoides DD176-2 | ecosystem: Host-associated > Plants > Roots > Endosphere | place: USA: Tennessee...
GGTTCGAGTTCTGCAATCGAAGCGATACAAGCTCGAAACCTAAGGGAAGCATGTGCGATAATATACGGCTCCGACTCCTGTAACCGTCGAATCTCAATAAGTTGACCGAACTTTGCCTCTTTGATCGACTTCACATTGGATCGTTGTGCGCGCAGGAGCGGGCCCGCGTCGAAAATATCAATCTCCTGGGATTGTTCGAATCCTTGCGCAATAAGGATCTTAAATGCTGGTTGAGCATCCTGGTGGATCTTGCCGATCGCTGCCTGGGCTTCATCGGATAGAACTTTCACGTAGAAAGGATGTTTTGGTATGAGATCGCGGATAAAATCTTTCTGGCCGATTCCACTGAGAAAATCGGCTTCAGCAAACGTTTGATGAAAAAAATGCTGGCCGATGGCCTCCCAGAAAGGTGATTTCCCATTTTCGTCAGTGAACCCACGCAGTTCTGCAATGATGCGACCATCGAAACGCTGCGGGAACGAAGCGATGAAGAGAAATCGGCTGAGAGAAAGCAGTTGGCCAAGGCCAGCCTTGCGGTACTCAGGTTTAAGGCAAAGGCTGCAGACTTCGGACGGCCCTTTGTGGTCGAGCTTCAGAACAAGAACATCCATCTCCTTGTCGATCCCGAGAGGAGAATGTGCGAACCGTTCCTTTTTGATCTCGTATGTGTAGAATGGATCGAACCCACCGACTCGGGCAATGATTCCAGCGGTTCCGACTAGCTCATTGTCCGGAACAGATTCGAGAACAAACAAGTAATGGTCGCCTCCGGCTGACTTGATCCGGTGATCAAACGAGCGAAGCGAATGGTTAATTCGATCCTCCAGTGCGGACTCCTCCGGTGGGAGTGACGTCATCCCATCCTTGATGGAAGCGGCGAGGCTTTTTAGTCCCGCCAAATCACGTTCCTCAACAGGTCTGAGTATGAATTCAGGAGCCATAGCTAAAGGTAAGCCTGCCCGTTGGTAAGGAAGTAATCAAGCCCAGCTACATCGGACACGCATTTTGTGCAGATGACCAAGAGTGCTGGCCCGCCACGACGGACATGACCCTTTGCCAATAGTCAACTTCGAGGGTGGCACTCTGCTGCCAAGGCGATCAATTATCCCAGGATTTTAATAAATGATTCGCCCGCACCGCTTTAGCCGATGTTTGGCCGATACTTGGCGGCGGAGCGCCGTCCTCCAATAACCGGACGTACCTCTTGATCAATATTTTACCCTCATAAGGTAAAGACCTTCAGCCGGAGCGGTGTAGCTGGCCTTGGCCTTGCCTGGGTAAAGAAGGAGTTGATCGATCCAGGCAAGTGATCCTCGTCCTGCTCCAACTCGTGTGATTGCACCGGTTAGCATGCGGACCATTCTGTAAAGAAAACCGTTTCCATCGAAGTGCAGAGTCAACAACTCTCGGCTGCGTCGGATCTTGATCTCGTGGATTGTACGGATTGTATCCTTGTCGGGCTTACCGCGATTCGCAGCGAACGAGGCAAAATCATGGGTGCTAAGAAGCCGGGCGGCCGCTTGCCGCATCAGATCGAGGTCAAGCTGATAGGGAATATGCCAGGATCGTCCGATCTCGAGTGGATTAAATACTGGATGATTCCAAACGCGGTATTGGTAAATCTTGCCGATGGCTGAGAATCGGGCATGGAATTTCGGGGATACAAACCAGCATTTCAGAACTCGGATCTCTGGGGGGAGATGAGAATTAAGGGCCGTGATCCAGGTAGTTGCCGGGAATCTTCCGTAAGGCACATCAATGTGTGCAACCTGAGCCAGCGCGTGGACACCGGCATCGGTCCGCCCGGCTCCATGCAGTTTGGTGGCCTTGGGTGTGAGCGCTAGGAACGCTCGTTTGAGATGATTCTGAACGCCATTCTGGTTGGATTGACTTTGCCAGCCACTGAATGGCCGCCCATCGTAAGCGATCGTCAATCGGAGGCGATGCATTAGATTCACGTCGCGTTCCACAAGCTCAAGGCTCAAACCCGTCACTGACCGAGTCGGAGAGTCAAGGCATCGAGATAGCTTTGCAATAGGATCTGGGCGGCAACCTGGTCGACTACTTTCTTGCTCTGTTTTGTGTTTTTTCCTGCTGAATGCAACGCTCTCTGCGCTTCAATTGTGGTTAGGCGTTCATCCCAAAAAACGATCTTGATTGTAAGGAAGGCGGCTCGCAGCTGGAGTCCAAACTCCTTAGATTTGGCTGCTGAAGAACCAAGTGTGCCATCCATATTCTTGGGCAACCCAATCAAGATTCCTGTGATGTGCTCGGATTCGACGATCTGGCGGATTTCGTCGCTGGTCTTTGGATTGCGTTGGAGTGTGCGGTAAGGGATCGCAAACGATCCAAGTTCGTCTGAGATTGCAAGTCCAATGCGGCTATCGCCGTAATCGATACCGAGCCAACGCATAAGCTACTGGAGTTTCTCCGGGATCGCCGGAAGAAGTTGTTTGATCTTCTCGACGTCACGTCGATGACAGACTAGGATTGCGCCTTTCGAGTGGACCACTACGAGATCGTTCACACCGAGGAGAGCCACGTGGGTCTTTTGGTCACTATAGACAATATTATTCGAGGATGAATCGATTGTCACGGCACAATTCGCTGTGTTGCCGCGCGGCAACTGATCCAGGTATTTCGAGACAGCCGTCCAGCTCCCGACGTCATCCCAATCGAACGAAGCCGGTTTCATCAGCACACGGCTGGCCTTTTCCATGATCGCGTAATCGATAGAGATTTTGCGGAGGTTAGCAAATCGATCAGCCAGAATCGTGTTAAAATCTTTGGAATAGCGTATGGCCGAAACAAATTCAGCGAGATCCGGAGCGTGCCGGTCGAATTCAGTCAGGATCGAGTTTACCGACCAGATGAATATTCCGGCATTCCAGTAGAAGTTTCCGCTCCGAACGAACGAATCAGCGAGGTCGGGGCCTGGTTTTTCTCTGAAGCGTAGCACTTCAAAATAGCCTGAATTCCTAAGGGGTTTTCCGCGTTCAATATAACCAAACCCAGGGCAAGCCCAGGTTGGAGCGATTCCGATCGTAATGAGGTTGCCATCACGTCTAGCAGCGGCGGCAGCATTTTTAAGATCAGCCTGGAAAGCCGCCTTGTCGGAAATACGATGGTCAGCAGGAAGGACGGCCATTGTTGCGAAAGCGTCGCTTCTGGCGATGATGCCGGCGCCGAACGCGATCGCCGCCGCTGTATCCCGTTTCGCCGGTTCAGCGAAGATATTGTCCTGTGGGTGGGACGCAAGCATATTCCGGACCGTTGCTTCTTGCTCTTGGTTGGTGAGGATCAAGACGTGTTCTGGGGCGATTAATCCATCGAGACGGTTAACCGTTTCCTCAAGCAGCGTCATTGAATCGAACAGGGGGAGGAGTTGTTTGGGGGTGGCTTTTCTACTCAGTGGCCAGAAGCGTTCACCATTGCCGCCTGCCAAAATGAGTGCGTAAAAAGAATTCGACATCGCTTGAATATCGCCCGAAATATTTCTCCGGTAGCAACAAAGGTTAGCTTATATAGAAAATTCCCTTATTCCCTTAACAGAGTTAATTGCTTTTTATGGCGAGTGATCATTACAAAACCGTAGCTCTTTCGCTGCCATCGGCGACCCTTCTCACGGTTTCCCAAGCAGCGATTGGTTGTGGCATTGGTATCCTATTAGCCAACAAGGTCGAAGAGAACAAGAGAAACGCCGCTGCTGTAGGCTTGTTGTCTGTGGCGATCGCGGCGACGGTCCCTGTGGTCGTAAGTACTCTCGTCGATCTAATCAATGGGCCACAATCCAAACTTGGTGTCCGCCGCCGCCTCCGATCGATTCGAGAAGATTCCGGGTTGCGCACGGAAGAAGAAGTATTCTGACGCCGTTGGGCAAAGCTCATAACCGATCGATAGGCAATAATCAATAGCGGATGGGAGACTGGAGAGGTGTTGGATCAACTCTTTGGACGATTCTTCTTTGAGACGATTTTAACCTGAGCCTCTTCGTTAGTGACGAGGGAGTCTGTCGGAATACTTCTCATCAGGAAAACGTTGGCTCCGATCGTTGATCGGGCCCCGATTACAGTTTCACCACCCAGAATGGTTGAATTCGGGTAAATTGTTACCCAGTCTTCAACATCAGGGTGCCGTTTCCCGCTTTTCTTGACCTTGCCTTTTTCATCTTTCTGAAAACTTCGGGCACCCAAGGTAACGCCGTGGTAGAGCTTCACATGCGAACCGATACGGCAGGTTTCTCCAATTACGACTCCGGTTCCGTGGTCAATGAAGAAATAGCTGCCGATCCGCGCTCCGGGATGAATATCAATCCCGGTCCGGCTATGGGCCCACTCGGTCATGATCCGAGGCAGGAGCGGTAACTGTTCGCGGTAAAGGATGTGTGCAACACGCTGGATTGCGATTGCTTCGATGGAAGGGTAACTGACGATAATCTCCTCGTAGCTGCTGCTGGCAGGATCTCCCTCGTATGCGGCCTCAACGTCGGTCTTCAACAAATTGCGCACAGCCGGTAGTTCCTGAATCAGGTGAAAAACAATTGCCTCAGCGCGACGATCCGGACATTCCGGATGATGCAAACGGAGACTTTTAAAGGCTTCCTCCCGTAAGTGTTCAGTGACGTTGAAGACGCGTGTCGAAGTGATGGATTGAACCTGGTCACTCGGAATAGGCTTTTCGTCATGGAAACCAGGGAACAGAATCTGAAGGATATCCTCACAAATCTTTCGGATTGCTTGCTTCGAAGGCAAATTAGAGCCGTCGATATTGTTGATTCCGCCAATTTCCCGGTACGAACTGAGTACATTGGCAATTAGCGGCGTAACACTCTTTTCCATGGCATAGAATAAGAAAACTAGAATAGAACTCGTGTTTTCGCCAGCACACATTGGGCAGTCTCTGAGTTTGTGAGTTTAGTGCGTCGCTGGCCCCGGTAGTCGGTTAGTATCGCATTAAGGAAAAGGTGAGTTTGAGCTAGGCGAAGATTCAAGGAGTTATCCAGCCTTACCGCAAGATCCTGGCGCCTTGGGAGGGGTCAGTCAGGATGGCTGAACAGGTGGCACCGGTGGCCTCATGGTAATTTCTGGAGATTGTCCGGATAATACCGTCAGCTTGTCGACGGTGAATGAGAGAGACGGTTGAACCGCCAAATCCTCCCCCGGTAATTCTTGAACCATAGCTACCGGGGATTTCTTTCATGAGATCAACGAGTATATCTAGATTGTGTGTGCTGTTTTCAAAATTCACACTTGAACTCTTGTGGGAAGCATACATTAACTCGCCGAAGCGCTCAATCTGGCCATGACGCAATGCGTTGGCACCCTCAATAACTCGTTCGTTTTCTTCTGTGATATGAAGTGCACGCCGTCGAATAACATCATCTAACGTTGAGTTTCTGACCATTTCTGGCGTTGCATCGCGTAGCGCAGAGATATGGAGCTCAGCTGCAGCCTCGGTACACTGCTTCCGCCTTTCATTGTACTCGCCACCGGTCAATTGGTGTGGAACGCCGGAGTTAAGCAGTAGGAGGGCAACGTCAGATGGTAATGGAACCGCTTGAACGGTGATTTCACGAAAATCGATCAGGATCAATTCTTTTGTGCGACCAAATACGGATGACGCGTGATCCAGCAAACCACATTGAACACCAACAAATTCATTCTCTGCTTTTTGGCAGAGCTGAGCGAGCGACATCAGGTCGAGATCCAGCTCAAATAGAGCTTTGGCGGCCATAGCGGTTGCGACTTCAAGGGCTGCCGAGCTAGATAAACCGGCGCCAAGAGGTAGGTCACTGGAGATGCTCAGGCTCATTCCACCGAGCACAAATCCCGATTCAATCAGAGTCTTTATTACACCAATTGGATAATTGACCCATGAGTCTTCAGCTTGATGAGTCAAGTCGTCGAGTCGAACGTGGACAGAGCGCCCTATTGTTTGGGAACTAACCTCAAGGAGTTCTTTTTCAAGCCTGACGGATTCGATCGTAACACCCAGATGAATAGCAGTGGAAAGTACGAAACCTAGGTTATAGTCGGTGTGATTCCCAAGAACTTCGATTCGTCCTGGAGCAAAAGTAGTGGCGGATTTTGACATAGCTGGATGGTGATCAAGCCGGCAAGCTAATCCGGCAGCCAAAAGGTGTAACCAAAAGAATAAAGAAAAACCACTTCGGGATCAAAAAGTATCAACTAATCTGCTAATCTGTTAGCTAATTAATAATGGGGAACTAAGACTGTTTAAAGTCCCTTGCAAAGTAAGAAACTAGGTAATAGTTTGCGCCTGTGAAACTATCCTCCATTACTCTACACAAAGCAGCTGAAATTCAAGGAAACATCGAGAAGTTACAAGCAGATCTCGACGCGCTGTTAGAAACAGGCACGGAGTTTGTCACGGTCTCGGCGCCTGTTGCTGCTAAAGCGGCTCTGAATACCGGTCGTAGACGGGGACGAAGAGCCACGGTAGTTGCCCCAATGGGCAGAGGTCGCGGTAGAAGATCCACTTCTCCAACAGGACCTTTAGCTCCAGCGGTTGTTAAAGTTCTGAAGTCAAAAGGCTCTCCAATGAGCGTTTCTGAGATTCTGGACAGTCTACTGTCTAGCGGCTATAAGTTTACTTCGCCAGAGCCGAAGAAGAACCTGTTCGCTCGAATTTACCGACTGAAAGGTGTCAAACAAGTCGGACCTGGCAGGTTCGCGGCCAAGTAAGGCTTTCCAAGTTCAGCCTGCTGCGGAATAAACGCCATCTGTTTACAGATGGCGTTTATTCTATATCGGTTCGAGAAGTGGATCAGCCTTGTGGTTCAAGTCAAATACAAGCTTCGCTGCATTGGCCCGTCAGCTATCCGGGTCGCTTAATAACAAGGCTGGCATGGGAATTATCGATTGCCTCCTATAGAGGCCTCAGAAATTTCGGCGGCAGAGTTCAAAATCTTGAATGGCCAGATCGCAAACTCGACCTGGTAACAATAGTCCTCCAAGAGGGATCTTGATGTTCTGCTAGAGCTGTTTTCCAACAGACTGGTTCTATCCAAAGCAGATCGAAGGCGGGGTAGATCATCTAAATCTCAATGGTTACAAAGAGATTGGGAGGGCCATTTCCTGGCGAAATGGCATTTAAGCTCAGAGGCGAGTGCTCTTTCTAGAAGCCACATACCAGGGATTTTGCCATCAATAATCAAGTCGTTGTCACTGGATATTAGTTGACCGGGAAAACCAGGGTATGACTTTACGCAAATCACGGTTATAAATTTCCATTCGAGAGGTATTGACGTAGAGCTGAGCGCAGATTTCAACCTACTTTAGCTCGGCAATAGCAACGCAGCCGGAAAAGCCTGTACAAATGCGTATTTTCGATGGCTTTGGTGAATGGTTCAGCCGTCGCGAGCATGTATTGAATAGGTTGGAACAGCATTAATGCCGCTTCATCGAAATGATTGCTTTTTACAAAAATGGCAGCTTTTCCAGCGTTCCGTGTTAATTGGTAAGCTAGTTGGTCTTGTCCCAAATTACTCAAGTAGAGCGGCGATCGCTTTCCCCAGTACCCCCTAGTGCGATTTACAGATTGGCAGTTAGAATCCAGACAAGGTAGTTCGCCGTGCGGCTACTCAGCGGCTAGAAGAGGAGCATCTTGATTTTCGTCGGTGGTTCAGCAGCTCCCTAGTGACTGAACCAGACGGAGGTTTCTGTATCGATATTCCAATCTCATTGTGTATGTCCTGACAAGGCCTCCAATATCACACAATCTGCATTGCCAACGTAGGTTGTAAAGGGTGTGCGAAATCCTATTTCGGTTAGTTTTCTGGCTTGGATGAGGACGTTGTCTCCTGTTCAGTACTCTCAGAGCCGATGGCCGGACGACCTTCGCCCTCTCGAGGCATCCTCAGCAAAACCGCATTTCTTCCATTTGCCCCCCCCGGTCTTTGGGTGATACGGTAGGTAGGTTCGGCCAGTGCCCTTAAGCTCGCCTCACTCTTTTGTATTGCTCGACGCATCACCTCTGTCATGCGGGCGCTTCCGTGGAGCACTTGCCCCAATAGTCTTCTCGGTTGATGGTCCCCAAATCCATTTCATCATCCCCCGGGACTAAACACTCCGATCCTTCCCACTAAAATACCTCCTTTTCTTGCAGCATCACTTTGCTGAGTGCAAAGTGCGGCGCTGATGAAAATCATTGATCTCCAGAACGACGACACCGACGAATGGAAACGGGTCCTGAGTCGTCATTACTCACCCGAACCGAAGTTGGTCAATGAGGTCACAGCCATTCTTTCGACAGTCAAGGAGCGTGGAGATCTCGCTTTGATTGATTTCGCCCAACAGTTTGACGGCGCTGTTTTTGCCTCGGAAGAGTTTCGAGTCTCCGAAAAAGAATTACAAACCGCTTTTACCCAAGTCACACCTAAGTTGCTCAACGCCTTGAAGGCTGTATCCACCAACGTCCGCGAGTTTACACTCCGAAGTAAGCGGGTTGATTGGACCCATACCAACACACAGGGTGCCTTGGTGGGTGAACGTTTTGACCCGATCGACCGTGTTGGGATCTACGTACCGGCTGGAACGGCCCCGCTCGTCTCCACAGCGATCATGACGGTATCTTTGGCAGCTGCGATTGGTGTCCCAGAGATTGTGGTTGTCTCTCCGGTCGGTTCGAGCAAAAAAATAAACGCAGAACTGCTTGCCACACTCCAGATTACAGGTGCCACGGAGGTTTACAAAGTTGGAGGGGCTCAGGCCATTGGGGCCCTTGCGTTCGGAACAGAAACCATCCGGCCAGTCTCCAAGGTTTTCGGACCCGGGAATGCTTATGTGACAGAGGCCAAGCGCCAGGTATTCGGGTTCGTTGCCGTCGATCTATTACCGGGTCCCAGCGAAATTCTAGTCTTGGCAGATCACACGGCAAACCCAGCATGGGTCGCCGCCGACTTTCTTGCTCAAGCTGAGCATGGTCATGGCAGCGTCATCTGCCTCGTCGCTCTCGATGAACAGCTTATTCCTGCTGTCCGCCATGAGATCGATCGACAAATGGTCTCGCTCAAGCGGAAAATCTTCCTACAGGAAACCCTTGACAGGAACACCTTTTTTGTCCTTGCAAAAAATCGGGATCAGGCTGTCAACATTGTCAACGAGTTCGCGCCGGAACATCTGTCGCTAGCAGTCGAAGGGGCTGAAACTATTGCTAAATCGATCCGGACCTCCGGCGCCATCTTCATTGGAAATTATTCACCTGTCGCTGCTGGTGATTTCGTGGCGGGTCCGAGCCATGAACTGCCAACAGGGGGAGCTGGTAAATCGTTTGCTGGGCTGACAGTCGACCAATTCCAACGCCGAACCAGTCTGGTTCGATATGACAAGGAATCACTTCGAAAATCTATTCCGATCATTTCCCAGCTTAGCGCGGTCGAACATTTGGACGCCCACGCCCTATCTGCGACGATCCGCTTCGATTGAGGATACAGTGATAATGCGAAAGGCGTGGAGATCATTCCGTTGGTTCCGTATCCTTCTCGTATTCGTCATTGCAGTTGTCATAGTTCCACCCCTTGAGGTTGTCTATGTCCGATTCTTTAACCCACCGGTCACCAGCCTCATGCTTTTTCGTCGAATTGAAGGATTCACAAGCCGTCAATACCAAGGCGAAATTCATTATCGCTGGATCTCTCTCAATCAGGTTCCAAAGGATTTTTTGAAGGGCGTCTGGCAGATGGAAGACAGCCGATTCTTTAACCACGAGGGCTTTGACTGGATTGAAATGGAGCTCGCAATCCGGCACGCTCAGAAAAAGCATCAACCGGTGCACGGGATCTCGACAATCACGAACCAATGTACACGGTCTCTCTTCCTTTGGCAGGGAAGATCATGGGTTAGGAAAGGCCTCGAAGCTTATTTTACATTTCTCACGGAACATCTTCTCACCAAACAACGGATCTTGGAGCTGTATGTCAATGTTATTGAACTGGGAGACGGTATTTACGGAATTGAGGAAGCCTCACAACATTATTACCATATTTCGGCAAGTCAGCTGAGCCGGTCGCGATGCGCAATGCTGGCAGCTATGCTGCCGTTCCCGCGGGGGTGGAACCCACATAATCCCAGTCCACGTCTTCGAGCTCGCTATTCACTGGTGCTCCGCCGGATGAACGACGGAGGACCGATTGAGAGAAAATTTGGGGAATAACCGGCGATTCTTGGTTCTGACACTAATGCATCTGACTTAGCTCTGTTGATTGCAGAAACCTCATTTTCATAATCTCTCTATTGACAATAATTTATAAATTTTCCCATACCCTAGGTCTCACAGTAAACATTACATCCCCGATCTTCCTCGTGCGTTTGAAAAACGCTATCCCCTTGCAAGTATGCCTGAGATCAATAACACGAAAGCCGTCTCTCGATGACGAGCAAATAAACTCCCAATGTGCAAAGTATATGCAAATTGGTGAAAATATTTTGATGGTACGCGACATGAAATGCTTACCACCTCTCTTGCACTAGCAATTACGACCTTCTTCTTTACGCCTGCCGTAATAGCCGGTGATCCGGTCACGATCACCAAGGTTACCCATCATGTGAGAAAAAGTTGAGGTATGCAGAGTCGCCTTCGGCATGCACACAGGTCGAAAATGGAAATACATCCAATACGTCTACCAATCTTGGTGGGAAGCACCCCGGCCAGTTATTCATCCGATTCGTTCCAGCGAGAGCCTAACTTTTAGTCGACAGCATTTTCCTGAAATCGCCCGAACGCAAAGAGATCGGTATCATTGGCAGGATCAGGCAACACCTTGCTACAAGGAATTGACGGCATGAAGCGGAAACAAAACACCTAAACAGCGCTGAGCACAAATCAACTGCACGGTTAGTTCAATAAATATTGGTCGACATAATCCTTGGTATTCTTGAGAAAGCAAAAAAACACGCTTGTGAGAGAACAAAGCAATAAGACTTGACGCCGGCCTATCATAATAGGTAAACAGCAGCTGTCCTAAGAAAATTCGAAAATTGTAGTTTCCTACTAAAGCTTTTGTTAAAACTAGCATTGGTCAGTTTGCCTAGACAATCCGTTCGTATTTGGGCAGGCAAGAAATAAATACGGATTTTCTTGCATCAATGCGATTAACCTGATGAGTCAAATAGGCAGTGGCGATAATGGGCTTTGGGCCGGAAAGAATAATATGCATATGAACAATTGTCTAGCGGAGAGATTTTTATCGCTAGCGATATCCCACGTGCTGGAGAGAAAAGGCCGCACCGTACACAACGCACTAATTTACAGGTTGCGCATGATTTAACTACCATGTTTCAGCGTTGTCATAATTACATTTATACAAACGACGGCTTGCAAAAAATTCGAAGCATTTTATGAAACGCGGAAACTGATTTTTTCGAAATGCATGACGAAGAAAAACTCTAACATAGAACTTAGTTTTGCCACTGATCCAAAGGAACAACGTTCTGAAAGCGGCAGACGCTGCTCGTTAAGCAGATAAGATACAGCCTCTACTCGACAAAGTTAAGGAATTCTATCCATACACTTTTGAGAAAGATAAACAGATCAAACTCGAGTCTATAGCGCTTGCCTATATTTTACTCTGACCTACAATAGGTCCCTCTTATAGAGATAGAAACGGATGTAGAGGGTGCAGTATATGAAGAGCTTGTCGGACAAAATCTCGCCAAAAAGCCAGCATGGGGTTTTTTAGTTGTTTGGCAATCCTCTCTACCCGGAGAAGTCAAATCCGCGTATCGTTGCGGGTGTCTGCGAAGATTAGACATGCAGTACCATACAAGCACAATCTCATTCGTGTAAAAAATACATCTTCTAGAACAGAGTATAATTATCGGAATCCGTGCTGGAAAAACTAGCCTTTTCAATCGACGTTAAGCGGTGTACAAAAAACTGGCCTAAAGGAATTTTCTCCCTATGGCAACCGTTACGTTCGATACTCTCAAATTCGTTGAAACGCTTAAAGAAGCCGGTGTACCAGAAACTCAAGCCAAGGCTTTTTCCACAGCTGTGCGAGAGTCGCATCAGACTGCAGAACTTGCGACTAAGGGGGACATTGCTGAGTCGCGCCATGAAACTAAACAAGACATTGCCGAGTTGCGCCATGAAATGAGAGAATTGGCTTCGGCACTTCGACAGGACATTGCTGACAGGCACTATGAAATGGACGCCAAGTTTGAAAAAACGACATCAGTATTCCGACAAGAAATATCAGGCACAAAGTTTGAGCTTCTAAAATGGCTCATCGGGCTTGCCATAGCGCAGGTTGGACTTTTATTTGGGTCGCTGAAGTTTTTTTCGGTCAATTCCTAATCCAAGATAGTCACACCACGTGCTTTCAGATGTCTCAAGGTCGAGAATTAACTCACCCTTCTCCGATTTTGGGTTGGAGCGCTCGGATGTAAAGGCTTTTCGTTATCCTTTCAGAGTTGGCCCATTTCCCGCAAAAGCTTCCCGGTTTCAGTCGCCGATCCAACGATCATAAAATAGCTCGCAAAGCAGTTCCGGGCCTATTTTCTATTTTCGGTCGGATGAATATCGAGCGGGAATGATGATGCACCATGGTGTTGATTTGCTGGAAAAATAAATCGGCTTCATAGGCTTTCGGAGGGTGACATTATATCACTAAAATTCCAATCATCTATCACTTCCAGCGCCTTTATTGCGTTGGCTTATTGCTGTTTTTCAGCCCACTTTCATGGTGTATAAGCGCTTATAAAACCAATCATTTATGAGGTAGAAGCGTGTACAGCGCCCGAACTATAATACCTACCCGATTATGAGTGGCGCCGCCGTCGCTTAAACCGCAATAGAGCCATTGAACGGGCAAGAGCCGCTTCAGTCTCAACGATTTCAGCGCTGTCTAACTCCCCGTTTTGCAACGTTTCCTGGGCCCGTTTAATAGCCTCTTCGATGGTAGTCTCGTCAATATCCGATTCAGTTGCCGCCATATCGGTCAGAATCGAGACACTCATTTGATTGATCTCCGCGAAGCCATTGCCAAGTACCAGCTCCGTTTCCTTCCCGCCTTGCAGGATCTTGATTTCACCGGGCAGGAGCTGCGTCATTAAAGGAACGTGCTTGGGGTAAACACCTAGCTGGCCTTCCACTCCGGGGATCACCACCATGTCGACATCTTCGGAGAATGTCCGTCCCTCCGGAGTGACAATCTCGAGTTTCAGGGTAGCCATAGATGTTCACTCCTGACTCGCGTGGATTTCGTCGATACCGCCTTTCATATAGAAATTCTGCTCGGAGACGCCGTCGTGCTTTCCTTCGAGAATTTCCTTAAATCCACGGATCGTTTCCACAATTGTCACATACTTACCTGGCTTGCCAGTGAATACTTCGGCGACATTAAACGGTTGACTTAAGAACCGCTGAATCTTTCTTGCTCGATACACGGTGAGTTTGTCTTCCGGACTCAACTCGTCCATCCCGAGAATCGCGATGATATCTTGGAGATCCTTATACCGTTGCAAAACGCGCTGTACACCACGAGCAACGTTATAGTGTTCTTCACCGACGAATTCCGAAGAAAGGGACTTCGATGTTGATGCGAGCGGATCCACTGCAGGATAAATCCCAAGCTCAGCAATCGAGCGCTCCAACACGATGGTCGAGTCGAGGTGCGCAAATGTGTTGGCTGGTGCCGGATCAGTCAAGTCATCAGCCGGAACGTACACAGCCTGGAATGAGGTGATCGAACCTTTATTGGTGGAAGTAATTCGCTCCTGCAGATCGCCCATTTCCGAAGCTAGCGTTGGCTGATAACCGACTGCCGACGGCGTCCGACCTAGAAGCGCGGAAACCTCCGATCCAGCCTGCGAAAACCGG
>Ga0075362_10000312_pt1 | contig 13807 bp, 10 predicted proteins | sample EndMetdeltDD1762_FD_71397 | JGI IMG/M metagenome (GOLD analysis project Ga0075362, IMG submission 71397) | Populus endosphere microbial communities from Tennessee, USA - Endosphere MetaG P. deltoides DD176-2 | ecosystem: Host-associated > Plants > Roots > Endosphere | place: USA: Tennessee...
GGCGAGAAGCCTGCTCACGGCGATCGCGACGGCCATGCCGATCGGCAGCGCCAGCGCGAGCTGCCTCAGACCGGACCTCAGCACCAGCCAGACGACATCGCGCGTAGCTGCCCCCAGCGCGAGTCGGATGCCGATCTCCTGCGTCCGCTGGCTGGTGGCATAGGCCGTGACGCCGTAGATGCCGAGAGCGGACAGGAGGAGACCCATCAGCGCAAACACGGAAAACAGCGTGCTGAGGATTCTCGTCTCGCCCCTCAACCTGTCGAGGTATTCATCGAGGGTCCGCACGTCGAGCAGCGGAAGGTCGGGATCCAGCGTGCGCACTTCCTCTCGCAGCGCGTTCGCGGCCGACGCAGGGGAACGGACGCGTGCCATGACACTGAACCAGAACGTCGGGAACCGGCGGAACGGCAGGTACACCAGGGCGTCCACGTCAGGACGAAGACTCGTTTGACGAATGGGTGGACTGACGCCCACCACCGTGTTCCAGGGACCCTTCCCGAGTCGAATCTTCTTTCCAACAGGATCCTCGCCGGGCCAGTACTGCGCGACGAACCGCTGATTGACGATGACGGCTTCGGCTCCCGGCGTGCCGTCCGCAGGCGTGAACTCCCGGCCACGCGGCATCGTCAGTCCAAGCGCTTCGAAGTATCCGGCGCCGATGACCGTCGTGGCGATGCGTGGCGGCGTGCCGTCGGCACTGGCAAGCACGCGGTCGGCCATCTGCAGATACATCCGCCCTGCGCCACTCGCAGGAAGGCCTGATGCGATCGTGAACGACTCGACATCCGGCAGCGAGGCGAGACGTTCGGTGAGCCGATCCGTGAATGCCACTCGATCCGCCGGCTCCCGATACGTCCGCTCGTCGAGCGGCACCGTCATGGTGAGCACGTTGGCGGTTCGAAACCCCAGGTTCACCGTCTGCAAGGTGAACAGACTCCGAACGAGGAGACCCGCGCCCACCATCAGGACGAACGTCAGGCTGATCTCCGCCACGACGAGGGCGTGAGTCAGGAGCCGGGTACGAGTCCCACCTGTCGCCTGGCGTCCTGTTTCCTTCAATCCCCCGGTAACGTCGGTCCTGGAGATCTGCAGGGCCGGCGCGAGACCGAACAGGACGCCGGACATGACGCAGATGACCAGCAGGTACGCGAACGATGTCGCGTCCATCGACCAGTCGACCCAGTACGGGATGCCGATGGGCTGAATCGCCACGACGAACAGACGAAGGAGGAGCAGGGCGACGCCGAGGCCGACGGCCCCGCCCAACGTGCTGAGCAAGAGGCTCTCGATCAGAAGCTGACGCACGATGCGCCAGCGGCTTGCGCCCAGGGCGACCCTGATGGCGGTCTCGCGAGACCGGCGCACCGCGCGCGAGAGGAGCAGATTGGCCACGTTCGCGCACGCGATCAGCAATACGAAGGACACGGCGCCCATCAGCGTCTGGCCCATCAGCTTGCTCCGCGGGTTGACGTCCCACTCGATGTAGGGCAACACGACCGGCTCGATGCCGGCGCCCGGTCCGGAACGGCTGGCCGCAATGCGCGCGGCGATGCCGCGCAATTCGGTCTGGGCCTGCAGCGGCGGCACCGCAGACCGCAGCCGGCCAATCACCTCGAACCCGGAGCGGAGGTACCACGAGTCGCGGTTCTCGGCGGTGTCGACGATCGGGACCCACAGCGTGCTCCGGTCCGGAAACGCCATGTCCCTCGGCATGATTCCCACGACGGTGTAGGACTCGGCGCTCAACGTCACCGCGGTGCCGAGAATCGACGGGTCGCCGCCGTATCGCGTTTGCCACAGGCCGTAACCGAGGATGGCAACCTTGTTGGCTTCAGGCGCGCCGTCCTCTTCACGAAAATCACGTCCGAGCAGCGGCCTCTGTCCGATCAGCGAAAACGTATTCGGCGTGACCAGGCATCCCTCTGTCAGGTGCGGTGTGCCGCGTTCGTCGCTGATGGTGTAGCCGTTGGCCATGAAGGCGGCGAGCCCCTCGAACGATCGGGCCTGCGCGCGATATTCCAGGAAGTCCTCGTAGAACACGCCGCGCCTGTCCGAGCCGTCGGCCAGATTCCGGCTGTGGATGTGGACGATCTGCCGGGGGTTCTCGAACGGAAGGGACTTGAAGAGCGCCGCGTTGTAGATGGTGAACATCATGCTGTTCACACCGATGCCAAGCGCGATCGCGACCACGGCCGCCAGCGTGAATCCAGGGCTCTTCACGAGGATTCGCGAGCCGAATCGAATGTCCCGAAGAATGCTCATTGACAGCCACCCAGAATTGTATCAGTATACCCATACACTTGCACTTTAACGAACGGTAGATCTTCGTCGATGGACATCAGTATCAACGTAACCGACGGCGTGCCGATCTATCGGCAGATCGTCAACCAGGTCAAATACTTAGTGGCGTCAGGGCTGCTCCTGCCCGGCGAGGAGCTTCCGCCCATCCGGACGCTGGCCCTGCAGTTGAAAGTCACGCCGAACACGATCGTGAAGGCATACGGCGAATTGGAAAGCTCCGGCGTCCTGCACAAGCGCCGCGGCTCGGGGACGTTCGTGTCCGAAGGGCGCCAGCAGCTGGCGCTTCGGGAACGGCGCCGCATCATCGAGCAGCGCATCGACGCCCTGCTGGCCGAGGCGCACCAGTTGAACTTCACCGCGGACGACATCCTCCGGATGGTCCGCGAACGCAAAGCGGCCATGGATCCCGGGACCACCGCCGAACCGGCGCCCGTCGAGAAAGTGGAGAAATAGCATGGAACAGATAGTCGACGTCAACGACCTCTCGCGATCGTTCGGCAGCAAGCGCGCGCTCGATGGCGTATCCTTCCGCGCCACCGCGGGCCAGGTCTACGGCCTCGTCGGCGCCAACGGCGCCGGCAAGACGACGCTCCTCAAGCATCTGCTCGGGCTGCTGCGCGCCACCACCGGCTCGGTGCGCGTGTTCGGCCTCGACCCGGTGCGCGACCCCGTCGGTGTGCTGAGCCGCATCGGCTACCTCTCCGAGGAGCGCGAGCTGCCGGAGTGGATGCGCGTCGACGAGCTGCTGGACTACACGCGCGCCTTCCATCCGACGTGGGACGGCTCGTATGCGCGCGAGCTGCTCGAGTCGTTTGCGCTGGATCCGTCCAAGAAGGTCAAAGAGCTCTCGAAGGGCATGCGTGCGCAGGCCGGCCTGATCGCGGCCGTCGCCCATCGTCCGGCGCTGCTGATTCTGGACGAGCCCTCCTCCGGCCTCGACGCCGTGGTGCGCCGCGACATCCTCGACGCCATCGTCCGCACCGTGGCGGATGACGGGCGGACGGTGATCTTCTCGTCGCACCTGCTCGACGAGGTGGAGCGGATGTCGGACCACGTGACGCTGATGCACCACGGGCGCGTGACGCTGAGCGGCGCACTCGACGACGTGCGCCGCGGCTACCAGCGCAGCCGCGTGCGATTCGTCGAGCACCTCGATCAGCCGCCCGTCCTCGCGACCGCGCTGGCCATGGAAGGTGGCGGCCGCACGTGGAGCGTCGTCCACAGCGGATCGCTCGAGCAGTTCCATCATTCGGTCCTTGCGCTCGGCGGCGAGGTCATCGAATCACGCGACGCCACGCTCGAAGAAATCTTCCTGGCGCGCGCCGGCCGCACCCGCCAGCCGGCGGAGGTGGCATGACCACGCGGTCGCCCATCGTCGCCATCCTGTGGGAGAACTGGCGGCTGTCGCGCGTCGAGGCCGCTCAGCGCCTGGCCCAGGGGATTGTCGCGGCGTCGGCCGCGCTGACCTTTTTCCACGCCGACGCGGCCGTGGCGTTCTGGATCCTCATCGCGACGCACTCCTTCTTCTGGTTTTCCATTGCGAAGCTCAATGGCGGCCAGTTCTTCGACGGGTACAAGCCCGGATTTCCGTTCTATCTTCTCTACTCACGTCCAGTTCCGACAGTCACGATCGTCGGCGCCGCCATGCTGTACGACGCCGTCTCCTGTACGGCGCTGTATCTCGTATCCTCGGCATTCCTGCGGTTCGCCTTTGGCCCGCCGCTCCCATTGTTCTCTGTGACCGTGTTCCTCGTGGCCTACCACTTTGCTTACACCGGCGTGCAGTGGTCGACCCGAAACAGAGTCGTCCAGTGGATCGGAACGATGGCCACGTTCTTGCCGTTCTTCGCGCTGCTCAAGAATCGTGTGGCGTCGCCGCTGCAGGTCGAGTTCTCCCTCCTCGAGAACGCACTGATGGTCCTGGTTGGCGTCGTGTCGTTCGGTTTCGCGGTCGCCGGGGTCGCGCGGCAACGCCGCGGGGAAGCACGGACAGCCCCTCCATGGACCGTGGAATGGCGAGGATTCTCGGACTGGCTCGCCGGCCTGTTCCGGTTCCCCTGCCCCACCTCGTCACCGGCACGGGCACAGGTGTGGTTCGACTTGAAGTCCAGTGGACTGCCGGTGCTGGCGATCGGGTTGGCGATCGCGATCGTGCCTCCGCTGCTGTTCGCGATCGGCATTCCAATCGCGTTTGTCCGCCCCCATGCCCTTCTCAGCGCGATGGTTTCCGTACCGGCCGTGCTGATCCTCGGGGGCAACGCCTTCGGTATTCGCCGGAAACAAGGACGCACATACGCCAGTGCGTTCGAGGCGACCCAGGCGTATGGCACGGCGCGGCTGGCCGGCCTCAAGGTGCTCGTGCGGACGGCCTGCCTGGTGGCTGCGCTGATCGTTGTCGGCGTAAGCGTGTGGGCATCCAGTTCACTCGTGAGCGCATGGGGGGACTGGGTGGTCAACGGCAAAGCGGCGGCGCCGGGGCTGCTGCGGCGGCGGCGAGCAATCGAGCTTGCCGTCGGAACGATGACCGCGTACGAGTGGCTCGCGCTGGCATTCGTCGCGACCATCGTGGTGGCTGTCATCGTCGCCTCACGCGCGGCGTTCACGGCACTCCGCGCACGCTACCCCCGGCGTGTGAACATCGCGGTATGGCTGCTGCTGCTCCATGGTTTCGTGGTCGTCCTGTGTGGGCTGGCCTTCCAGCGTGGGATCGCATCGCCGTTCGCTTTCTATTCCGCGCAGGACTTGACCAATCGGGTCATTGCGGTCGTCGGGGCGGCCAGTGTGCTCGCGACGGCCTACCTGTTCTGGTCGGTTCTTGCGGAGCGGCTGCTCGCGCTGCGGCAGGCGTGCGGCGCCATTCTGGTTTCGGCGGTGTTCGCAGCGGCATGGGTGACGGTAGTCGACTCGACCGGCGTGCCGCTCAGCAGGATGCCGGCGACAGACGCCGTCCGGTTGCTGATGTGGCCGACGCTATTGCCCCTGATGGTCAGCGTCCTGGCGCCCTGGTCACTCAGCCGCGTTCGTCACACATGAGGGTAGCGATGGCAGACACGCTCGAAGACATTTTTCTGGCGCGCGCCGGCCGCAACCGGCAACAGGTGGAGGCCGCATGACGCCGCGCTCACCCGTCGCCGCGATTCTGTGGGAGCTCTGGCGGATGACACGCGTCGAGGCCGCGTGGAAGCTTGCTGTCGGGATCGTCGGGGGACTCGCCGTACTGGCGCTGTGCGCCACCTTTGCGCCTGCCGACAATGCGACGAGGTATGAGGGCATCATGGACACCGGCGCGGCGGCCGCCATGATCCTCCTCGTCCTGCCGCACTTGGTGGGCTGGCCATCTCTTGCGAGGCTCAACGGCGGTCGACCCGGGTTTCCGCTCTATCTCCATTACTCCCGTCCGGTTCGGACGGCCGTCATCGTCGGCCTTCCGATGACGTATCTCACCGCCATGTCGCCGGCGATATACCTCGTGTCGGCGCTTCTGCTGAGGGTGACCTCGGGCTACGCGTTCCCGCTGCTGCCCGTCGCGGCATGGATCGCGGCCCTCACCGTGATCTCCGGAGCGGCGGGCTGGTCGACGCGCGACAGGACCATTCCGGTGCTGGTGTGGATGTTTGCCATCACGCAAGCCTTCAGGTTCGCCACGGATCGCCTTACCGCCGTGGAGATCCCGGGCGGCTACGACTGGCCTCCGCGTCTGTGGCCGACGCTGTTCGACTTCCCGCGCACCGACTACGCGTGGATCGCCCTGATTGGCCTGGCATGTTTCGGCGTCACGGTCGCCGGCGTGACGCGACAGCGTCGCGGCGACGGGTGGGTGAAAGTGCCCTCGGCGCCACGCGACGGATTCTGGGACCGGCTCGTCGGCATCTTCCGTTTCCGGTGTCCCACTTCGTCTGCGACGCGGGCTCAAGTCTGGCTGGACCTGAAATCCAACGGAGTGCCGGTGCTGACGATCGGGGTGACGCTCGCGATCGTGATTCTGCTGGTGTCGGCGGTCAGCGGGCCCATCGATGCGGCGATCAATGCGGACCCTCGTGTGTCCTGCCCGATCGGGGAATGCTTCTACGCCCGGGCCATGCCCGCGTTCTTTACGCCGCTCTCGCTGTTGACCGTGCTGGTCCTCGCCGGAAATGCTTTCGGTATTCGCCGGAGACAAGGACGCGCGTACATGAGCCCATTCGAGGCGACTCACGCGCACGGCACCGCGCAGCTGGCCGTCCTCAAGGTTCTCGCGACGTCGGTCTGTGTCCTGGCCGCAATCATCGCGATCGGGGTGAGCGTATGGATCTCGGTGCCACTGCTGGGAGATGCGGTTTTCATCCAGCTGTGGAACGTGCCTCTGAGCAGTCGGATGCCTGCAGTCAATGGCGCCATCGCAGCGCTGACAGGGTACGAGCAGGTCTCACTGGCGGTCGTGGCGGCCGTCGGGATCGTCATCTGGGTGACGGCGTTCGCCGCGCTCGGAGCGCTCCGGACCCGCTACTCCCGTCACATCGTGGCACCGCTGCTGTTGCTCTATGGTCTTTCGCTCGTCTGGCTGGCGGTGGGGGTCCGAATGGATCCCGAAACCGCATCGCAGTTCCATCTGGACGTCGTCTACGGAGCGATGCGTTGGATCGCCGCCGCCGCGATGGTGTTCACGACCGTCTACGTCCTCTGGAGCGGCTTCGCGGAGCGCGTGCTGACGATTCGCTACGCGGGCGGCGCCGTCGCGATCTCGGCGGCATTCGGGGCGGCATGGCTGACAGTGCTGCAGATAGCCGGCGTGCAGCTCGCCGGGATGTCTGCGATGAATGCCATCCCGGTCGTGTCGCCGGCGCTGCTGCCCCTGATGGCCAGCGTCCTGGCGCCCTGGTCGCTCAGCCGCATTCGCCATACGTAAAGAACGTGGCGGCGTGCAAGGAATAGCCGTCCTCGCGCCCGCCAGGCGCGAATAACAAGAACACGGCGAACAGATCGATTGAAAGGAATTGGTCCCATGACGCTACCCGTGTGCCCGCGCCTCGTCCGTGGCCTGTTGCTGTTCGCGGCGGTCCTTCTGCGATCGCCGGCGCCGGCTGCGGCCCAGTCCGCCGCGCCACAGAAGATGGCTCCCACGCTCGCGGAGCGGCTCGACCGCCTGGCGGCGGAGATCGACCGCAACCGGATCGACCTGCACGTTCCCGGCGCCGCCCTGGCGATCGTCCGCGGCGATGAGGTGATCTTCGTTCGAGGATTCGGAGTGTCCGACGTGGAAAAGAAGACGCCCGTCACACCGGACACGCGGTTCTTCATCGGGTCGGCAACCAAGGCGTTCACCGCGACGCTCGTCGGCATGCTGGTGGACGAGGGGCGCATGCAGTGGGACGATCCCGTCGACAAGTATCTGCCCGAGTTCAAGCTTGCCGTGCAGAGCAAGGATCCGAACGACCGCGCGACGCTGCGCGACGTCCTCAGCCACCGCACCGGCTTCACACGCATGGGCATTCTCGACATCAGCACAGGAATGTCGTCGGAGGAGATCCTGCGCCGGGCGTCGTCTGCCGAACCCATTGCGCCGTTCCGGCAGCGATTCCTCTACAACAACCAGCACTACCTCGCGGCGGGATCGGCCGCGGGCGTGGCGGCCGGCACGTCCTGGCGCGCGCTCGTGAAGGCGCGGCTCCTCGATCCGCTCGGAATGGCGGCGACGCGCACGTCGGTGCGTGAGGCGTGGAACGATCCACGCACGTCGCGGGGCTACTGGTGGGACGAGGCGGGTCAGAAGGTCCGGCCGCTGACGCTCGAGACCATGGGCTTCAACATCGACGGCATCGCGCCCGCCGGAGCCATCAGTTCCACCGCCGTCGACATGACGTCGTGGCTTCGTTTCCTGCTGCGCCAGGGTGTGCAGAATGGCAAGGCGCTCATCAGTCCTGCGGCGCTTGCGACCACCTGGACGCCACAGATTCGGATCGGCGGAACGGCCGGGTACGGCATGGGTTGGATCGTGCGCGACTGGCAGGGGCAACGGCTGATCGGGCACGACGGCGCGATCGGGGGATTCAGCGCGCATGTCGGTCTGCTGCCTGACTCGAACCTTGGATTCGTCGTGCTCACGAACACCATCTCGGCGCTGCCGTCGACCGCCGCGCAGTTCGTGCCGCAGTACCTGCTCGGCGAGCTGCCGCCAGCGGCAGACGACGCCGGCGACCTCGAGCCCTATCTCGGACGCTACATCGCCAACTTCGCGACGTTCTCGAACGAGGTATTCACCATCTCCGAACGCAACCATCGGCTCGTGCTCGACATCCCGTCGCGATTGGAATCTGCGCTCAACCCGCGGCGCGCCGACGGCCGGTGGCCGCTGGCGATGACCGACCAGCTCGCGGTGTCGTTCGACCGCGACGCGGCGGGCAAGGTCGTCGGGCTGAAGCTCCACGAGGGCGGGGTGGAGTTCGAGGTTCCTCGCGAAGGCGTCGTGTTCACGCCGGAGATCCCGCTCAGCGAGCTGCAGAAATACGTGGGCAGCTATCGCGACACGGCCGGCACCGCTGCGTTCACCATCCTCATCCGGAACCAGCGCCTCGCAGTCAGGCTGCCGAACAACACGTCGTTCGATCTCCTTCCGCCAGACGCCGCCGGACGCCGGGCCACCCGCGCGAACCTGGGAATGAGCGTGACCTTCGAGGAATCGCCGAGCGGCGCCGTCTCCGCCATGAACCTCCAGCGTCCAGGCGCACAGCCGGTGATGCGGCTCACACCCGTCGCGTCCCCCCTGCCGACCGTTGACGAGATAATGAAGCTGCGCGGCATCGCCGCGTCTTCTGCCATCACCACCATGCGCACGACCGGTAGTATTCGCTTCCCTCAGTCCGGCGTGGAGGGGCGGTTTTCATCCTCCATTGCCGGAGACGACCGACTGCGAACAGATGTCGATCTCGACGGGCTGGTGCAGATCCGGACGGTACTGAACCAGGGCCGCGCATGGCGGGACGCGAGCGGTGCGCCGTCCCAAGAGCTGACAGGAAAACCGCTCGCGCAGATCCGGCTCGGAACGGCGCTCTTCGGCGACTGGCGCAAGTACTACGACGCCGTCCGCGTGGTGCGCACCGGTGTGCTCGGCGGGCGAAAGGTCTATGGCGTCCAGCTCGAGTCAGCCGGCCTGCCGCCCGTGTTTGTGGCCGTGGACGCGGAGACTGGCGACGTACTCGAGACTCGGCAGACGATATGGTCTGCGGAGGGCGGCGCGGCGGTGGCGATACCGGTGACGACGACGTACTCGGACTACCGCGAGGTCGGCGGGATGCGCGTGCCCCACCGCTACATCGTGGCCACCGACGTGGCCGGACGCACGATCTTCCAGGTGGAGCGCGTCGAAGTCGGCGTCACCCTGGCACCGGAACTCTTCACCCATCAGTCACTGACCGTGTCGGGTGGACGTCGGTGAGGCGTGCTCGACAGCAACGGGGTGGCGCTTTGCTAACGAGTCGGGTTGATTCCCATGGACACTGCTCAACTCCTCTTCCGCATACGGAACACCAAGGACTCTGGGGAGGTCCTCGACAAGGTTCACGGCTACCTGGCTGCTCTGCTGCAGAACGGCCAGATCGTCGGCAATGGCCCGCCCATGGCGAAAGTCAGGGGCGGCTATCTGGTCATCGTGAGCCTGCCTGAGACCGATGCGCTCGCCGACCGATTTGCAAACAAGTGGGTGCGCAAACGCCGTCGAGAACTCGTGGCTGTTGGAGTCGACCGGCCGAAGGTGACGCATCTCGGCACCGACCCTGAAAGCCGAGCGCCGTGCAGGTGCCGGAAGCCGCCATTCCTGATCCTGTTCACGACGTTCATCAACGCCGAACCGCCGCTGCGATGCGGCGCATGCTTTGGTCCGATCGCCCTCTACAAGGTGCCCGCGACCAACGAGGCGGAGAATCACCAGGATCTGCTGTGGTGGCAGGATACGTATCAGGCCATGGACTGGTTGTTCATCGGAACCGGGCCCGGCGAGCGGTTCGCCCACGATCAGCTATCTCGTGTCGATAGCGAGCTGTCGACGGATGGACGAGAGCGGGCGCGTCGACTCGAGAAGAAGGTTCGCGTCCCGGTGTACTACTATCTCTCGAAGCATTTCGGGCGTAGCGACCGGGCGGAACGGAAACGCACGTGTCCCTCCTGCGGCGAGGCCTGGCTGCGCAAGGAGCCGCTGCATCGAATCTTCGACTTCCAGTGCCAGCGTTGTCGCCTGCTGTCCAACGTGGCGTTTGATGTGCGGTTGGGAGAGTGAAGCAGACGCGACCGACCTGCAGAAGAGCATGCACTTTCTCGATCGTCACGCCGGGAACCGACTGACCCGCCCGGTGGACGCGGGCTAGTTGGAGTCGAGCGTCTTCACGTCCTTCATCTCGCGAAGGATCCTCCGCATGTCTTCCACGACTTTCATCTGTTCGAGCGACGCGCTCATGGTGTCGGCGGTGGCGCGTACCGCATCGACCACGGCGTCACGCGCAGCGTCGGTGACCACACGGGCCTCTTCGCTCAGCGCGCGCGCCGACTCGGCGGCGGTGCGTGCCTCCTCGCCGACGGCACGCGCCGTCTCCGCCGTCTCGCGCAGCTGCTCCCGCTCCTGCCGGATGATCTCGAGCGTCTCGCGGTGATGATCGCGGGCCTCACGCGCAGCCTCCGCCAGCCGCCTGACCTGCTCGGCCTCGTTCCGGGCAGCTTCGGTCAGGCGGCCTTGCGCAGTCCCACCCCCCACTTCGTCGTCACGGCGTTCGTTCATGAGATCACCTGTCGCCAGATTACCGGGGGACTGCCCCGGAGCGATGTCCCAAACCGGACGGAACGAGCTCGAGCTCATCCGGGCTGTGCCGTTCGGAACAGCGAATGTGCTGAGCTCGGAGGTACGCTCATCGGCATCGGAGAAATTGGCCATGCGACGAGACGAACGTGCTTCAGCTTCACTACCCTCGAGACCCGGCGTGGTGCGGCGCCAGCCCGCCAACCTGCTGTGGACCGTCACCCAGCGCATCGAGAGCAACGAACGGGAGTTGCGCGTCCAGTTCACGCGGATCGCGCAGCTCCAGGCTCAACTCGATTTGGTAGTGGCCGCGCTCCGGCGTTCGCCGGTCGGCCTTCATGTGTGATGGTCCTGCGGCTGCGCGGACCCCTGTGTCCGGAGATACCGCGTTGAGCGCCGAACGGCCGGCGCCAGCCTCTCCGACGCGAACCATTCTGCGCCCGGTCCTGTTGCTGCTGGCGGTCGCCGTCGGGCTCTGGCTGCTGTTCACGCTGCGGGGCGTGATCCTGCTCCTTCTGCTGTCGATGGTGTTCGCCTACCTCGTCGCGCCCCTCGTGGAGCTCCTGTGCCGGCCCATCACATGGCGTCAACGTCCGTGGGCCATCCCGCGTTCACTCGCGATCGCGTTGGTGTATCTCGCCTTGTTCGCGGCGGTGGGCGCCGCCAGCTACGTCCTGCTGCCTCTTCTCGGCGCGCAGGTCACGGATCTCGGCCGCCAGGTTCCGAGCTACATGGCCCACGCGCGCGACAAGCTGCAGGCGTGGCAGCACGTCGTCAATCCCGATCGTTTTCCTCAGGGCGTTCGAGAGGCCGTCGATCGGACGTTCGCCCGGACGGTCGACGCAGCGGGGGACTCTCTGAGTCACGGCTTCGGCGGCCTGCTGCCCCTGCTGGGCTATCTGCCGTGGTTCGTCCTGATTCCGGTCGTGGCGTTCTTTCTGTTGAAAGACGGCGCGGCATTCCGCCGGACGATGCTCCTGACCCTGCCGCGCGGTCGGCTTCGCGGACGCGGCGCGGAGGTGTTCGAGGACATCAATGACGCGCTCGCGGCCTACATGCGCGCCGCGCTGCTGGCCTGTCTCCTCGTCGGCGTGCTGTGCACGATCGGCTTCGTCTTGATCGGCGTGCCGTACGCGCTCCTCCTTGGTGTCGCGGCCGGCCTGCTCGAGTTCATCCCGTTGGTCGGTCCCCTCGCTGTCGCCATTGGGGTAACGCTGGTCACCGGCTTCCATTCGATCAACCAGGCCTTGTGGGTGGTCGCGTTTCTCGGGGCGCTGCGACTCGCACAGGACTACGTGGTCTTTCCGCGGCTCGTACGCCGGGGGATCCACATGCATCCGCTGGGGGTGATTCTGGCAGTTCTCAGCGGCGCCGAACTCGCGGGGGTGGCTGGCATCTTCCTGGCCATCCCGGCCGTCGCCGTGTTGTCTGTCATGCACCGGCACTTGCTGGAATACCGCGGGAGTCTCGGACTGGTGTCCGACCTGTTGAAGCCCGCGCCATCCGCTCCGGAGGCGGCGCGTACGACGTCCGCCCCGCTCGCGGCTCCGATCGCCGTTCCTCCGACCGATACGCCCGCACTGGAGCCACCTCAATCACGTGGCACCCACTGAGCCGGGAGATTTGCAGAACGATGTCGATTTCCGGCAAGCTCGTTCGTCGTCCCCATAAGGCGCCACAATGGCGCCGGCTCACACAAGGAGACAGAAGATGCGGGTGATGGTGTTCGGGAAAGCCAGCGAGCAGAGCCAGATGGACGGGCCCCCCACGCCCGAGCAGCTCGAGACGTTCGCGGCGATGGACCGGTTCACCGAGGAGCTGGTCAAGGCCGGCGTCTTCGTGGCCGCTGCCGGGCTCAAGAACAGCGACCAGGCCAAGCGCATCGTCCGCGAAGGCTCCCGCCAGACGGTCATCGACGGGCCGTTCGCCGAGACCCGCGAGTTGATCGCCGGCTTCTACATCTGGGAGGTCAAGGACATGGACGAGGCCCTGGCCTGGGCGAAGCGCGCCCCCAATGTCATGTCTGGCCCGTCCGAGATGGAGATCCGCCCGTTCTACGAGGCGGCGGATCTGGCCGATTTCATGACGCCCGAGGAGCTCGCGGCGCCCCGCGAGGGGGAACGCGGGAAGCTCGGCGTCGCCTGATCGCCGAGTCGTCGTCGCCGGCTGAAGCTCCGCCTTCGTTCGGCTGATTTCGTTGGCGAGCTTCGGCGCGACAGGTCAGCTTGTCACCCCCTGCGGCCCTGGCCGACAATGCCGTGTGGCCGCAAGGGACACGCACCAGGCGGAAACGCATCAAGCCATAGAGGCGACCTTTCGCATCGAACGGGCCAGGCTCATCGCGGGCCTGGCCCGCATGGTGCGGAATGTCGATCTCGCCGAGGAGCTGGCGCAGGACGCGCTGGTCGTCGCCCTGGCGGAATGGCCGAAGTCCGGCGTTCCGGACAATCCGGGCGCCTGGCTGATGGCCGTCGCCAAACGGCGCGCCGTCGACGCCTTCCGGCGCGACAAGATGCGCGAGCGCAAGCACGAGGAAATCGCGCGAACGCTGGACGAGACGCGCGACGACGCGGTCGCGGCGATGGAAGCGGCCGTGGACGATGATCTCGGCGACGAGCTGCTGGGCCTCATCTTCACGGCCTGCCACCCGATCCTGTCGCCCGACGCCCGCGCGGCGCTCACCCTCAAGGTGGTCGGCGGCCTGACGACCGACGAGATCGCCCGCGCCTTCCTGTCGAGCGA
>Ga0075362_10000313_pt1 | contig 13796 bp, 13 predicted proteins | sample EndMetdeltDD1762_FD_71397 | JGI IMG/M metagenome (GOLD analysis project Ga0075362, IMG submission 71397) | Populus endosphere microbial communities from Tennessee, USA - Endosphere MetaG P. deltoides DD176-2 | ecosystem: Host-associated > Plants > Roots > Endosphere | place: USA: Tennessee...
GTCGCGATCGTCCCGGGCCATCCCGAAGGCGCGGTCACCGTCTTCTACGGCTACGGCCGCCGGCAGACGGGGCGCGTCGGCACGCCGGCCGACAAGGCGGCCCGCGAGTTCGACGTCTACAAGCTTCGCACCTCGGACGCGCTGCATTTCGGCGGCGGCCTCGAGATCGCCAGGGTCGGCCGCTACCTGCTCGCGCGCACGCAGGAACACCACCTGATGGAAGGACGCGCGCCGGTGCGCGTGGCCAGCCTCGACGAATACCGCAAGGACCACGAGGTCATCAAGAAGCAGGGCGAGCGGCCGGCGAAGACGCTGACGCTCATCCCCGAGTGGGACTACTCGCAGCACCACAAGTGGGCGATGTCGATCGACCTGACGTCGTGCACCGGCTGCGGCACCTGCACCATCGCCTGCCAGGCCGAGAACAACATCCCGGTCGTCGGCAAGGAGCAGGTCGACAAGGGACGCGAGATGCACTGGATCCGCGTCGACCACTACTACGAGGGCAACCCGGAAGACGTCAACGCGATCAAGACGTACCACCAGCCGGTGCCCTGCATGCAGTGCGAGAACGCGCCCTGCGAGCTGGTCTGCCCGGTCGGCGCCACGACGCACAGCGCGGAAGGCCTGAACGACATGGTCTACAACCGCTGCGTCGGCACCCGCTACTGCTCCAACAACTGCCCGTACAAGGTGCGGCGCTTCAACTTCCTGCTCTATCAGGACTGGGATACGGCGAGCCTCGAGCCGCTGCGCAACCCCGACGTCACCGTCCGGAGCCGCGGCGTCATGGAGAAGTGCACCTACTGCGTGCAGCGCATCAACTACGCGCGCATCGACGCCAAGCGGCAGGATCGGACGATCCGCGACGGCGAGATCGTGCCGGCCTGCGCCTCCGCCTGCCCGGCCGACGCGATCGTGTTCGGCGATCTCAACGACCCGAACGCGCGCGTGACGAAGCTCAAGGCGCTCGAGCGCGAGTACGGCATCCTCGAGGATCTCAACACGCGGCCGCGGACGACGTACCTGGCGGCGTTGAGCAACCCGAATCCCGAACTGTCATGATTAATCCGAAGCCTGCGACCTACGAGCCGGCCCCGCTGATCGAGCCGGGCCACACCTTCGGGTCGATCACCGACAAGATCGCCGGGGTCGTGCTGACCACCAACCAGCCCCTCAGCTGGTTCGTCGTCATCTCCATCGGCTTCATGATCATGGGCATGCTGGGGATGGCGATCACCTGGCTGCTGATCAAGGGCACCGGCATCTGGGGCGTCAACATCCCCGTCGGCTGGGGCTTCGCGATCATCAACTTCGTCTGGTGGATCGGCATCGGCCACGCCGGGACGCTCATCTCCGCGATCCTGCTGCTGCTCAAGCAGGGCTGGCGGACCTCGATCAACCGCTTCGCCGAAGGCATGACGATCTTCGCGGTCATGTGCGCGGGCCTCTTCCCGCTCGTGCACACCGGCCGTCCGTGGCTCGCCGCCTACTGGCTGTTCCCCTACCCGAACTCGATGGGCATCTGGCCGCAGTTCCGCAGCCCGCTCATCTGGGACGTGTTCGCCGTCTCGACCTACTTCACGGTCTCGCTGCTCTTCTGGTACGTGGGCCTCATCCCCGACCTGGCGACGCTGCGCGACAAGGCGAAGCTGAAGCCCGTGAAGATCGCCTACGGCATGCTGGCGCTCGGCTGGCGCGGATCGGCGCGCCACTGGCAGCGCTACGAGCACATCTACCTGCTGCTCGCCGGCCTCTCGACGCCGCTGGTCCTCTCGGTCCACACCGTCGTGAGCTTCGACTTCGCGGTCGGCATCATCCCCGGCTGGCACGCCACGATCTTCCCGCCCTACTTCGTCGCCGGCGCCATCTACGCGGGCTTCGCGATGGTGCTGACGCTGGCGATTCCGCTGCGGAAGATCTACGGCCTCGAAGACTTCATCACGATGCGCCACCTCGAGAACATGGGCAAGGTGACGCTCGTGACCGGGATGATCGTCGGCTACGGCTACATCTCGGAGGCCTTCTTCGGCTGGTACAGCGCCAACAAGTACGAAGGCTTCATGATCTGGAACCGCATGACCGGCCCGTACTGGATGTACTACTGGGTCCTGGTCCTCTGCAACATCGTCACGCCGCAGGTCCTGTGGTTCAAGAGCGTGCGGACGAGCACGCTGGGACTCTTCGCCGTCGCGATGGTGGTCAACGTCGGCATGTGGCTGGAGCGCTTCGTGATCGTCGTCACGTCGCTGCACCGCGACTTCCTGCCGTCGTCGTGGGGGATGTACTACCCGACGATCTGGGACTGGATGACGTTCATCGGGACGATCGGGATGTTCCTGACGCTGTTCTTCCTGTTCATCCGCTTCCTGCCGATGATCTCGATCTTCGAGATGCGCACGATGGCGCCGGCGGCGAAGACGCACGACCCGGAGGCCCACTGATGGAGACGGCGCACACGCTGCCCCCGGCCATCCACGGCATCATGGCCGAGTTCGAGACGCCGAAGGCGCTCATCGCGGCCGCCAAGCGCACGTACGCGGCGGGCTACCGCAAGATGGACGCCTACTCGCCGTACCCGATCGAGGAGGCGTGGGAGGCGATCGGCCACCACGATCGGCGGCTGTCGTTCATCGTGCTCGCCGGCGGCCTCACCGGCCTGCTGAGCGGCATCGGCCTGCAGGAGTGGGTGCACCTGTACGCGTATCCGGTCAACATCGCCGGCAAGCCGCTCAACAGCTGGCCGCAGTTCGTGCCGGTCTGCTTCGAGCTGACGATTCTCTTCGCCGCGCTCTCGGCGGTCATCGGGATGATCGTGCTGAACGGGCTGCCGCAGCCGTACCACCCGGTGTTCAACGTCGAGGCGTTCTCGCGCGCGAGCCGCGACCGGTTCTTCCTGGTCGTGGAGTCGGAGGACCCCAAGTTCGATCGGCAGGGGACGGCGGAGTTCCTGAAGGGCCTCGACGCCAGCGAGGTGACTGAAGTTGAGCCGTAATCCGATGTCCGACGTCCGACGTCCGAGGCCCGAGGTCCGGCGGGCGAAGTCCGGTCTTGTCGTCGCGGCGCTGCTGCTCGCGGCCGCCGGCTGCCGGCAGGACATGCACAACTCGCCGAAGGCGATCCCGCTGCGCGAGAGCGTGTTCTTCCGCGACGGCTCGAGCGCGCGTCCGATCGTCGAGGGCACCGTCGCCCGCGGCACGCTCCAGGACGACGTGACGTTCTTCACGGGGAAGGACGGCGCCGCCGAAGTGGACGCGCTGCCGTTCCCGCTGACCGCCGAGGTCCTCGACCGCGGCGAACAGCGGTTCGACATCTACTGCACGCCCTGCCACGGCGTGACCGGGCGTGCCGACGGCATGATCGTCCGCCGCGGCTACCGGACGCCGCCGTCGTTCCACATCGACCGCCTGCGGCAGGCGCCGCTCGGGCATTTCTACGACGTGATGACCAACGGCTTCGGCGCGATGCCCGACTACAAGGCGCAGATCGCGCCGCGCGATCGCTGGGCGATCGCCGCCTACCTGCGCGCGCTGCAGCTCAGCCAGCACGCGGTGGCGGCCGAGCTCTCGTCCGAGGACCGGGACAAGCTCTCGCAGCCGGCGGGCGCCGAGCGCAAGGAAGGCGCGGCGGCCGGGGAGCACAAGCAGTAATCATGCGAAATAGCAGCGAACGAGCGCAGCGAGCGTGTCGGGGGGTCCGGCGGGGCGAAGCCCCCCGGGGTAATTGATGGACACGAACGTTCTGACCACGATCGACACCGCAGGCATCGAGCGCCTGCAGCGCCGCGGGCTGATCGCCGCGGGCGCGGGGCTCGTGGTGGGCGCCATCGGGGCGTTCCTGCAGCCCAATCAGCTCGCACCCGCGCTCCTCGTCGGCTTCTGGTTCTGCATCGGGCTGTCGCTCGGCTGCCTGGCGCTGCTGATGCTCCAGCACATGACCGGCGGACAGTGGGGGCTGGTCAGCCGCCGCATCTACGAGGCGGGCGCGCGCCTCCTGCCGTTCTGCCTGCTGCTGTTCATCCCGGTCGTGGTGATGATCCCGCAGCTCTACGAGTGGTCGCACGCCGACGTCGTCGCCGCCGACGAGATCCTCAGGCAGAAGGCGCCGTACCTGAACACGACGTTCTTCATCGTCCGCGCCGCCGTCTATTTCGCGGTGTGGATGTTCTGCATGTGGACGCTCGACCGCTGGTCGGCGGCGCAGGATCGCGGCGAGGTGGCGACGACCGAAGCCGACACGCGGCGCTTCCGCGTGATCAGCGCGCCGGGGCTCGTCATCTACGTCATCCTGATGAGCCTCGCCTCCGTCGACTGGGCGATGTCGCTCGATCCGCACTGGTACTCGACGATCTACGGGCTCATCCAGGTCGTCGGCCAGGGCCTGTCGGCGCTCGCCTTCGGGATCGCCGTGCTCGCGATGCTCTCGCCGCGCGAGCCGATGACGCACGTGCTGCGCGCGAGCCACTTCCACGATCTCGGCAAGCTGATGCTGGCGATCGTGATGCTCTACGCCTACTTCTCGTTCTCGCAGTTCCTGATCATCTGGGCCGGCAACCTGCCCGAGGAAATCCCGTACTACCTCGAGCGGCTGCACAACGGCTGGCAGCCCGTCACGATCCTCCTGGTCGCCGGACACTTCTTCCTGCCGTTCTGCCTGCTGCTGTCGCGCGACCTGAAGCGGCGCCCGAACCTGCTGGCGCGCGTCGCCTGGTTCATCGTGGCGATCCGGCTGCTGACCGACATCTGGCTCGTGGCGCCGACGTTCAACCAGTCGGGCACGCCGATCACGCTCGCGCTCGTCGGGATTCCCGTCGGCCTCGGCGGCGTGTGGGTCTGGCTCTTCGCGCAGCAGCTCGGCAAGCGCGCGCTGCTGCCGGTGAACGACCCTGACTTCCGGCACATGCTCCTGCACGGGCACGAGGGGGGCCACTAGATCATGTCCGCGCACCCGCAGCATCCGCACGGCGAGCTGGTGAACGAGAACGTTCACCACGAAGAGAGCGACATCAACGTCCGCGCGATCGTCACGTTCATCGTGGTGCTCGCCGCGGTCGTGCTGGCGATGAACGCCCTCTGTCTGGGTCTGTTCAAGCTGCTCGACAAGATCGAGGACAAGACGCAGCCGGTCGTCTCGCCGCTGGTCGCGGCGCCGGCGACCAAGGGGGACCAGTTCCCGGCGCCGTCGCTCCAGGAGACGCCGTGGCTGGATCTCACCAAGCTGCGCGCCGAGGAAGCAGCCTACCTCCACGGCTACGGCTGGGTCGATCAGTCGGCCGGCATCGGCCGCATCCCGATCGATCGCGCGAAGGCGCTGCTCCTCCAGAAGGGACTGCCGGTCCGTCCGGAGCCCGTCGACGAGCACGCCGGCACGCGCGTCGCCTCCACCGGCGAGTCGAGCGGCGGACGGAACCTGCCCGGCGGCGGAGCGGATCAATCGGGTGCGGTGCCGGCGGCAGGTGCTGCAGGTGCTGCAGGTGCTGCAGGTGCTCCAGGTGCTCCAGGTGCTACAGGTGCGGCGCCGAAAGGACCGGGGCTGTGAGCAGGACGGCGGCATTCGGGCTGGCGCTCGCGCTGATGGTGCCGGGGGCTGCGTACGCGCAGTACGGCGATGCGCCGCCGCGCTCGACTGCTGCGGCCGCGAAGACCGGCATCCTCAAGGAAGTCAGCATCGAACAGCGCATCGGCCAGCAGCTGCCGCTCAACCTGCCGTTCAAGGACGAAGCGGGCAACGAGGTCCGCCTCGGGCAGTTCTTCGGCGGCAAGCCCGTGGTCCTGGCGCTGGCGTACTACGAGTGCCCGATGCTGTGCACGCAGGTGCTGAACGGGATGACCGGCGCGCTCAAGACGCTCTCGTTCGACGCCGGCAAGGACTTCGAGGTCGTCGTCGTCAGCATCGATCCGCGCGACGGCTTCCGGATGGCCGGCGCGAAGAAGGCGACCTACCTGGCGCACTACGGCCGTCCGGCGACGGCCGCCGGCTGGCACTTCCTGACCGGCGCCGAGACGTCGATCAAGCCGCTGGCGGAGGCGATCGGGTTCCACTACGCGTACGACACGAACCTGAGGCAGTACGCGCACGGCGCGGCGATCTACGTCGCGACGCCGAAGGGCGTGATCTCGCGCTACCTCCTCGGCATCGAGTTCGCGCCGCGCGACCTGCGGCTGGCGCTCGTCGAGGCGTCGAACAACGCCCTCGGGACGATCGCCGACCAGGTGCTGCTGCTCTGCTACCACTACGACCCGACGACGGGGAAGTACGGCGCGGCGGTGCTGAATGCCATCCGCGCCGGATTCATTTTGACGGTCGGCGCGTTTCTGACGTTCCTGTTCGTCAGCCTCCGCCGGGAAGCCGCCGCCGCCAAAGCAGCGGCGGGACGGACCGGCGATCCGATGGCGACACGCACGTAAACCAGAATGTTCACGAACTTTCCCTTCTTTCCGCAGGCAGCCTCGGAGCAGGCAGGGCAGATCGACGCCCTCTACTTCTTCCTGGTCGCGGTCACGGCGTTCTTCACGGCGCTCATCGCGATCCTGGTCGCCGTGTTCGCGGTCAAGTTCCGCCGCAAGCACGACACCGAGGTCGGCGAGGCGATCCACGGCTCGCTCGCGCTCGAGCTGCTCTGGACGATCATCCCGCTCGGCATCACGATGGTGATGTTCGTGTGGGGCGCGCAGGTGTTCTTCCACATGACGCGCCCGCCCAAGGGCGCCATGGAAATCTACGTCGTCGGCAAGCAGTGGATGTGGAAGGCGCAGCACATGGACGGCGCGCGCGAGATCAACGAGCTGCACGTCCCGATCGGCCGCCCGGTGAAGCTGATCATGGGGTCGGAAGACGTCATCCACAGCTTCTTCATCCCCGAGTTCCGCGTGAAGGCCGACGTCATTCCCGGCCGCCTCAACACGATGTGGTTCACCGCGACCAAGCCGGGGCGGTACCACCTGTTCTGCACGCAGTACTGCGGCACCAAGCACTCGGCGATGATCGGCTGGGTGACGGCGATGGAGCCGGCCGAGTACGAGGCGTGGCTCGGCGGCGGCGGCGCGGGCGGGACGATGGCCGACGCGGGCGCGAAGCTGTTCCAGGATCTCGCCTGCGCGACGTGTCACCTCGACAACGGCCAGGGCCGCGGTCCGGTGCTGAAGGGCGTCTACGGCAAGCCGGTCACGCTCCAGACCGGCCAGACCGTGACGGTCGACGACGCCTACATCCGTGAGTCGATCCTGATGCCCCAGGCGAAAGTGGTGGCCGGCTTCCAGCCCATCATGCCGACGTTCCAGGGCCTGGTGACCGAAGAGCAGCTGCTGCAGCTCATCGCCTATGTGAAGTCGCTCGGCGATCCGCAGGGAGCGACGAAATAGCCATGGATACCACCACCGCAACACCCACGCTGAACTATCTCAACAACGGCTACGGCCTCAAGTCGTGGCTGTTGACGAAGGACCACAAGCGCATCGCGCTGCTGTACCTCTGGTCCATCACGGCCTTCTTCTTCCTCGGCGGCTTCTTTGCGCTGGTCATCCGGCTCGAGCTGCTGACGCCGGCCGCGGATCTCGTGCAGCCCGACACCTACAACAAGATGTTCACGATGCACGGCGTCGTGATGGTCTTCTTCTTCCTGATCCCGTCGATCCCGGCGGTGCTCGGCAACTTCCTGCTGCCGATCATGATCGGCGCGAAGGACCTCGCGTTTCCGCGCATCAACCTCCTGAGCTGGTACATCTACGTCCTGGGCGGGCTGTTCACGGTGGCGGCGGCGATCACCGGCGGCGTCGACACCGGCTGGACGTTCTACGCGCCCTACAGCACCTCGGCGTCCAACAGCAACGTCATCCTGGCGGGCGTCGGCATCTTCATCACCGGCTTCTCGTCGATCCTCACCGGCCTCAACTTCATCGTCACGGTGCACCGGATGCGCGCGCCGGGGCTGACGTGGTTCCGCCTGCCGCTGTTCGTGTGGGCGCACTACGCGACCAGCCTGATCATGATCCTGGGCACCCCGGTGATCGCGATCACCGTGCTGCTCGTCGCGGCCGAGCGCGGACTGCACCTGGGGATCTTCGATCCGGCCCTCGGCGGCGATCCGATCCTGTTCCAGCACCTCTTCTGGTTCTACTCGCACCCGGCGGTCTACATCATGATCCTGCCGGCGATGGGCGTCGTCGCGGAGCTGGTGCAGGCCTTCTCGCGCAAGAACATCTTCGGCTACACGTTCGTGGCGTTCTCGTCGCTGGCGATCGCGATCATCGGGTTCCTCGTCTGGGGCCACCACCTGTTCGTGGCGGGCCAGTCGACCTACGCCGGGCTGGTGTTCTCGATCATCAGCATGTTCGTCGCGATTCCGTCCGCGGTGAAGGTGTTCAACTGGACGGCGACGATCTACAAGGGCTCGGTGTCGTGGGACTCGCCGATGCTCTACGCGTTCGGCTTCATCGGGCTGTTCACGATCGGCGGGCTGACGGGGCTCTTCCTGGCGACGCTCGGCATGGACATCCACATGCACGACACGTACTTCATCATCGCGCACTTCCACTACGTCATGGTGGGCGGCGCGATCTTCGGGTACCTGGGCGGCATGCACTACTGGTGGCCGAAGATCACCGGCCGGATGTATCCCGAAGGCTGGGCGAAGTTCGCGTGCCTGAACATCTTCGTCGGCTTCAACCTGACGTTCGGACCGCAGTTCATCGTCGGCTACCTCGGCATGCCGCGCCGCTACGCGATGTACTCGCCGGAGTTCCAGGTGTGGAACGTCCTCTCGACCGCCGGCGCGACGATCCTGGGCGTGGGCTACCTGATTCCGATGATCTACTTCACCTGGTCGCTGAAGAATGCGCCGCTCGCCGGCGCAAACCCGTGGGGCGCGCGCGGCCTCGAGTGGGAGACCCCCTCGCCGCCGCCCACCGAGAACTTCGCCGTCACGCCGGTCGTGACGGAGGGCACGCACCAGTACGCCCCGAGCCGGGAGGTCGGCATTGTCTGACGCGCCGTCGAGTTACCAGCCGCCGCCGGTGGCGATTCATCCGGCGCCCGTCGTCGAGCACGCGCACCACCCCTGGCTGCAGCACCATTTCGACAACATGGAGCAGCAGGCCGAGGCGTCGACGCTCGGCATGTGGGTGTTCCTGGTCACCGAAATCATGTTCTTCGGCGGCCTGTTCATGGCGTACCTCGTCTACCGCCATGCGTCGCCGTCGGGCTTCCAGGAAGCCAGCCATCATCTCAACATCTACTGGGGCGCGGCCAACACCGCGATCCTGATCGTCAGCTCGCTGACGATGGCGCTGGCGGTGCGGGCCGCGCAGACGAGCCAGTCGGCGAAGACGCAGGTCGGCTGGCTGCTCGCGACGATGGCGTTCGGCGCCGCGTTCCTCGGCATCAAGGCGATCGAGTACTACGACAAGTTCCGCGACCACATCGTCCCCGGCCCGAACTTCCAGTGGGAAGGGGCGTACCCGAAGCCGGCGGAGCAGTTCTATTCGCTCTACTTCGCGATGACCGGCCTGCATGCGCTGCACATGGTCATCGGCCTCGGCATCATGACCGTGATCGCGATCATGGCGTGGCGCAAGACGTTCGACGAGGAGTACTACACGCCGGTCGAAGTCGCCGGCCTCTACTGGCACTTCGTCGACATCGTGTGGATCTTCCTGTTCCCGCTGCTGTATCTCATCGGGCGCCACTATCATGCGGGATGAATCTGTAGCTTCCGCTGCGAGGCGGAACGAGTTCCGGGAGTTCGCGAGATGAGCGGCCACGTCGCGCCAAAGAGCATGTATTACGCGGTATTCGCCGCGTTGATGATCGGCACCGCGCTGACGGTCCTCGTCGCGTTCTACGACCTCGGCCCGCTGAACAACGTGCTGATGCTCGGCATCGCGATGACCAAGGCGGCGCTGGTCGTCCTCTTCTTCATGCACGTCCGCTGGAGCACGCGCCTCACGTGGGTCGTCGCCGCGTCCGGGTTCGTCTGGCTCCTGATCCTGTTCGGGCTGACGATGATGGACTACCTGAGCCGCGGCATGGTGCCGGGGACGTGGCGCTAGCGCCACGTCAATTCCGCGACCCCACAACGCCGCAACGCCCAAAGAACGCCCAACGCCGCAACGCCCAGAACTCCCAAGGGTAAGACGCGAGGCAGTGAAGCTTCCGGTCTTGCCCGGAATCGCCATTCACCGACGGCGGGCCGCCGCTCACCGAGGCCCGTGACCCAGCCTGTCAGCAACCCTCGTATGGTTTGTCTATACTGAAGGTTCCCATTCGACTAGTTAGTGGCCGTCAGTACGAGACATTCCTGAAATGACCGACATTTCCAACGAACTCGCCGCGCTGCGCATTCCGCAGGAGAGCCGCGGCAAGCGGGGCAAGCCCGTCCTGGTGAGCGTCATCGTCCTCCTCGTGCTGGGCGCGGGAGGGTTCGGCGCCTGGTACTGGTCGACCGCGCTGCAGGCGGCGCCCGTGAAGGTCGTGCCGGTGAGCGTCAAGGCGGGTGGCCCCAACGCGCCGAGCTCCGTGCTCAACGCGTCGGGCTACATCGTGGCGCGGCGCCGCGCGACGGTGTCGTCGAAGGTCACCGGCAAGGTGGTCGACGTCCTGATCGAGGAAGGTCATCCGGTGAAGGCGGGCCAGATCCTGGCGCACCTGGACGACACGCAGGCGCGCGCGACGCTGAACCTGGCGGAAGCGCAGCTCGGGGCGGCGCTGAAGAGCATGGCGGAAGACGAGGCCAAGCTCGCGCAGGCCGAGGTCACGCTGCGGCGGCGTGAGGCGCTGCTCAAGGAGCAGGTCGTCGGCAAGGCCGAGGTGGACGACGCGGCGTCGATCGTGGAGTCGACGCGGGCGCGAATCGCCTACTCGCAGCAGCAGATCGGCGTGTCGCGCCGGCAGGTCGAGCTGCAGAAGACGATGCTCGACGACATGGTCGTGCGGGCGCCGTTCGCCGGCGTCGTGATCACCAAGGACGCGCAGCCGGGCGAGATGATCTCGCCGGTGTCGGCCGGCGGCGGCTTCACGCGCACCGGCATCGGCACGATCGTCGACATGTCGTCGCTCGAGATCGAAGTGGACGTCAACGAGACGTACATCAACCGCGTCCTGCCCGGCCAGAAGGTCGAAGCGGTGCTCGACGCGTACCAGGACTGGCAGATCCCGGCGCACGTGATCACGACGATCCCGTCGGCGGATCGGCAGAAGGCGACGGTGAAGGTCCGCATCGGGTTCGAGGCGCTCGATCCGAGGATCCTGCCGGACATGGGCGTGAAGGTGTCGTTCCTGCGCGAAGGCCCGGCCGCCGGGCAGGCGCCGACGGCGCCGCCGGTGATCGTGCCGAAGAGCGCGATCCGGAGCGTCGACGGCAAGTCGGTCGTCTACGTGCTCAACAACGACCGCGTCGAGCGTCGCGCCGTCAACGTCGGCCTCACGACGGGCGACCAGACCGAAGTGCTGTCAGGCGTCCGCGCCGGCGAGCGCGTGGTCACCGAAGGACCGCAAACGCTCAAAGACGGGGACAAGGTGAAGGTTCAGTAATAACTCGCGGCGAATGAGCGCAGCGAGCGTGTAGGGGGTCCCGGGGCGAAGCCCCCGGACTGAAAAAAAGATATGTCCAACTCCCTGGTGCAGGTCCGCGATCTCCACAAGTTGTTCCAGCGCGGCGGGCAGCGCATCGACGTCCTGCAGGGCGTCAACCTCGACATTCCCGAAGGGGACTTCCTGGCGCTGATGGGTCCGTCGGGCTCCGGCAAGACGACGCTGCTGAACCTGATCGGCGGCCTCGACACGCCGACGAACGGATCGATCACGGTGGCGGGCGACCGCATCGACAACCTGTCGGGCGGGAAGCTCTCGGCGTGGCGCGCGCGGCACATCGGGTTCGTGTTCCAGCTCTACAACCTCCTGCCGGTGCTGACGGCGGCGCGCAACGTCGAGCTGCCGCTGCTCCTCACCAAGCTCGGGAAGGCGGACCGCCGCAAGCGGGTCGAGGTCGCGCTCAAGGCCGTCGGCCTCGGCGAGCGCATGCACCACTATCCGCGGCAGCTCTCCGGCGGCCAGGAGCAGCGCGTGGGCATCGCGCGCGCGATCGTCACCGACCCGACGCTGCTGCTCGCCGACGAGCCGACGGGCGATCTCGATCGCAAGGCCGGCGACGAAATCCTCGACCTGCTGCAGGCGCTCAACCGCGAGCAGGGCAAGACGATCGTGATGGTGACGCACGACCCGCACGCGGCCGCGCGCGCCAAGCGCACTCTGCATCTCGAAAAAGGCGTGCTCGTCCAGGAGGCCGCGGCATGAAGTACCTCCCGATCGTCTGGCGCAACCTGCTCAGGCGGAAGTTCCGCACGGCGTTCACCATGGGCGCGATCTTCTTCGCGTTCCTGCTCTTCGGCGTCCTCATGGCGATCCGCTCGGCGTTCGCCATGGGCGTCGACATGGCCGGCCAGGGGCGGCTGATGGTGATCGACAAGGTGTCGATCATCAACCCGCTGCCGGCGAGCTACGAGAACCAGATCAAGACCATCGAGGGCGTCACCGACACGACGCACGCCAACTGGTTCGGCGGCTACTACCAGGACGTGAAGAACCAGTTCCCGACCTTCGCCGTGGACGCCGAGAGCTGGCTCCGGATCTACTCGAAGGAATTCGAGCTGCCCGAGGATCAGAAGAAAGCGTTCTTCGCCGACCGGACCGGCGCGATCGTCGGCAGCGGCACGGCGAAGAAGTTCGGCTGGAAGGTCGGCGATCGGGTGCCCGTGCAGGGGACGATCTACCGCCGTCCCGACGGCGGCCCCTGGGAGTTCACCATCGACGGCATCTACGACTCGAAGATCAAGGGAGCCGACAAGACCAACCTGATCTTCCACTACGCGTTCCTGCGCGAGACGATCCCCGAGCGCAGCGGCATGCGCGATCGCTACAACTGGTACGTCTTCACGGTCGCCGATCCCGACAAGGCGCCGGAGGTCGCGGCCAAGATCGACGGCCTGTTCGCCAATTCGCCGTCGGAGACGAAGACCAACACCGAAAAGGCGTTCGTCGCCGACTGGGCGAAGCAGGTCGGCGACATCGGCAAGATCATGGTCGGGATCGTCGCCATGGCGATGTTCACGATCCTGCTGGTGGCCGGCAACACCATGGCGCAGGCGATCCGCGAGCGGACCAACGAGCTGGCGGTGCTGAAGACGCTCGGCTTCAGCGACGGACTGATCCTCGGCATGGTGCTGCTCGAGTCGGCGCTGATCGCCATCGTCGGCGGCGGCCTCGGGCTCGCGCTCTCGTACACGTTCATCACCTTCAGCGGTGACCCGACGGGCGGCCTGCTGCCCGCGTTCTACTTCCCAACGCCGGCCGTCGTCACCGGAATGGCGCTCGTGCTCGTGCTCGGCCTCGCGGCCGGGTTCCTGCCCGCCTGGCAGGCGAGCCGGCTTCGCATCGTCGATGCGCTCCGGAGAAACTGAATGCTGTCCCAGATCTTTGCGGTTACCGCCGTCAACATCCGGTCCATCCGCGCCCGGCCCGGATCGTCGAGCGTCGCGGTCGTCGGAATCGCCGGCGTCGTCCTGGTGTTCGTGGCGGTGCTGTCGATCGCGGAAGGCGTGGCCGCGACGATGAAAGCGTCGGGCGATCCGATGACGGTGATGATCCTGCGCGCGGGCAGCGACACCGAGATGACCAGCGGGTTCGGGGGCGACTCGGTCCGTATCATCCAGGATGCTCCCGGCATCGCCCGCGACGGCTCGGGCGCACCGCTCGTCTCGCCGGAGCTGTTCGTCGTCGTCGATCACCCGCTGAAGCGATCCGGC
>Ga0075362_10000314_pt1 | contig 13742 bp, 12 predicted proteins | sample EndMetdeltDD1762_FD_71397 | JGI IMG/M metagenome (GOLD analysis project Ga0075362, IMG submission 71397) | Populus endosphere microbial communities from Tennessee, USA - Endosphere MetaG P. deltoides DD176-2 | ecosystem: Host-associated > Plants > Roots > Endosphere | place: USA: Tennessee...
GGCATCTTCAAAGGTGCGGCAGGCCATGGGCTCATGGTCCGGCCGCGCCTCAAGGCAGGCGATATGGGAATTGGCGCCAGGCTCGCCCTGATAGGCGACCTTGCCCGATGGCTTGCTGCTCATGCGACGTCTTTCAAGAGATTGCGGGCCCGTTCCAGATCGGCGTGCGTATCAACGCCCAGTGGAACGCTGTCAACCCGCACCACCGCAATCTTCATGCCATTATCGAGCGCCCGCATCTGTTCGAGTGAGCGCTCCTTCTCGCGGGGCGACTGCGGCAGGCTAACGAAACGTTCCAGCGCCTCCCGGTGATAGGCATAGATGCCGATATGTTGCCACCAGGGCGGCGGCGTGTCCGGCGGCAGGTCGCGTACAAAATCGCGGGCGAAAGCCACCTCGCGGGTGCTGGAAAGCGGTGCAATGGCTTTGACGATGTTGGGGTTATCCCGCTCGGCCCCGGCGGTGATCTCCGCCGCGATGGTGGAAATATCCACACCAGGATTGGTAAGGCCCGCAAGACATCTCTGCACCGCCAGGGGATCGATTGTCGGAAGATCGCCCTGAATGTTCACCACATGGGCGTATTGCTGCTTCTGGTCCCGCAAAGCGAGTGCTGCTGCCACCCGGTCGGAACCAGAGGCGAGCTTTGGATCGGTGACGATGGCATCGCCGCCTGCCATGCGCACCACATTGGCAATTTCCGCTTCCGCCGCCGCCACCAGCACATGGCCCACATTGGCTTCCTGGGCCCTTCGCCAGACATGGACGATCATCGGCGTGCCATTGATGTCGGCCATGGGCTTTCCGGGAAGCCTCGTCGAGGCCATCCGGGCCGGAATCACGACAATGGTATTCTGGTGGTCGATCATGGCTTTAAGGGAGGGCGCGGCAAATTGTGCAAGGCGCTCTTATAGATATTGCGGCTGCGGGGGCAAAGCATTAGTTAGGGCGCCGGAAAATCGACCTTTTTGCACTGGGAACACATGATGGATAGCTGGACTTTCAACAAGATCGCGGGCGCCGTGCTGGGCACGGGCCTGCTGGTGATTGGCCTTGGAACACTTGGTGCCACCATCTATCACCCCGAGACGGTTCCGCACGATAAGCCCGGCTTCAAGATCGAAGTGACAGAAGGTGAAGCTGCCGGCGGCGAAGGCGGTGGCGCTGTGGCGGCTGCATCGCTCGGAAGCTTACTGGCCTCCGCCGATGCCACGAAAGGCGCAACCGAAGCCAAGGCCTGTGCCGCCTGCCACGACTTTACCAAAGCCAGCGCCAACAAAACCGGCCCTGGCCTTTGGGATGTCGTCGAGCGCCCGATCGCCGCCCATGAAGGCTTCACCTATTCGCCGGGTGCCGTCGAGAAGGCTTCAGAGAAATGGACCTATGAAAACCTGAATACCTTCCTCTCCAACCCCAAGGGCTTCATCAAGGGCACCAAGATGGCCTTCGGTGGCGTCAAGAACGACAAGAAGCGCGCCGATCTTCTGGCCTATCTCGCCTCCCTGTCGGATGCGCCCAAGCCCTTCCCGGCACCTTAGTTTTGCCATCCCGAGTGGCCTACAAACACCGGCAATCACATTGCCGGTGTTTTGTTTTCTGATGGCCCTCATCTAAAAGTTATGCGAATCTTGCCCGGGACGGAAAAGCCATGATTTTCACACGCAGAATGCTGCTGCAGCTTCTTGGAGTCGCCGGCCTTGGTGGCCGGGGTTTCACAGTTCCCGCGTTTGCCCAGGAGCGCCAGTTCCGCCACGGTGGTACCCTGATTGAGCCGTTGAAGTATCCCGAGGGCTTCACGCAATTTGCTTATGTGAACAAGGATGCGCCCAAAGGTGGGCGCATCAGGCTTGCCACGCTGGGCTCCTTCGACAGCATCAATTCTTTTACCCTCAAGGGTGACTCGGCCTCCACCGGCGTCAATGAATTGCTGATGGAGCAGCCACTAGATGAGCCTTCGGCAGAGTATGGCCTGATCGCCGAGAGCTTCTGGTATCCGGAAGATTTCTCGCAAGTGGTGTTCCGTCTGCGCCCCGAGGCCCGCTTCCATGATGGCAAGCCCATCACGCCGGAGGATGTGATCTTCTCACTCGACAGCCTGAAGGCTAACAGCACAATGTATGCTGGCTATTACAAGGACATCAGTAAGGCCGAGCAGACTGGCGAACGCGAAGTCACTTTCCTGTTTTCTGTGAAGGGCAATCGCGAGCTTCCAAGTATTTCGGGCCAGCTCCCTGTCATTCCGAAACATTGGTGGCTCGGCAAGGACGCCGCAGGAAGGCAGCGCAACGTCGCTGAAACCACTCTTGAACCCGTTCTTGGATCGGGTCCCTACGAAATTGCCTCGATCAAGCCCGGGCAATCCTATGTCCTCCGCCGCGTCGCGGACTATTGGGGCAAGGACTTGGCCCTGAACGTCGGCCAGCACAATTTCGATGAGGTCGAACTGCAGTTCTACCAGGACCGCAACGTATTGCTTGAAGCCTTCAAGGGCGATCAGTTCGACATTCAGTTCGAGAGCTCATCCAAGCAATGGGCCACGGCCTATGACTTTCCGGCCGTCAAGGACGGTCGTGTCATTCGTGAGGACATGCCGAGGAAGGGCGTGCAGGGTATGCAGTGCTGGGCCCCCAACATCCGCCGCGCCAAGTTCCAGGATGTGCGAGTGAGGCAGGCGCTCAACCTCGCCTTTGATTTTGAATGGTCCAATACCAATCTTTTCTACGGCCTCTACGAGCGCTCACGCAGCTACTTCAACAATTCCGAGTTTGAGGCCAAAGGCCTACCCGATGCCGATGAATTGGCCCTGCTGGAGCCGCTGCGCGACAAAGTGCCGGCGGAAGTCTTCACGGCCGAATTCAAGAATCCGGTGAATGATACACCGCAGGCTCGCCGCAAAAATCTGCGTGAAGCACAACGGCTTCTGGCTGAGGCAGGCTGGAAAGGCGTTCAGCTGGGCCAGAAGCAGGTGCTCAAGAATGACAAGGGCGAGACACTTTCAATCGATTTCGTGCTCGACTCGCAAGCCTTTGAACGCATTGCGCTGCCCTACAAGGAACAGCTGGAACTGCTCGGCGTTTCAGTTTCCGTGCGCACGGTGGATGCGGCCCAGTATGAGCGCATCCAGGAAGCCTATGACTATGACATGATTGTCGCTTCCTGGGGCCAGAGCCTGTCACCCGGCAATGAGCAGCGCAACTTCTTCGGCAGTGACTTCGCCGATAAGAAGCAAAGCCAGAACTATGTCGGCATCAAAAATCCCGCCATCGATGAATTGATTGGCAAGATCATCCTTGCGACGGACCGCAAGACACTTGTCGCCGCCTGCCGTGCCATGGACCGTGTACTGATGTGGAACCATTATGTGGTGCCTATGTGGTTCAAGGCCACCGACTGGATTGCCTATTGGTCGCGCGTCCGCCATCCCGAGAATATGCCGGGCTATTCGCCGGGCTATCCTGACATCTGGTGGTTTGATGCCGAAGCCGCCGCCAAGCTGAAGAAGACGTAAAGCGCCCGCATGGGAGCCTACATCCTCAAGCGCTTGCTGCTCATGATCCCGACGCTTCTCGGCGTCATGCTTCTTACTTTCGTCATCATCCAGTTCGTGCCTGGCGGCCCCATCGAGCAGATCATTTCGCAGCTCGAAAATCCTGAAGGAGGCTCGCGCCTTGACAGCGGCAACGAGAACTTGAATCAGGACTCAAGCGAAGTGACCTCGAAGTATCGCGGCGCACAGGGTCTTGATCCTGAATTCATCAAGAAGCTTGAGGTACAATTCGGATTCGACAAGCCGGCCCATGAGCGCTTCTTGTTGATGCTCTGGAACTATCTGCGCTTTGATTTCGGCGAGAGCTATTTCACTTCAAGACCCGTCGTCAGCCTGATTGCGGAAAAACTCCCCGTTTCTGCCTCGCTCGGCGTCTGGCTGATGCTCATCACCTATCTCGTTTCCGTGCCGCTCGGCATCCGGAAGGCCGTGACCGACGGCAGCCGCTTCGATATCTGGACATCGGGCGTCATCATTGTGGGCTACGCCATTCCCAACTTCATTCTGGCGATCTTCCTCATCGTCTTCTTTGCTGGCGGCAGCTATTGGGACTGGTTCCCGCTCCGTGGCCTCACCTCCGACAATTTTGCTTCCCTTTCGCCGCTGGAAAAACTCTTCGATTACGCCTGGCATCTTGTGCTGCCACTTGCTGCCATCGGTGTGTCAAGTTTCGCCACCATGACGCTCCTTACCAAGAATTCCTTTTTGGATGAGATCAAGAAACAATATGTGATGACGGCAAGAGCCAAGGGCCTCTCCGAGCGCCGCGTCCTTTACGGCCATGTTTTCCGCAACGCCATGCTTCTGGTGATCTCCGGTTTCCCCGGTGCCTTCCTCGGAGCTTTCTTTTCCGGCGCGCTCCTCATTGAGCAAGTCTTTTCACTCGATGGCCTGGGCTATCTCATGTTCCGCGCGGTTGAAAAGCGCGACTATGCCGTGGTCTTCGCCAATCTCTATATCATGACCTTGATCGGTCTCTTCATCGCCCTGATCAGCGACCTCACCTACACCTGGATCGATCCCCGCATCGACTTCGAAAGCCGGGAGGTCTGAGGGATGGCCTTTCTTCCCCGCCTCTCCGCTCTCAACCAAAGGCGCCTCCAGCTCTTCCGCTCGAACAGGCGCGGCTACTGGTCCTTTAACATCTTCATGGCGCTCTTTGCCATTTCCCTCTTCGCGCCCTTCATCGCCAATGACCGGCCGATCCTCGCATCCTACAAGGGCGAGCTGCTCTATCCGCTCTTCGTCGACTATCCCGAAAGCAAGTTTGGTGGCTTTCTCGCCAATACCAATTTCCGCGATACAGTGAATGTGGAAGAGATTGAAGCCAATGGCTGGATGATCTGGCCACCCATCCGCTATTCCTTCAACACAGTGAATCTGGAGCTGCCGGAACCTGCCCCCTCACGGCCCGCCTTCCGGCTCACAAGTGAGCAGGCTTGCGTCAAATTTCCCCAGGGCACGAATGATCCTCAATGCATCACCGGCAATCTCAACTGGCTCGGCACTGATGATCAGGGCAGGGATGTTTTCGCTCGCGTCCTTTATGGTTTCCGCATCTCCGTGGCCTTCGGGTTGATCCTCACGCTGTTGTCGTCCGTCATCGGTGTTGTCGCAGGCGCCGTGCAGGGCTATTTCGGCGGCTGGACCGACCTTCTTTTCCAGCGTGGCATTGACATCTGGTCCTCCATGCCGGCCCTCTACATGATCATCATCGCCACCGCCTTTGTGACGCCCTCCTTCTGGCTGCTATTGATCATTCTCCTGCTCTTCTCCTGGACCGCGCTGGTCGGTGTGGTTCGTGCCGAATTCCTCCGTGCACGGAATTTTGAGTATGTCCGCGCCGCAAGGGCTTTAGGGCTCGGCAACGTGGCCATCATGTTCAAGCACCTCCTGCCAAACGCGCTGGTTTCCACTATCACTTTCATGCCCTTCATCCTGTCGGGCAGCGTCACTACGCTCACCGCGCTTGACTATCTGGGCTTCGGGCTCCCTGCGGGCTCGGCCTCGCTCGGCGAAATGGTGAAGCAGGGCAAGGAAAACCTGCAGGCCCCATGGCTTGCCATCACCGCCTTCATCATCCTCTCATCGATGCTGACGCTTCTCGTCTTCATCGGAGAGGCGGTGCGCGATTCCCTCGATCCACGAAAGACGTTTCGATGATGGCACCCCTGCTTGAGGTGAAGGACCTCTCCGTTGCCTTCACGCAAGGCGGCCAGAGCACGCTCGCTGTTGACCGTGCATCCTTCACGCTTGAGAAGGGGAAGACGCTCGCTCTTGTTGGCGAGAGCGGCTCCGGCAAATCTGTGACGGCGCTCTCCATTCTCAAGCTTCTGCCTTACCCTGCCGCCTCCCATCCTTCCGGTGAGATATGGTTCAATGGCGAAAATCTTCTGGATCGCGATGAAACAGACCTGCGCCGGGTGCGTGGCCGCGACATCACCATGATCTTCCAGGAGCCCATGACTTCGCTCAACCCGCTGCACACGGTGGAAAAGCAGATCGGCGAAATCTTGGAGCTGCACGCCGGCATTTCGGAAGAAAAAGCCCGCGTCCGCACTATTGAGCTTCTGGGTAAGGTCGGCATCCGCGATCCGGAATCCCGCCTTGCTGATTATCCGCACCAGCTCTCTGGCGGCCAGCGCCAGCGCGTCATGATTGCCATGGCCCTTGCCAACAACCCTGACCTTCTCATTGCCGATGAGCCCACAACAGCACTCGATGTCACGGTGCAGGCACAGATTCTGGAATTGCTGAAGAACCTCCAGAAGGAGTTCGGCATGGCAATGCTTCTAATCACCCATGATCTTGGCATCGTGCGCCGCATGGCCGACCATGTCTGCGTTATGCAGAAGGGAAGGATCGTGGAGCAGGGCGAGACAAAGACAATCTTTGCCGGGGCGCAACATGCCTACACCAAAATGCTGCTGGCCGCCGAACCCAAAGGCAATCCGCCGCCGCTGAAGGCCGAGGCGGAAACATTGGTGAAGACCGACAACCTCAAGGTCTGGTTCCCCATAAAACGTGGCTTCTTCCGCAAGACCATCGGCCACATCAAGGCCGTCGATGGCATCAGTTGCGAAGTGAAGGCAGGCCAGACATTGGGCATCGTCGGGGAGTCCGGCTCCGGCAAAACCACGCTTGGCCTTGCCATCCTCCGCCTTATTTCGTCGCAAGGCCCTATCATCTATCGTGGCCGCCGCATCGATGGGATCAACAGCAAGGCCATGCGGCCCTTGCGCAAAGACATGCAAATTGTCTTCCAGGATCCCTTCGGCTCGCTCTCCCCACGCATGTCCGTCCTCCAGATTGTGGAGGAAGGTCTTTTGATCCAAAAGCCCGATATGCCTGCCGCGGAACGTCGTGAGCGTGTCGCCGCCTCTCTTGCCGAAACGGGTCTCGATCCTTCCACCATGGACCGTTACCCCCATGAGTTTTCCGGCGGCCAGCGCCAGCGCATCGCCATCGCCCGGGCGCTCGCTCTCGATCCCAAATTCATCATGCTGGATGAACCCACCTCAGCGCTCGACATGTCGGTGCAGGCGCAAGTCGTCGATCTTCTCCGCAAGCTGCAAGAGAAACACAATCTCGGCTATCTCTTCATCAGTCACGACTTGAAAGTAGTGCGAGCCCTTGCCAATGAAGTGATCGTCATGAGGAATGGACTGGTTGTGGAACGTGGAGAGGGCAAGCAGATTTTCGAGAATCCTCAGGAACCCTACACTAAGGCGCTGCTCGCGGCCTCGCTCAATCTCAAACCCACCCATGGCGTGGTGAAGCAATGAGCGCATTCCTTTTTGTCACGCCCACTTGGGATGGCGATCAATGGGCCAATGAAATGAAGAAGGCCTTGCCGCGCCATGACATTCGCAAATGGCCGGCCATGGGCAATACTGCTGATGTCCAGTATGCCGCCGCCTGGCTGCCGCCGCCCAATGTGCTGCGTGAATTGCCGAATCTCAAGGTGATCTTTTCGCTGGGCGCGGGCGTTGATGCGATCCTTTCCGATCCCACGCTCCCCGATGGTATTCCGATCGTCCGCGTCAACAGCCCGGACCTCACCATGCGCATGTCGGAGCACATCGTAATGCATGTGCTGATGCATCACCGCCAGCAGGCGCGCATCCTCACAAACCAGCGCAACAGGGCATGGGATTCCTTCCCGCAGCATGCGGCCTCCGCGCTGCGCGTGGGGCTCTTGGGGCTAGGCGTGCTCGGAGAAGACGCCGCCAAGAAACTCGCCATGTTGGGCTTCCAGGTGGCGGGCTGGAGTCGCAGCCGAAAATCAATCTACGGCGTCACAAGCTTTGCCGGTACCGAAGAGCAAGACGCTTTTCTGGCCCGCACCGATATTCTTGTTTGCTTGCTTCCGGCAACGCCAGAGACTGATGGCCTGATCAACCGCACCCTCATCAGAAAACTCGCCCGCAATGGCCCGCTGGGCGCACCCGTCTTGATCAATGCGGGCCGCGGCCGACAGCAGGTGGAAGCGGATATTCTTGCAGCGCTTGAGTCTGGCGAACTGCTTGCCGCATCGCTGGATGTCTTCGGCAAGGAGCCACTGCCAAACGACAGCCCCTTTTGGTCGCACCCACGCGTCTATCTCACGCCCCATTCCGCCGCTGACAGCGAACCATCAGTCATCTGCGGTTATGTGGCCCAAGCCATCGAACAGTTTGAGAAAACAGGGTGGCTCGACAATCTGGTGGACCGCGCCCGCGGCTACTGACGATTTTTATAGCCGCCTGACCATCGTAATCTCAGAACCCTTCATCGCAATGCGTTCCACCGCTTCTTCAAGCGGCTCGCTTACGACCATCAGATGATGGGCATTGGCGTGAAGCAGCATTGTCGCGTCCCGCATGATGCCCACATGACCTTTCCAGAAAATGAGATCGCCTCGCTGGAGTTTTGCTCCCTCCGGAAATTCTACGCCGAGCGATGCTTCCTGCATGTCTGAATCCCTGAGACAGATCCTGCCTGCCGCCTGCAGCGACACCTGAACCAGTCCGGAGCAATCAATGCCGGCGACACTCTTTCCACCCCAGAGATAGGGCGTTCCCAGAAACTGTTCCGCCACAGAGATCCAATCAGGCGCTGCGTGGGAAAGCCCCGCGCAGTGGCGCGCAAAAACAAAGCCTCCGCGCTCGAGCCGGAGTAAGCCGTCCTCCTCATCCACGGCGCATAGCCTGGCATTGAGTGGCAGGGAGGTGACGGGCTGCGACTTGATGTCTGCCCTGCTGAAACGAAGAGTTGATGGAGCGACAACTTTGTGAGTGGGCGTTTCGATAGCAGCCGCAAGCTCATCTTCGCGCACATATCCCACATAGCCATCGCCATCGAGCTGCACCCAACTCCAGCCATCCTTGGTCTCGAACACCCGCGCCGTCTCTCCTATGAGAGCCTGCGTCACCAGCCTTGCATCCGCCACAGGCGCGCCATGGACATTGCAAACCGCCCCAATAATCTGGGCGGCCGTGCCCTCGGCATAGGCCGTCGCCTCATGCTTGTCCTTCAGCCGCTCATCAGCAAGGTCTTCACGCCAGGCATGAAGCCTCTTGTCTAGTTTCGTGTCCGTCACAATTTCTCTGCCTTCGCCGCAACGAGGTCCGACAGGCGTTCGACATAGAGCACGCCCTTTACCGTGCGCTGCACCAGCACGTTGCGCTTGTCCTTCTCATCGCGCCGGCGCGAGACAAGGCCCAGCTTTCCCATTGAATTGAGGGCCCGCGTGATGACAGGCTTGGTAACCTGGAGCTTGGCCGCAAGCCCCCGCACAGTATGCGGGGGCGGTTCAAGATAGATGGAAAGAAGAACGGTCAGCTGCCGCACCGAAAGATCTGGTTCATCATCCTGCACCTGGGCCAGCGCCACATCATGCCAGAGCTGCGCGGCTTGGGACGGGGAAAGACGCATGGCGCACTTAACTCCGCTTGTTTCGGAACCGTTACATATTTCCCCAAATCCGTCGCCCGATCAACCACCGTAGCGCGCCTTGAGCATGGCAAAAAGTGCCCGCATGCCCTGCTGTTCCCCGCCCTTAGGCCGCCCCGGCTTGGCATTAGGCGTCCAGCCGAAGATGTCGAGATGAAGATGCGTCTTGGCTTTCTCTGCAAAGCGCCGGAGGAAGAGAGCCGCCGTGATCGAACCGGCAAAGCCTCCGATCCCGGCATTGTTGAGATCGGCAATGGGTGTCTCGATCATGCTGCCATAGGGTCGCCACAGGGGAAGCCGCCACAACGGATCATTTTCGCTTGCGGCAAAGCGCGATAATTCCGCCGCCAGTTTTTCGTCATCGGTGTAGAAGGGGGGTAAGTCAGGGCCGAGCGCCACGCGGGCCGCGCCCGTCAGCGTCGCCATGTCCACCAGAAGCTCGGGCTCTTCCTCTTCTGCAAGGGCCAGGGCGTCAGCCAGAATAAGCCGCCCCTCCGCATCGGTGTTTCCGATTTCAACAGTGAGGCCCTTCCGCGACTTGAACACATCACCTGGTCTGAAGGCAGGCCCCGAAATTGCGTTCTCTACTGCTGGGATCAGTACACGCAATCTCACTTTCAGTTTCGCTGCCATGATAAGGCTGGCAAGCCCCAGCACGTTGGCGGCCCCGCCCATGTCCTTCTTCATCAGCAACATGCTGGAGGATGGCTTGATGTCGAGTCCTCCGGTGTCGAAGACAACACCTTTGCCCACCAGCGTCACCTTGGGCGCGTTAGCCTTCCCCCAGTTGAAATCGATCAGCCGGGGAGCGCGCGGCGATGCTTCGCCGACTGCCTGGATCAGCGGAAAGCCCTTGGCCAGTTCCGCACCTGAAATGACTTTCACCTTTGCCCCATGCGCCTTTGCTACCTTGTGAGCCGCCGCCTCAAGCTCTGCCGGGCCGAAAAGATTGGCCGGCGTGTTGATGAGGTCGCGCACCATGAAACTCGTATTGGCAAGGCGCAGCACCTCATCGCGCTTGGCGCCTTTTGGCACCACAAGCTGCGCCATGCGCAGGCTCTGCGGCCGGAAAGGATCATATTTGTAGAGTTCCAGCGCCCAGCCCAGCGCCACCAGTGCAGCATGTCCCGGCGGCTCGTTGAAGGCATAAGCACCTTCCGGTAAGCGCGATGAAATGGCCCCGAGCGAAAAAGGATCATCTTCTGCCTTGGGCGCCCCAACATAGATGGCCTCTAGCCGCCCTGATGCTCCCGCCACCTGCAAAAGGCTTCCGGGCTTGGCGTCAAATCCTTGCGCCTTTGCCCAATCCCGATGCGCGGAAGGCAATTCCTTTGCCGTCTTTTCCCACTCCGCGGCGGTGACAACATGAATGGGAACGGCCTTCTTCGCAGGGCCATCGAGCAACAGTTTAGCAGCATCAATCATTGATCAAATCCATATCCAAATCCGAACAAGTTCTTAACAGCCATGGTTAAGCTTTTGTTGAGAAGGAGCGCGCTAACACGTCAGGGGACGGTTTGCTAGGTGTTGGAGATTGATCAAATGGGATGGCGTGGCGGGCGGTGGCCCACGTCTGTGAGAACAGGCGCAATTCTTCTTGTGGCAGCTTGTGCGCTCGCTGCCTGCCAGAACAAGTCGGCAAGCCTTGATGCCGATCCCCTCGCAACAGCATCGACATCCCCTTCAGGCGGCGTCTCCTTCAAGAAGACCGAAGCCATGGCCAAGCAATGGAATGCCAATCCCGGCGATCTGAAGCTGGGCCTCGCCTATGCCGCAAGCCTCGGCCAGTTGGGCCAGCGTCCAACGCAGGTCGGTGTGCTCAGCACTGTTGCTGAACGCAATCCGGCCGATGCCGAAGCGCAGGCCGTCGTCGGCAAGGAGTTTCTCAAGATTGGCGAAGCGAACGCAGCTGCCGCCGTGCTGGAGCGCGCGTCCCAGCTCAATCCTAGCGACTGGCAGATTTTTTCGGTCTGGGGCACGGCCCTTGACCAGCAAGCCAGGCATTCCGAGGCCCGCGAAAAATACCAACAGGCTCTCAATCTCAAGCCCGGCGAGCTTTCGGTCATGAACAATATGGCGATGTCGTTTGCCCTGCAGGGCAAACTGCCCGAAGCGGAAAAACTGCTGCGCGAAGCCCTGGCCGCCCCTGATGCCAAATCGCTTCCCCGTATCCGCCAGAATCTTGCGCTGGTTGTTGGTCTGCAGGGCCGCTTTGAGGAAAGCCAGAAAATCGCTAGCGAAGATTTGCCGCCCAATGAGGTGGAAGCCAATCTCGCCTATCTGAAGCAGATGCTCTCACGCCCCAACACCTGGCAACAGCTGCAAGGCGATACTGAACAGCAGGGCTGATTAGCGCGCTTTCCGACCGCGTGGAACCACGTGGTCGAATAGAACCGAAGGTCCGCGAAGCGAACTCGCGCCAAGCCAAAGACTCTAAGGCTTCTTTTCCACCCATTCGCGGAAAGCGGTGAACCATTTCTCCAGCCGCTCGCGCGTCTCGGCGTCAGTGAGATTGCCATCGGCGTCGAACTTCAATTCATTGTGCACGACAAAGAATTCTGGCCGCGGCATCACGATGGCCTGAAGGCCCTGAAGATTTTGCCGCAAGTGATACTGCGCCCGCGCCGTGCCCGCCATGGCCCCGGCGCTCGCCCCCACAATCCCGGTGCGCTTCCATTTGTAGGGCGCATTACAGATCGACAGCCAGTCATTGGCATTCTTGAGTACGCCCGGAACCGAGAACTGATACTCCGGCGTTGCAATGATGACACCGTCAGCCGCTCGTATCCGCTCAGCAAGATCGAGAACGACGGCGGGCTTGCCGCTTGCGGCAATGACATCCTCGTCAAAAAGTGGAATGCCATGCAGCGTGTGAATCTCAAGCTCAACGCCCTCTGATGCCATCCCGCGCAATGCTCGCAGAAGCCCAGTGTTGGTGGAGGCCTTGCGCAAGGCGCCGCTGATGCCGATGAGTTTCATGCCTGTGTTTCGTCCTCAGGAATAACTATACATGCTGGGTGTAAGCCACGGCTGTTCTTACGCGCAGGGTGGAAATCGGATCAGGCGTTACGTTGGTTTTCTGAGCTTGTAGATACCGACGTCAATGATCCCTTCAGCAAAGCCAGCCTCGCAATAGGAAAGATAGAGGTTCCACATGCGCCGGAAGCGCTCATCAAAACCGAGCGGCGCAATCTGGGGCCAGGCCGCTTCGAAGCGTTCGCGCCACAGGGCAAGTGTCTGGGCATAGGACTGGCCGAAGCATTCCATCCTCTCAAACAGCAATCCTGCCTTCTGTGTCTGCTCTTTCATGATTTGCTTGGTGAGCAGCATACCTCCGGGAAAGATATAGCGCTGAATAAAATCAACGCTGTTCCGGTAGGCCTCGAAATTATCTTCGCGGATGGTGATGCCCTGGATTGCCGCCACGCCGCCGGGCTTCAACCTTTCATACAGCGTCTTGAAATAAGCGGGCCAGTGCGCTTCGCCCACGGCCTCGATCATCTCGACCGAGGCGATAGCATCGAAGACGCCTTTGGTGTCGCGGTAATCCTCGAACGCCAACTCCACCTTGTCCTCAAGTTTGTGTTTGGCCATCCGCATTTTGGCGAAAGCCAGTTGCTCCGCCGATAGGGTGATACCGCGCAGTCTTGCACCAAGTTTGCCCGCCGCTTCGGCAACGCCGCCCCAGCCGCAGCCAATCTCGAGCACACTCTTGCCCCTCTTCACCTCGGCCGTTTCCAGCACTTTCTCAATCTTGCGGCGCTGGGCGGCCTCCAGGCTGTTGGCGGTTCCGTCGAATAGGGCGGAAGAATAGCTCATGGTTTCATCGAGCCATTGCTCATAGAAAGCATTGCCGAGGTCATAGTGTGCGGCAATGTTGTCCTTTGCCTTGGCAGGGGTATTGTCGCGCAGCTTGTGCCACAGCCGGTCGAAGAAGCTTGAGAAGAAAACACCTTCCGAAGCCTTGTCGAGGTCCCGCTGGTTCTGCAGGTAGAAGCGGAAGAAGGTAGTTGGATCGCGGCTCTCGATATCGCCCGCCATGTAGCGGTCGAAGAAACCGAGATGCCCGCGCCGGATCGAGGCCCAGACTACCTTGAAGTTCTTGAGCGTCAGGTCGGCATCGAAGCCTGTGCCCTTTTGTCCCAGGAGTTCACGCCGGCCCGAAGGCAAGGTGAGTTCCAGTGAACCCTTGAAATTGTTCGGCAGCACTTTACGCGCCGCCGACACCACCAGATTGCCAATGATTCCCTCGCTCATTCCC
>Ga0075362_10000315_pt1 | contig 13734 bp, 14 predicted proteins | sample EndMetdeltDD1762_FD_71397 | JGI IMG/M metagenome (GOLD analysis project Ga0075362, IMG submission 71397) | Populus endosphere microbial communities from Tennessee, USA - Endosphere MetaG P. deltoides DD176-2 | ecosystem: Host-associated > Plants > Roots > Endosphere | place: USA: Tennessee...
CAGTTTCCGTCTCCAAATAACCCTCGTAATACGGATCATCCTGTCTCCACTCAATTCTGACCTTCGGCACCAGCGGGACTAAGGGCTTAATTCGCTGCTTTTATTCAGGTACATATCGCAAATCTTGAAAAACTGTTGATGCCATTCTCCAAGTCTTGGGGCCTTTCCGCGTTTCAACTGAAATTTTAGTGCGACTTAATTTATAAAAACGTTCCAACTCTAAAAATCTATAACTGTTTTTTATCGTTGGTGCTATGACGAATATTGTATCGAATTCTTCTTCTCTATAGAGGCTATCTTGATCTTTCGCTCTGAAGGGAAATAGCAGAGTTCGACTGCAGGACCATCTCTTCGTCGGATTTTCGTGGCGTTTTAATTGCTTGAAATGACCAGAGAGATAATGTTCTCCCCTTGGAGATGTGACATTAGCAGATCAGACCGCTGAACATCCGGAATGGAAACAAGCGTTTGAGGATCACTATGATTACAGAGACGATCGTGGCTTATGATCTGAAATATCCCTTCAACAGATGAAACGACACATTAATTAATAAAATATTTGATGACCCCATCCACGATTTGGACCAATACCCTGCTGACTAACAACGCTCGAGAACTGTTGAGTGAAGCCACAAAATCGCACCGACTGATTATCGCCGAACCACCAAAAAACGTGTTGGCTGTTGGAGCCCCCGATCCAAGCCTCAGAGAAGCGGAGATTGTTTTCGGCCAGCCTCCACCAGATCTGTTGAGTCAATCCAAGAAGCTCCGCTGGGTGCAGCTGTCGAGTGCTGGATACACACGCTATGATACCAAAGAATTTCGCGATGCACTTCGCGCCAATGGAGCTGTGATGACAAATAGCTCCAGTGTTTTCGATGAACCTTGCGCGGAGCATGTGATGGCCTGGTTACTAGCTGACTCCCACCAGTTTTATCCAGCGTACGATAATCAACGGGATGCACAGGAATGGGCACAAAATCAATTGCGCGCGAACATTCGACTCCTCGCAGATCAAATGATTTTGATCGTCGGCTACGGTGCAATCGGCAGGCGATTGACGGAACTTCTGGCGCCTTACCCTATCACGATTATCGGCTATCGTCGCACCCCTCAGCCGAATTCGCCAATCCCGGTGATTGGTCCAGACGAACTGCCTGCGGCACTCGCCAAAACAGACCACGTCATCAACATTTTACCCGAAAGTGACACGACGGTTAGATTTTTTGATGCTACGCGGTTCACACAGATCAAGTTGGGAAGCCGTTATTATAGCATCGGTCGTGGATCGACGACCGATCAAGAAGCGTTGCAACAGACTCTTGATTCGGGACACCTTTCCGCCGCTTATCTCGATGTGACAGATCCAGAGCCGCTACCGCCAGATCACTTCCTCTGGAGAACAAAGAATTGCTTCATTACACCTCACATGAGCGGTGGCCACGTCAACGAGTCAATCCGTATCATCCAACATTTTATCGACAACCTAGCCCGGTACGATCGCCACACTCTTTTGCTCGATCAAGTGTTTTGAAGTGGAAGTCCCTGAGCTCTTAACAGAGTAAATTTAACGAACAATGCAATTTAGTAACTCAAGACACAGGGACTCAGGAATTGAGAACTCTACTCTCCATCGCCGCCCACGGTGTAGGGCAGATCCTGAATACATCGCTTATCACGATACGAAATGGGCCGTGTCGGCCCATGATGATCGGCGCCTTTTCGAAATGCTTGTATTGGAGGGGATGCAGAACAGACTGAGCTGGATCACAATCCCCAGAAAGAGACCGGCGTTCCACGCGGCATTTGAAGGATTCGATCCCGATGAAGTCAAATTGTTGCTTGCTAATCCGGACATCATCCGGAGTCGAGTAAAGGTCGAAGCGGCGATCACGAACGATACTCCTGGTTCAGGAGAAATATGGGAGCCTCGACCCGTCTCTCTGGGACTTTACCAAGGGTAAACAGATCGTCAACCGCTGTGCAACTATGGAAATGAACCAGCTTATCCGAAAAGCCCGTCAAAGAATATAAGAATGAGGGATTTCGATTTATCGGGTCGATAGTCGCTTATGCATTCATGCAAGTTATTGGGATAGTGAATGACCATGAACCCAGGTGCTTTTAGTACAAGCAGATCGAGCGTGCTTGAAAAATTCACGTAGACCCCTATGGATCTTTACACCAATCCGACTATTTTAATAGATGTTAGGCTGATGACCCCCCGACCTCTCTTCTTCAAGGCAAAACAGGGACTGCTTGCCATCCTGCTTTTCTCCACACCATTATTCGGGCAAAGCGAGAAGACCGTCTCCCCTTCTCCGAAACTGCCGATTAACTCGAATAACCATGTACTTCAGTCAGCGCAAAAATCGGTCGGTCAACCTGCTGCCTCATCGATCAACCAGCAACAGCTTGAGCGGCTGATTCAAGCGACTGAGAAATTGCTCGCTCACCTCCAGACAGAAGAAAACAATCTCTATCGCCGAGTCAATTATTTCGAAAAGCCAGAACGTCTTGATCCTAACAGCTACGCTTCCAAAGAGGAGGTCGCACAATGGCAGGGCCTATTGCAGCAACTGAAACAGAAACACGATTTTGTCGCGCAACTCTACACGAGCTTCAACAAGGACCTCGACACCGAACTAAAACGAACTAGTGCCAACGAACAGCTGACAAACCGGTTCAAACAGACAATCCTCGAAGGATTTCCTTGGGATACAATCGAGAAAAAGAAGCAGCTGATTGCTGATTACATCGACGAACATGGCAAGCTCCTGACATTCTACGATAAGAACTGGGGCTCTTGGAAAACCGGGACTAAAGCCGGAAAACCTGAATTCAACTCGCCAACAGCCACAAACATCTACAACAAATTACGTGATCAGATCGTCAATACAGGCCATGAAATCGAGCAACAATATAAGACGATGAGCGAGTAGCAATCCGTAAATAGCCGTGTTAAGACCGCAAAGCAAAAAATTCAATTCCGATATTGTTTAATCCCTCCCGCACCTCGATATATGTCTTCGCAACCACACTAGCCTCAAGACACCGAGCGTCACAGCCTCCTCCAATTCCCAAAATGCTCCCCAAGATTATTCGTCTCAGCCTCGCATTTCTCATCATTACTTCATCAACAGGCCTTTGGGGTCAGGAAAAACCTGCAGGATCACACCCGGCTGCCTCACAGCCAGCAAAATCGCCATCACAGTACACCCAACAGCAGCTCCAAGAGATGGCTGAGAAGCTGTATGAGCGCACTGGAATCGCGTCTGCCAAAGTGTTAGGCGGTATCCAGAAACAGGAGAGTGCGGTCTATCTGAAATTTAGCTATTTTCGTAAGCCTGAGCGCCTCGATCCAAATACCTATGCCTCAAAAGAGGAGATAGCGGAGTGGCAAAAACTCCTTCAAGAGCTTAAAGAGAAAGAGGATGCGCTCGAAAAGTCGTATACCAATGCCGACATCGACCTCAGAACTGCCTTGATCGAGCAGCAAATTAGCTTGCCTGCAACGCAACAGATTAAGAAAACACTTCTTGTTTCGTTTCCCTGGGATACAATCAGGACCAAGACCCAGCTCATGCACGAGTTCATCTCGGATCATTCTGAATTGCTTGCTCTTTACGACCAAAATTGGGGGACATGGAAGGCGGGAACAGAACTTGGCACGCCGGTATTCGACAATCCCAATCTCGCCTCGAAGTTCCAGAACCTCAAAATGAAGATCAATTCTACCGGCCAACAGATCGAAGATAAATATAAGGAAATAACTCAGTGAGGGATTCGGCGTGACCCTCGATCGATGGGTTGTGGTGGGACCACACTCTACGTTGCCCCAAACTTAAACCCTTTATGGCTAGTCTTATTCGCAAGCCGAGGAGTAAATATTGGTTCGCTTGCTTTCGTGACGGAATGGTAAGCAACGTCGAAAATCAACCGGCCAAACCGATCGGAAGAAGGCCATGAAAATCGCTCAACAACTGGAACAGGTCGGACGGCGAAAGCTGCCGTTTCGCACAGTTCGTGAGACATTAGCATAGCTGTACCGGGAGATTTACGGTGAAACACTCCCGGTAGCGACCCTGCGTTGGTTTATCACCGATTACTCAAGACCAAAGAGTCCGAAACAGTACCGGCTACAATGGCAGCCTACCGAAAGGGTAGCATAAATTTCTCGCATTCCTTGGAGATTCTGCAGACCTTGACTTGAGCGCTATGAATCGGCATATTGTCGTCGAGTTTCGAAACAGTCTTGCTGGCAAGAACGCCCCTAGTACCGTCAACGCAGACTTCAAATGCGTGAAAATGGCCTTTCGTGCAGCCAAGCGGGATGGGTATCTGCTTGAAGATCCTGCCGAGGTCGCGGACACCGTGCGGACGAAGCCGGTGAGGAGAGGAAGCCGTTTGCTATTCCAAAAATTCAGCGAGTTATTGGAGGCGGCAGATCCGGAGTGGAAAAGCCTTACTTTGTTCGAATTGTACACTGGCAAACGGCTTGCGGATCTGGCTGTGTTAACGTGGGATAATGTGGATCTCTTAAAGAATGAAATCCGATTGAGAACACGCAAAAACTGGCAAACGGCTTAGCTATGATTTAGATGACGATGCAACAACAGTCGCGAACCAGCACAGCTCGTGGCCAAAATCCCAGACTTTAAATTCGAGATAATGCCACAACTCCCGAAATTCGTTACGCTTGTGTTCCCTGTGCCAAAGAAAAGCCTAGATTCAAGTTGGACCCTTTTAATCCAGAATAAGAACGATAAGACATCGCCAGGCATGATGAAAATAGGAATAGCGACTAAGATTCCAGCCTAAGATCAAAACGCTCCACAGAGGAAGCATACCCCATAATCCTGGTTACTCTTCCTATACTTCTGCGTCTGCCGTAATCGTTGACGATTTGGCTAGCACATTGAGCAGCAGTCTGGTACAGCCCCCTACTTCTGAATCCAAAACCTTTGGGTTCAGATCAAAAGTTACGCTAGTTGGAAACATACTAAGAACTACATACCAAAGCTCAAAGATGTAACCCCGGTCTATTTCCATGCGCTCCGAGAAACGTTACCTAAAATATATCCCGTGCCCATGGTGAATCAAGTCACAAAGCACTGCGCAACATTGGAATAGGTTTAATCAGGCACGCCACGAAGGTTAAGTAGATAACCAAGGATGCTACCTAATTTCTTATGGGAAAACACAAGTTGGAAAAATCTCACCTGACGTCGCTATTGGCGCCTTAGTACCGGTGCAAGAGCCTAAAGGGGTAGTTAGAGTATTGATCGAGAAAAGAAACGAGCCTGATATGCTGCCACCTGCTGCTTCAAGTAGATAAGGCGTACCATAAAATAAAAAACCTAAAAGCGAAAGAGCCCCAAAGAACCTTCACCACCCACATAAATTATATAAGCCGGTAGCAAGATTATCAGCAACCGCAACCGTTTGATTCCTCCGAATCCATCGCCTTGAGGTTAATTGATTTGGCAAGCTTGGTCAAAGTCTTGTCCGTTTCCGCTTCTTCATTGAATGTGGCTTGCAACATTTCCGCAGCTTGGTCATACCCAAGAAGCTCGGCATAAGTGCGAACACTTCCATACCCAGCAATTTCGTAATGTTCCACCCGTTGCACCGCCGTAATAAGCGTGGCATCTTTCGTCTCAACAGTTGCGTTCTCTCCGATAGATTCAGCACTTTCTTCAATTAGCCCCTGCATTCCCTTGCAAGTTTTACCAGCAGGTTTCTTATTTAGTTTTTCAAAAATTTTCTCAAGACGATTTGCGTGCTTTTTAGTTTGTTCGAGATGATGTTCAAATCCCCTTTTTAAGCCTTCCGCATGAGCCGCCTTAGCCATTTTAGGCAATGCCTTGATGAGTTTTCTTAGCATTATAAAGATCTCGAAGTTGCTCAACGAAGACGTCTTCTATGGTATTGATTTTAGACATAAATTTCCTTTCGGGTTAGGGAAATTCTTTTAAGTACAAAACACCGTAAATTTCTTCCATGAAATGGAATCCAAGCTAACAAAGGCATTGTCTCATAGTGTACGCACACGGTCGAGAACGTTTTTCGATTCTTGCTCCATCATTTTGCTCGGATCAGCTGGATACCATTCCGAACCATATGGATCTTTAAGTTAAGTAATTCGTGCACAAACGAATTCTCTCCGTAAACAAGTCAGCCATACAGAAAAATCTACCAAAAGCGACAGTCAAGCTAGTTTAGAAACGGCAATTGATTCAAAAAACTTGTCCTACTTTCCGGCACGCAATAAGACAACCGCGAAACAGTTCACACAACGCAGTTAATCACGACTAGGACATGACCAATTGAGGCGATAACGACCGAGGCGAAATGGATAGTGGCGAGGAAGTTCATTGCTGTTTTTTCATAGCGAGTCGCATGGTGCAGTGCTGCTTAAGTCTGCAGAAGAAATGCTCGATTAAGTATCGGGCTTTACAGGGATCTCGGTCAACTTCCAAGGGAGAACACACCCTAATTAAAAATTTACTTCTGCATGAGCGAAAAGTGGGAGTTGTAAACGCTGCCCTTGATCGCAGAGAAAAAACTCCTTTTATTAGCATATATGCCAATAATACGCTATCTTGTCAAAAATTACATGCTCGTATACCTTGAAAAGCATGTTAATAAGGACGCCTATTATTGATAATTGACAGGTATGTCTATTTTTAGTCAATCAGAAATATGTTTTGGATTTGCATAAATTAGCGATCCTCGAGGGAGGAGTGTCGGGGATAAAACATACGAACATACGCTTGACCACGCGTGCCGTACTCAGGTCATTGGAATGATAATGAGCGATTCACCTCAGGGTAGCGTATTCCGGTTAGCAAACCAATTGTGACTGCTTGCAGCGCTATTTCGAGCTAGTATGTTCTGTGAACAACGGTCGTACGTGGCGCCGCCCCCTTTTGGGGCTTTATTGAGGAGTTCAAGGTGTTTTCAATTCTCTTCGACATAAAAACAAACTGAAATGAAACGCATGAAAACAGCTCCACCTATTGGCACACGAGTGCTATACCCCGGCGGTCTTGACGTGGGGTGCTGCACTGGTGTTGTGACAAAACATTATCCAAGCTTGAATGATGACAGTCTCATGCCTTTGCCGGAAAGCGAATGGCATATCGAAATGAAACCTGACAAGCTTCCTGCACGCTGGGCGTACAAGGGTTTTGATACGTTTGAACCGGAGGTAAAAAAACTTAGCATGCTCAACGCGAAGGCAGCACACTAATTTGAAGAAGATGACTTTTGGTACCTCATTCAATTTCTAGAAAACGGAAAGTTTAGAATAGAGAGTTTAAGCCCTCTCTTAAGATCCCTAGTCCTGTGTAACTCCCTCGGAGAATTCTTCTCTTCCTGGGAAATAGTAGGATTGAGTATGATAGACTATGATAGATTGGGTTGACTTATTGCAATCTTCTGCAACTCTAAGGTAGCCTGCCTCTGCCATTCTTAAACCAACCCTCAGAGCAACCCAGCGCCGTCAAGGAAGGGCTGCATGGGCCGCAAACGTTCCTCCACATCTTTCTCCAACCGGCAAACGTCACGCCTCCAAGGCTGAGGCGGCGGTAGTGTGTGAGCAGCTCAAGGCTCGAAAAGATAATTTTGGGACCAGCCTCAATGCCCTAACCCCAGCAAAGATTACGGAAGCAGCTGAAGCTTATAATCTTCTTGAAGGTAGGAATATTTCGCTGCTTACCGCAGTCCGCCGTTGTCTAGGCATCGAAGACCAGCGGTTAGCGTCTATTCCGTTTCGTGAGCTATGCACTCTCTATACCGAGTCTAAGCGAGGTCGCGACGAGAAACATTTGGCTGACATGCGCCGAACCATGAACCGGTTTCCATCGCTCCACGATCAACTGGTGAGCGACATCTCTCATCGAGATCTTGAGCCGTTGTTAAATGAAATAGTACCGGGCGGGCGGAATCTAATGATGCGTCACTTGCGAGCTTTTTTTAATTACGGCATCAAGCGCGGACATCTAACCGAAAACTCGATCACTCGGCTCGACTTTGTTGAAACAACCCCAGAAGAAGTAGAGGTCATTGCGCCCGAGGACGTTGCGAAGATGCTGTGAGCAGCGTTGGAGAACGATCTCGATCTACTGCCTTACCTCGTGCTCGGCTTTTTCTGCGGTATCCGCCCCGTAGGTGAATTAAACCTCCTGCAATGGTCTGATGTGGACTTGCAAGGGCAAATCGTGACGATCCGCGCCGTATCAAAGACGAGGCGACGGCGGTTTATAAGGCTCTCTGAGAACGCTATCGCCTGGCTAGAGGCCTATCGGCAGCGCGGGGGACAGTGTGAAGGTCCGATTGTTACTTATGACGAATGGACCTTGCGCATGCGGCGGCAACAGAATCGAGAAGCCGCCGGAATCACACACTGGCTGAACTCCGTCATGCGCCACAGCTATTGCTCCTACTGGCTAGCCATGCCAAGGACATCAACGGGCTCGTCCTACAGTCGGGACACAGTTCGGTTGATACAATGTGGCGACACTACCACCGTGGCACTACTGAAGCCGAAGCGAAAAAGTTCTGGGCAATTATACCGCCTTCGACCGCAAACAACATCGTCCGAATAACCACATAAAAGTAAACCAGCCCCCGCTACGCAGTGACTGACTCTGTAGTGGGTGCGTTGTCAATGCACTTCCCGCTTGCGTTGTGTCCGTTATTCTGTTCTAAGGGGTAGATCGGTCTGCATCTAAATGTGCTGATGGTCCGCACCCCTGAGGCAACTAAACCGCGTTTACGGTATATATCGCTTTAATCGCTTCTACCGCATCGATTCTGCGTTACTTCGTAAAAGAAGACCACGAAAATTGAAATATGCGAATTCTGCACAACCTTGCTATTGGAGCCGGTATGATACTTTTGGACCCATTTGCGGATGATCCTGTCACCAAGAGAGATCACGGTCCCTGATTCTGCTGAGCTTACAAACGATTTCGGGCGAATCGCTGTGGATTTCAAGGAAGTTCTTGATGCGGTTAAATACGCCAGTCAGTGAGATCTCGCATTTTAAGTGAATAAATCGGACGATGAACTCAGAGGCCCGAAGGGGAAATCCCACACGGGACTTACGACAGTGCTAAAGCCTACGTTGAGTAGTTAGCGTCAAAAATTAACCCTACTTCAGCACCAGGCAGTCTAATACTCCAATAAAATCTATAACGAAATACACAATCAAAATGAACGCTGCTGCGTCATCCTCGATTTCTCAGAAGCGCAGAATCTTTTTCATCCAGGAAGCTTTTTCCGCTTTGTCTTTGCAAAATCTCGCAACTGTTTTTCCGACATTGACTCAACCATCTTCTTTGAAGCACCTTTGAGGCTCGATTTCTTGCATTTTCCTCGCTTGGCTGCGAGTGCTGCGCCGGCGGCCATCTGTTGTTTTTTTTGATTTCGCTGGCATATCTTTCGATCGTCGTACAACGTCTCTTAAGAAAATTGCCTCCCATTCTAAATGGTTGGATTAAGAATAGTAGGGTATGCCCTTTAACTATCGCATGGTTAATCGCCCTAAGACAAATTATTCACGATATTATACACATTTCAATTTTATTTTTCTTTCCCTGGGAAGAGATATTTGCCTAAAAAAAGAGCTTTATTTTGCTTGGAACTCACAGAGCGAACCTCACCCGAAAACGTTTATCTCCCTAAGATAAATTCCCGTCCCCCGGCGGTGAGGACTTGTTTACACTCGACTTTCGTAGGGAATGTCTGGAATCGAACGATCAAAGCGTTACTCGATTTTGACGGTTCCCAATGTCGGATCTATCTGATGCCTTCCCTGTTTCAGCTCGGCAGGAAAATCCCCTGAGTATCGCCGCAATATCCCTCCTGCTTAAAATCAATGATGTTGTCAAGTTTCACGATATAGACACCAACCTGTCGGTAATCCTTAATCATTTTGGATACCCCGTGTGGGATGAAATCTCGACTTAAACAGGTTATCTTGGTCGGCTACAAAAACTGTCGAACATCTGGACCGATCCACGATTTCATCCGATTGCGTGGTCCGGAACTGAAGCGTATCCTACAGACAGAACTGAGGTATTGTTGTTTAACGACGAACCACCTTCACGCCGCTTTTTGCACTCATGGGGTACATCAGAAATTTTATAAAGCTCAGGAAAGAGTAGCAAGTCGCACATAAAAGTGGACTAAAAATCCCGCATAGCAGCTCGCAGAGCTGATCAACATGGAAATTTCACCCACCCTAATAAAGCTCATGTGCTAGCGAGTTGTCCACGTGTAGAGCGGTCAGGTGGAGCCATGAATTCCGGCCCAATCGGGTCTTTTATGGTCTCGGCAAGGATTTTGTCAACTTCCTCATAGTCAGCAGCAGACAGTTTCCAGCCCATCGCTTCTTCAACTGCATCGAGTTGGTTGGCTGAACGGGCGCCCCAAAGGGCCGTCACCTTGTCACCACGATCTAAAATCCAGCGAATAGCAAATGCCAGAACGCTACGGCCATGCTTTTCCTGCGTGTAGGCACTCAGGCAATCGACCGCCGCCAAATATTGCGAAAACCGAGGCGGAAGGAACTTCGGATCACGCTGCCGGAGATCATCACCTCCAAACTTTCTGTCAGCCGTCATTTTGCCGGTAAGCAGTCCGCGACAAATAGCACCATAGGAGAGGACGATGATTCCATGTTCGAGAGAGTACGGGAGAACATCCTTTTCGATACTGCGTTCAAAGATATTGTATGGCGGCTGGGTGCTGTGAAGGGGAGCCACTTTTCGAAAAGTGTCCATCTGTTCTGGAGAATAATTACTCACGCCGAAAGCCAGAATTTTCCCTTCCTTCCGAAGGTCAAGGAACACCTGAGCGATCTCTTCGATCGGTATCAACGGGTCTGGCCAATGGACCTGATATAAATCGATGTGGTCCGTCCTGAGCCGCCTGAGGGAATCTTCGACTTCCGCTCGAATTCGGGATGGAGTCGAGTTCCGATAGACATTTCCATCAACCCATTCGAGCCCGACCTTGGTTGCCAATACAGCTTTGTCACGCCGACCGCCTTCAGCCAAAGCCTTTCCAACAATCTCCTCAGAATTTCCAAAACCGTAAACCGGCGCCGTATCGATCAGGTTAATCCCGTGATCAATAGCGTAGTGCAGCGTCTGGATTGCTTCGTTTTCATCGGTTCCACCCCACATCCAGCCACCAATGGCCCAGGTGCCGAGTCCGATCTTGGATATAGGTACCGGGATATTTTCACATTCAATTGTTTCAATGACCATCTACATTTTTAGCTCATTTTTTATCGGAATGCTCAAAAAAAGCGTGGCAATTTACTCAAGCAGTTACGAATTTGGCTTTTGTTAGGATTTTTTTCGATCACCTAGAGATCTGCATGGACCAGGATTTCTGTCAGACGCTACTGAGTAACCCGGGCCAATGCACGCTAACGCGCCTTACAATCGATACCAGCTGAAAGTACAAGCTGTTCCCAAAGTCGAATCGGCACTGTGATCACCAGACTCCTCGATTGTGACTTGTGCCATGCAAGCAATTCAACCAATGGGCGTTTCGATAGTCTACCCTAAAAGCTCTTTACCCGTGGGTGGAATTTTGTAGCTGAGCGCGAGTTCAGGGCCACTGGATACTGTCCAAGAGTTGCGCCAGATGAACAGACGCGGCAAACAATTGCTGGACAGCAATTCGCTTCGAATTTTCAGCATACCCAGTTGGTAGTGTGATGGTAATCCGAATTGGCCTTTGATCTGCAAACGAGTCGAGATGCCCGAATCTAATTCCCGCATACGCCTGTGTTGCACATTTCACCGAATCGATCGCCCATCGCTCAGCCCAACCCTTATAAGAACCGGGAGTGAGCGGAACCTCGCTCATCTGGTGACGCCTTTCTAAATAAGCAGCGAGCCCTTTATAATCCGGCGTATCAGCGATCGCCATTACGACAACGGTGTCCCAGAAAGCATGCAGTTCTTGGTTATTTTTCAGGTCATAAAACAAGTCGTTGCCACCGCGATCGCTCGGTTGCCCAAAAGCTATTTTTGGATTGCTAATCAGCTGGGGCGCTTTGGGGTCTGTGAGATTGTAAAAGCCGCATCCACAATGCAGTGGCTGGTGAATGTCACCCACAAGATGAACAAGGAACTTAAGTGCTTGAATACGTGTCATCATATTTGGTAACGGGTTCAGCGATTCCAAGACGGTTATGCAGCATGTAATGGCATGAACAACGTCATCCTTTGAACCGAAATTTTTTACCGACTCATACGATTCAGCGTTGAGCGGCAGATTGACAAAGTGCCAATCGGCATTCGTGGGAAAATCTTGATTAAACGCTAGAGCCTCCATATTTCCCCGAAGTGGACCTTCATCCCGCGCAGCCAAGCGCAAATCATCAGCCCAGGTTGAAATCGAGGGCAGATCGCGTTCCCCACTGGCCGCCAACAACTCATTGACCTTTTTAAGAGCCTCCGGCGACACGTACCAGCTCGCCAGTTTGGCCACCGTTCGATGTCCTTCTCCTCCCCAGGAAAATGCTGCATCTGGAAAAATGAGCCCAATTAAGAAACTGATCAGTAGCCAACGGATAATTCGCATAAGCTGCGACAGTGCATCGTTTCACAAGTCAAAGGCAAACTGTTTTGAACTCCACCGACTAACTTCAAATCGCGAGATAATTCGTAAGCTGTAGACATTGATTCGTATCTAATTAATACAGACATCTCTCTTCAGTAATAAATTCAGCCTCTGAGCCCTTGAGTTACTGAGTCCCTAGGTTACCGAATTGCGCAGAGCCACGCTGGCTCACCAAGAATTTCGCAGCTTCTGCAAGACCGTGAGATGCCAATGGGAATTCGTTGAGAACTGTTTTCTGTCATGGTCATGTGGAAGCGTGGCGTCATCATACAGCTTCGTGACGGAAGGGGGGTGATTCAGGGACTGATAAACTCGTCCCCCCACCCTATCTGAAGTGCACACAATAACCTGGCATCGACCTGACCGGTGACTGCAAATCGCCAGGCAGACTACTTTGAAACTCAAACGCTGTGGAACGACAGCTTGTTCTTTGGCGATATCTAACATTTCTTGCTGTAGAGCGGGTGTAACCAATCATCACTTTCCATAACCCTTGCCGTAAAAATTTCTGAGTCAGGTTGATTCTACGGCTATGTGCTGGAATGCATTGACCCACTTTAATGACAGGGGTGAATTCGGGTTCGGAGCGAAGATTAGGGAAACGTTGAATAACTACCCATCCTAGTGATAAACTAACGCCTATTGGAAGAAATAAAGCCCGATGTTGCAAGAGGAGGACCTATGGGGGAGAGAAAGCCAACCAGAAGAGAAGTATTTTTGCAAGTGATGGAACAAGTGATACCGTGGGATTTGCTGATAAAAGCAATAGAGTCTTACTATCCAAAAGCAGGGCCTCAAGGAGGACGACCGGCCTATCCAATTGAGGTGATGCTGCGAATTTATTTTTTGCAGAACTGGTATGGGTATGCGGACTTATCGATGCAAGAAGCCTTGTATGAGAATGAGGTATTGCGTCGATTTGCAAAAGTGAGAATAGAGCGGATAGCCGATGCAACGAGTCTGTTGCATTTTCGGCACTTGCTGGAACGCTATAGTTTGTGCCCAAAGCTATTTGAATGGGTGAAAACCCACTTGGATTCCAAAGGGTTATGGCTCAAAGAAGCAAGCCTAGTGGATGCCACT
>Ga0075362_10000317_pt1 | contig 13663 bp, 4 predicted proteins | sample EndMetdeltDD1762_FD_71397 | JGI IMG/M metagenome (GOLD analysis project Ga0075362, IMG submission 71397) | Populus endosphere microbial communities from Tennessee, USA - Endosphere MetaG P. deltoides DD176-2 | ecosystem: Host-associated > Plants > Roots > Endosphere | place: USA: Tennessee...
GCACGTACCAGTTGCTGGTGGTCGCGTTGTAAATCGCAATGTCGGTCACGGTGTCGCCGTCGTAGTCGCCTGGCACCGGCACGTAGCCGTAGCCGCCCCAACTGATGTTCAACGCAGCGGTGTTGCCGCTCGAGGACTTCAGCATCGACCAGAGACCGGTGGACTCGTTGTACACCGCCGCATCGAGAGCGCCGTCGCCGTCGTAGTCGCCTGGAACCGGCGTATATCCGGGCCCGCCCCAGTTGATCAGCATCGACGACACGAACGAGGTGCTGGACCTGAGGAGCTTCCAGTCTCCGCTGGCCACGCGGTAGAGCGGCAGGTCGGAGACTCCGTCGTAGTCGAAGTCGCCAGGCTCGGACGCGGTGGGGGGAGCGAACGTGATCGACCAGCCGCCGGCAATGACGCCGGTGTCGGGCGCGGCGTCGTCCACGACGTAGAGGAGCCAAGTACCGTTGCCGCTGTGCCCCTTGAACTTGGAGGCGAACGTGGCGGTTCCGCCGGGCGCTGAGGAGTCGCCGGCAAGGATCGACGGCGCCGGCGCAGGAAAGGGATCCACGACGGTCTCGTGGTTGGTCGGACGATAGATGCCAGACAGGATGGCCGAATCATCGGGCGCACGGTCGACCGTGTAATCGCTGAACGTCAGGTTCAGGCCGATGGCGTCGAGATTCACGCCCGCATCGGAGAGCACGATCAGCTTCGCGCCATCCGGCGCCACGAGGAGCACATCCACGTCGTCGGGGTACGTGTGGGAGAACCCGTTCAACGTGATCGACACCTTCTCGATCGGACCGCTCAGGCCCGAGACGGTGATGCTCGACGAATAGGGCGTCGCCGGGGCGCCGGTCGTCGCGCCCGTACCCGTCGCCGGAATGCTGATCGGCGTCGAATTGCTGAAGGTTTGAGCGCCTGCCACGCGCGCGTTCGCGGCGAACGTGACGGCCACGGCAACGACCCCGAGGGTCTTGAACATGATTCTCCCTACGGATACACGGGCGTCGGCGCGTAGCCTGGGCCGCCCCAACTCTTCGACATCGACAGGATGTTGTTGCTGCCCGACAGCAGGATCGACCAGATGCCGGCGGGCGTGTAGGCGCCGAGGTCCACGCGCCCGTCGCCGTCCCAGTCGCCGGTCACCGGCGTCGAGCCGACGCCGCCCCACGTCAGGCCGGTGCTGGCGAGATAGCTCGAACTGGACTTGAGAATGGACCACGCGCCGGTCGCGACATGGTAGACGGCGAACTCGGCAAACCCGTCGCCGTCGTAGTCGGCCGGAACCGGCGTGTAGCCGGCGCCGCCGTAGTTCCGGCTCACCGCCGACGCGTAGCCCGAACTCGACGTCAGGATGCTCCAGGTTCCGGTGGCGCCCTGGTAGACCGGCAGATCGAGCAGGCCATCGCCGTCGAAATCGGCCGGCGCCGCCGTGTAGCCGGTGCCGCCCCACGAGACGTTGATCGTCGTCGTGTAGGCGCCCGTCGACTTCAAGCCGAACCAGAGCCCCGTCGTCGTGTTGTAGACGACGAAGTCCGTCTTCGCGTCGCCGTCGTAGTCCCCGGGCACCGCGACGTAGCCTGGCCCCCCGCAGCTCCTGCTGAAACTCGTCGTGAAACCGGTGGACGACAAGAGGACGAACCAGACCCCGGTGGACGGCTGATAGAGCCCCAGATCGCCTTTGCCGTCGCCGTCGTAGTCGCCCGGCGCGGGCTCGTACCCGGCGCCGCCCCAGCCGACGGTAGAGGCCGTGGTGAATCCAGAGCCCGACTTGAGGATCGACCAGAAGCCGGTCGTCGGGTTATAGACGGTCATGTCGCTGCGAATGTCGCCGTCGAAGTCGCCGGCATGAACGGCGCGGCTGGCGGCAGGAGTGACCGCATCGGTGATCAGCGTGTCGCTCGTCGATCCGAACGTCGCCGAGATCGTGCTCGTGTACCCGGTCGAGGATTTCGCGATGAACCAGTCGCGCACCAGCGGTTGATACAAGCCGAGGTCGATCTTGTGGTCGCCGTCGAAATCTCCCGTGAAGACCACGAATCCCCGGCCGCCCCACGGCGCGAGGTTCGACTGCGCGTAGCCCGCGGTGGACTTGCGGACGGTCCACATCGTCGACGTCCTGTTGTAGACGGCGAAGTCGGCCAGCCCGTCGGCGTCGTAGTCGCCGGGGACCAGCGTGGATCCCGGACCTCCCAGCACCGCCGTCGTCGCCGTGGTAAAGCCCGTGCTCGACTGCAGCACGTGCCACGTGCCTGTGGTCTGCTGGAAGACGACGAGATCCGACTTGCGGTCGCCGTCGAAGTCCTGGCCGCCGATCGGCGTGTAGCCCGTGCCGCCCCAACTCTTCGTGAAGCTGCTTCCGTAGCTCGTGGACGACGTCCGGACGTACCAGTTGCTCGTCGAAGCGCTGTACACCGCGATGTCGGCAATGCCGTCTCCGTCGTAGTCGCCTGGCACGGCGATGTATCCGTAGCCGCCCCACGCCGCCGTGAAGGTGCGCGTGTAGTTGCTCGACGAGGTCAGCACCGACCACGTGCCCGTCGGCTCCTCGTACAGCGCGGCGTCCAGCCGGCCGTCGCCGTCGTAGTCTCCCGGTACCGGCCGATAGTTGGGACCGCCCCATGCGATCGTCGTCGAGCTGACGAACCCGCCGGCCGAACGCAGGACGTTCCACTGTCCCGTGAACGCGTTGTAGAGCGGCATGTCGGCGAGCTGATCGAAATCGAAATCTCCCGCGGCCGCCGTGATGGACGAATCGGTGTGGCCGATGAAGCAGAACAGCTCTCCTCCGCTCACGGGCAGCGTCTCGGGGACGACGCAGAAACGGCCGATGCCCACGCGATCGACACCGAGGACGAAGCGCACGTCGATCGACGCCCCGTTGGCCAGCGGTGTCGCGAGGGAAATCGACGTTGCCAGCGACGAACGATAGCCGCCGCCACTGGGCTGGCTCGGCGGCCCTTCGAGCGCGGTTCCTCGCACGGTCACGCTGGACGTGCCGCTGCCGCACGGCGGCCGGTCGACGACAACCGACGCGTCAGGCGATGTCAGCGGCCGGAGGTCGGCGACGCCCGGCAGGCTCGGGAAGGTGCTGATGTCGACGACGCGGAAGCGCAGGCGTGTGATGTTGACTCCCGAGTTGTTCGTCCAGCGGCGCCGCAGCTCGATGGTGCCGAACGACGAGGTCGCGTCGGGTCCGGCCGTGAGATCACGGACCTGGTTTGGCGCAGCCAGCGGCGCCGCGCAGGTGTCGAAACGGCTCGACCCGATCGTCGTGGGGCCGCCAGCGATGGGGGCGGAGAGATTCTCAGGCCCAGGTGCACCGAGCCGCTGCCCGAATCCGAGGGCCGTTCCGCTCGGATCCACGAACATGAAGTCGCCGGCATTGTCGTTGGTGTCGACGGGCGCGCCCGACGCCACAGGCGGCGTCGTCTGCATCAGGAGGACGCTTCCGCAGTTGCCACCGCCGGACGAACCGGTGCAGCCGCCCGCGACCTTGCGCGTGATGGCGTAGTTGTTCACGTCGAGAAGGGCGGGCGTCGGCGCTGGATATCCCGCACCCTCCCTGTAGGTCGCGTTGGCTTCCGTCGTCGCGCCGGCCGCGTCGAGGCGGTTGGCGAGCGAATAGGACAGACCGCCGGCGTTGTTGTTGAAGATCGCGATGCCGGCGTTGCTCGGGATGTCGGTCGTGTAGGTCTGGTCACCCGTCGCCGTCCCGGTGCCTGCGGGGTACGACCCCAGTGAGTAGCCGGCCGAGTTCACGCAGAGATAGTGTCCGCGTGCCGGGATGAGCGTGCCGTTCGGAATCGTGCACCGCGTGACGCCGTCCGAAGCGGCCACGCCGTAGCCCGACCCCGAGGCGGCCGCCACCGTGTGATCCGCGCCGGAGGCGTTGTAGAGCTCGATGAACTCGTCGTTGACGCCGCCGACGCCGGCCGTCCGGAACTCCGAGATGATCAACTGCCCGGCGGTTGCGACATGAGGACCGTCGTCGCGGCGCCCCTGCGCGCCGGCGTTTGCGCCGGACGCGCCCGATTGCACCCCGAGCGAGACGACGACAACTGCCGCAGCCCACACGCGCGTCATGACGCAATCCTTTCAACCCAGCCAGCGTTCAAGGATTCACGGGCACTGGCACGTAGCCGGCGCCGCCCCAGCTTTTCGAGATCGCCGTCGTGTAGTTGCCGCCCGACAACAGGATCGACCAGCTCCCCGCCGCCGTGTACACCGCGATGTCGGATCGGCCGTCGCCGTCCCAGTCGCCGACGACGGGCGTGTAACCTGGCCCGCCGTGCGCCACGCCGCCGCCGAGGAAGTAATTGGTGCTCGACGTCAGGTACGACCAGTTGCCGGTGCTGGCCTGGTACACGGTGAGATCGACGAAGCCGTCGCCGTCGAAGTCGGCCGGGATCGCCGTGTAGCCTGGGCCGCCGAAATTCTTCGTGAACGAGAGCGTATAGTTCGCCCCCGAGCGGAGAAACAACCAGTTGCCCGTCGACGGCTGGTACACCGCGGGATCGATCTTGCCGTCGGCGTCGTAGTCGCTCGGCACCGCCAGGTACCCGGTCCCGCCCCACGACACGTTGATCGTCGTGGAATAGCCCGTGCTCGACTTCAGTCCGTACCAGACGCCGGTGGTGGTGTTGTAGACCACGAAGTCGGTCTTGTTGTCGCCGTCGTAGTCACCCTGCGCGTTGATCCACCCTGTGCCGCCCACCGACTTCGAGAGGCCCGTCGTGAAACTGGTGGAGGACAGCAGCACGTACCAGTTGCCGGTCGACTGCTGGTACAGGCCGAGATCGCCCTTGCCGTCGCCGTCGTAGTCGCCGGGCGCGGGACTGTAGCCGGCGCCGCCCCACGACGTGGATGTCGCGGCGGTGAAGCCGGAGCTCGACTTCAGGGCCGTCCAGACACCCGACGTGGTGTTGTAGACCGCGATGTCGTTGCGGAAATCGCCGTCGAAGTCGCCGGCGATGATCTCGCGGTTCGCCACCGGCATCACGGCGGGAGAGACCGCGACGTCGCCTGCCGCGCCGAACACGATCTCGGACGACGAGGTGTAGTTCGTCGTGGAATGGTTGACGAACCATTTGCCGCTGATCGGCTGGTACACCACCAGATCGGCCTTGTGGTCGCCGTCGAAATCGCCGATGACCGGATAGAACGTCCGTCCGCCCCAGCCGGTGAACACGCCGGGCGTCGAGCTGAAGCCGCTCGACGACGTGAGGACCCGCCACGCACCGACGGCGCGGAGATAGACGCCGAAGTCGGCGATGCCGTCGCCGTCGTAGTCGCCGGGCACGAGCGACCAGCCGGGGCCGCCGCCGGCCAGCGACAGCACGGACGTGTAGCCGGAGCTCGACTTCAGGACGAAGAGGCTCGCCGCGGATGCCTGGTAGATGACGAAATCCGATCTGCGATCGCCGTCGAAATCCTGTCCGCCGAGCGGCGTGTAACCGTTGCCGCCCCAGCTCCTCGTCACGCTGCCGGTGTACGACGTCGACGAGGTGAGCACGTACCAGTTGCTCGTGGTCGCGTTGTACACCGCGAAGTCGGCGACGCCGTCGCCGTCGTAGTCGCCGGGGACCGGCACGTAGCCGTATCCGCCCCAGCTCGCGTTCATCGCGCGCGTGTAGTTGCTCGACGACGTCAGCACGGACCAGGCGCCGGTGGACTCGCGGTAGATGGCCACGTCGAGACGGCCGTCGCCGTCGTAGTCGGCCGGCACCGGCACGTAGCCCGCGCCTCCCCAGCCGATCAGGACCGACGACGTGTAGCCGCCCGCCGACCGGAGAATCCTCCACTGCCCCGTCGCCGCGTTGTAGAGCGGCAGATCCGCCATCTGATCGAAATCGAAGTCCCCCTGCGCCGGAGCGAGATCGCTCTCGGTATCGCCGACGAAGCAGAACGGCTCGCCGCTGCCGGCGGGCAGCAGCTCCGGCACGACGCAAAAGCGGCCGATGCCGGTCTGCTGGACGCCGATCACGAAACGCACGTCGACGGACGCGCCGTTGGCAAGCGGCGTGCCCAGCGTCACCGCGCCGACCGAGAGCGACGCGTTGTAGCCGCTGCCGAACGGCTGCGTCGGCGGCGTCTCCACGATCGTGCCGCGCACCGTCGCCGCCGACGTGCCCGTGCCGCACGGGGGACGATCCACCGTGACCGAGACGTCCGTCGAGGTCAGCGTCCTGAAGTCGGCGGTCTCGGGAAACGCCGCAAACGTGCTGATGTCGACGATGCGGAAGCGCAGCCGCGTGATGTTGCCGCCGGTGTTGTTGGTCCAGCGCCGGCGGATCTCGTAGGTGCCGAATTCGTTGACGTTCACCGTGCCGGGCGTGGTGTCGCGCACCTGGTTCGGGCTCGCCAGCGGCGCCGCGCACGTGTCGAGCCGGCTCGAGACGAACGTCGGCGATCCCGAGCCGGTGACCGGCGACGACAGGTTCTCGGGGCCCGCCGCGCCGAGATGCTGTCCCGCGCCGGCGCTCGTCCCGCTTGGATCGCTGAAGATGAAGTCGGCGCTGTTGTTGTTCGTGTCGGCCAGCGCCATCGCGGCCATGGGCGGCGTGGCTCCCCACTTCACCGCGCTGTCGCAGTTGGGAGACGGCGAGCCCAGGCATCCGCTCGTCGGGCGGCGCTGGTACGACGAGTCCACGGTATTCACGAGGAGCGGTGGAAGGCCGCTGCCTTCCCTGTACGTCGTGTTCGCTTCGCTCGTGCTGCCGGCCGCGTCGAGGCGGTTGGCGAGCGAGTAGCTGCCGCCGCCGGTGCTGTTGTTGAAGATCGCGATGCCGGCGTTGAACGCAATGTCCGTCGTGTACGTGGCGTTGCCGGTCGCGGTCGTGCCGTTGCCGGCGGGGTACGAGGCACCAGTGTAGCCGACCGAGTTCACGCACAGATAGTGGCCGCGATTGGGGATCACGGTGCCGTTCGGGATCACGCAGCGCGTCACCCCGTCGGACGCCGCGACGCCGTAGCCGCTGCCCGACAGGGCCGCGACGGTGTGATCCAAGCCCGACGCGTTGTAGATCTCGATGAACTCGTCGGTCGGGCCGCTCGTGCTGCCGAGCCGGAACTCCGAGATGATCAGCTGTCCCGCCGTCGCGACGCGTGGACCATCGTCACGCCCCGGTCCGCCGGCGACTGCGCCGCCTCCGGACTGCAGCGCGAACACCATCACGACGGCCGCCGACAGGAATGCGCGCATCATGACTGCTCCCTTTCCAACAAACGTGCTCACTTGCGCAAGACTCTTGTCCCTGTAGCTTCCGCCTTCAGGCGGAAGTTCGCGGCGCAGCCCTAGGGGAAGATCGGAACCGGGACGTAGCCGGCGCCGCCCCAGCTCTTGCCGAGCGACGTCGTGAAGTTGCCGTTCGAGAGCAGGATCGACCAGTTGCCGGCCGCGTCGTAGACGCCGACGTCGGCGCGCCCGTCGCCGTCCCAGTCGCCGGCGACCGGCGTGTAGGCCGCGCCGCCGTACGCGACGGTGAAGCCCACGGTGTTCTCCGTGCTCGACTTCAACATCGTCCAGACGCCCGTCGCCGTCTGGTAGACCGCGAAGTCGGTGATGGCGTCGCCGTCGAAGTCGGCCTGCACGGGCAGGTAGCCCGCGCCGCCGAAGCCGCGCGTGATCGTCGTGGTGTAGCCGCTCGAGGACTTCAGAATCAGCCAGTTGCCCGTGGACCCCTGATAGATCCCGAGATCGAGCTTGCCGTCGGCGTCGAAGTCTCCCGGCGTCGCCGTGTAGCCGGTGCCGCCCCAACTGACGCTGAGCACGGTGGTGAAATCGCTCGCCGACTTGCGGCCGAACCAGATGCCGGTCGTCGTGTTGTAGACGACCATGTCGGTGCGGCCGTCGCCGTCGTAGTCGCCCGGCACCGGCACGTACCCGGAACCGCCGGCGCTGAACGAATACATCGTGGTGAAGCCGGCGTCCGACTTGAGCACGAGCCACTGGCCCGTGGACGGCTGATAGAGGCCGAGATCGCCTTTGCCGTCGCCGTCGTAGTCGCCTGGCACCGGCGTGTAGCCCGTTCCGCCCCATCCGCGGTTGAACGCGGCGGTGAAGAGCGTGCCCGATCGCAGCGTGGACCAGACGCCGCTCGTCGTGTTGTAGACGGTGATGTCGCTGATCGCATCGCCGTCGAAATCGCCCGCGTCGTTCTCCCTCGACGTCCGCGGCACGACGGCGGTCGAGATCGGCGTCTCCCCGGCGGTCCCGTAGACGGCCGTCAGCACGGTCGTGAACGCCGTCGAAGACTTGAGCGCCATCCACGTCGTCGTGGCCGGCCGGTACACCGCGATCTCGAGCCTGTGATCGCCGTCGAAGTCCGCCGGCACCGGGAGGTACCCGGGCCCGCCCCAGCTCTTGCCGAGCACGCTCGTGTATCCGCCGACCGACTTCAGGATGCTCCACTGTCCCGTGGATCGCTGGTAGAGGCCGTAGTCGGGCTTGGCGTCGCCGTCGTAGTCGCCCGCCACCGCGGTGTAGCCGCGTCCCCCCCAGGACGTGACGGTGAAGCTCGTGTAGTTCGACGTCGAAGTAATGACGTACCACTCGCCCGTACGTTCGCGGTAGCTGACCATGTCGGCGCGCTGATCGCCGTCGAAGTCGTATCCGCCGATGGGCGTGAGCTGCGGGTCTTCCGCCGCCGCGACGACGGACGACGAGAAGTTCTGCGACGACGGCGCGAAGCCCCAGACGCCCTGGCCCGGGCACGCGAGGGAGAAGTCGGTCGTCTTGTCCCCGTCGTAGTCGGCGGGCACCGGATCACAGCCGACCGCACCGTAGACCATGTTGAACGAGCGGGTGAAGTTGCTGCTCGACGTCAGGACCGACCAGGTGAGCGTGGACGGGTTGTAGACGGCCGCGTCGTACCGGCCGTCGCCGTCGTAGTCGCCGGGCACCGCTTTGTATCCGGCGCCGCCCCACGAGATCACGCTCTCGGCCGCAAAGGCGCTGCTGGACTTGAGGATCTTCCACTGCCCCGTGGCGGAGTTGTACAGCGGCATCTCCGCCGTCCCGTCGTTGTCGAAATCGCCCGGATACCGTGTCGTCGGCACGCTGCCGCCGGTGCTGATGTAGCAATACGGATCGCCCGGCGACGCGGGGATCGTTTCCGGAATCACGCAGAACCGCGTGATGCCGTTCTGCTGGATGCCCAGCAGGAACCGCACCGTGATGCTGCTCCCGTTGTTGAGCGGGGTCCCGGCCGTCACCGAAGGAACCGTCAGCGTGGAATTGAATCCGCCGCCATTCGGCTGTGACGGAGGGCTCTCGAGGACCGTGGCCTGCGCGGTCACGGTGGACGTCCCCGTGCCGCAGGGGTAGCCGTCGACGGTGATGGACGCGCTCGGCGCGGAGCGCGGCCGCAGATCGGCGTATGCCACGGCACTGGGAAACGTCGAGATGTCGACGATGCGGAAACGCAGGCGCGTGATGCCGGCGCCCGTGGTGTTCTTCCAGCCGGTGCGCAGATCGAGCGTGCCGAAGTTTGCGTTGTTGGCCGGATCGGACGTGGGGTCGTGCACGGTGTTCGGCGCGCCGTCGCGCGGACTGCAGCCGCTCGCCTTCTGATAGAGAAGCTGCGACGAGCCGTCGAGCATGATCGGCGAGGTCGTATTCTCCGGACCAGGGGCGGCCAGGTGCTGCCCTCCCCCCGCGCTCGTGCCGTTGGGATCGCCGAACTGCAGATCGGTGGCGTTGTTGTTGGTGTCGACGAGCGCGCTGGACGCAGCTGGCGCTGCCAGCACACCGAGGCCGCCGCACGTCGACTCGCCGCACATCCCCACCCACTTGCGGAAGAACGAGTACTGCACGGAGCTCGACTCGATCACGCTGTTCAGCTGCGGATAGCCCGCCCCTTCCTTGTAGATGGCGTTGACTTCGGCGGTCGATCCGACGGCGTCGAGACGATTCGCCAGCGAATAGCTGCCGCCGCCGCTGTTGTTGTTGAAGAGCGCGATGCCGGCGTTGTCGTTGATGTTGGTCGCATAGGTGGCGTCGCCGACCGCCCCAGGTCCGGGACCCGCCGGATACGAAGCCAGCGAATAGCCGATGGAATTCACGCAGAGAAAGTGGCCGTGGTTGGGAATCACGACGCCGTTGGGGATCGAACAGCGGGTCACGCCGTCGGATGCGGCGATGCCGTAGCCCGTGCCCGACGCGGCCGAGACGGTGTGCGGCGAGCCCGACGCGTTGTAGATCTCGATGAACTCGTCGTTCGCGCCGAGCGGTCCGCGCACGCGGAACTCCGAGATCAGCAGCTGGCCGGCGGTCGCCGTCTTCGGCCCTTCGGGCCGCCGCTGCGCTGTCACGGGAGCGCCGGACGACTGGATCAGGGCGAGCACACAAACGAGGGCGCCGCAAGTCACCGCGCGAGTCATGGAGTGCCTCCTTACTGGAATTGCGGCAGCGGCGTATGGCCGGCGCCGCCCCAGCTCTTGCTCAACGACGTCGTGAAGTTTCCGTTCGACAGCAGGATCGACCACGTGCCGGCGGCGTCGTGGACGCCGACGTCGGATCGCCCGTCGCCGTCCCAGTCGCCGGCGACCGGCGTGTAGCCGGCGCCGCCGTAGGCGACGGTGAAGCCGGTGGTGTTGGCGGCGCTCGACTTCAACATCGTCCAGATGCCGGTCGCCGCCTGGTAGACGGCGAAGTCGGTGATGCCGTCGCCGTCGAAATCGCCCTGCGCCGGCGCGTAGCCGGCGCCGCCGAAGTTGCGCGCGATCATCGTCGTGTAGTTCGTCGATGATTTCAGGATCAGCCAGTTGCCGCTCGACGCCTGATACAGACTCGGATCGAGCCGGCCGTCGGCGTCGAAGTCGCCGGGCACGGCCGTGTAGCCGGTCCCGCCCCAGCTCACGCTGAGCACCGTCGCGAAGCTGCCCGACGACTTCAGCCCGTACCACAGACCCGTCGTCGTGTTGTAGACCACCATGTCGGCGCGGCCGTCGCCGTCGTAGTCACCCGCGACCGGCACGTAGCCGGGACCGCCGGCGCTGAAGGAATAGCTCGTGGTGAAGTTGCTGCCCGAGCGCAGCACGAGCCACTGCCCCGTGGACGCCTGATACACGGCGAGGTCGCCGCGGCCGTCGCCGTCGTAGTCGCCCGGTACCGGCGTGTAGCCGCTGCCGCCCCATCCCTTGTGCACGGCCGACGTGAAACCGGATCCCGACGTCAGCGTCGACCACATCCCGCTGGCCGTGTGGTAGATCGTCAGGTCGCTCGTGAAGTCGCCGTCGGCATCGCCTGCCTGGATCTCGCGCGACGACGCCGGCACGACGGCGGTCGAGAGCGGCGCGTCGGCGGCCGTGCCGTAGAACGCGTGCCGGACCGTCGCGTAGCTCGTCGAGGACTCGAGCGCCGTCCAGTGCGCCGTCGACGGCTGGTACACGGCGATGTCGGGACGGCGATCGCCGTCGACGTCCGCCGGCACGGGCAGATAGCCTGGACCTCCCCAGCCCTTCGAGATCACCGACGTGTAGCCGCCGATCGACTTGAGGATGCTCCACTGACCGGTGGCGCGGTGATAGAGACCGTAGTCGGCCTTGCCGTCGCCGTCGTAGTCGCCTGGCGCCATCGTGTAGCCGCGGCCGCCCCACGAGACGGTGGTGAACGCGACGAAGTCCGTGCTCGACTGCAGGACGGACCACGTGCCGGTCCGCTCCTGGTAGAGGACCATGTCGCTCCGGCCGTCGCCGTCGAAGTCCTGCCCGCCGATCGGCGTGTGTCCCGTCAGCGCCCACGTCCGCACGGCGCCCGACGTGAAGCCGAGCGACGACGCGAGAAAGGCCCACAGGCCGGTCGCCGGTCCCGCGATCGCGACGTCGGTCACATCGTCGCCGTCGTAGTCGCCGGGGACGGGGATGTACCCGGCGCCGCCGTACGCGACGGTGAACGCGCGCGTGAAATTGCTGCCGGACGTCAGGATCGACCAGACGCCGGTCGAGTCCTGGTAGACCGCCGCGTCGAAGCGGCCGTCGCCGTCGTAGTCGCCGGGAACCGCCGTGTAGCCCGGCCCGCCCCACGAGATGAGCTGCTGCGCGGCATACCCGCTGGTCGACTTCAGGATCTTCCACTGCCCCGTCGCGCCGTTGTACATCGGCATCTCGGCGATCTGGTCGAAGTCATAGTCGCCGTCGCTCGTCACGGTGGCCGACTGGGTCGTGCCGACGTAGCACCATGGCTCGCCGGCCACGGCCGGCAGCGTTTCGGGGATCACGCAGAAGCGCACGAAGCCGACTCCCTGGATGCCGAGCAGGAATCGCACGTTCACGCTCGCGCCGCTGGCGAGCGGCGTCGCGAGCGAGACGGACGCGACGCCGAGCGAGGTGTTGACGCCGCCGCCAAACGTCGACGCCGGCGGCGTCTCGACCATCGTGCCCTCCACCGGGGTGTTGGCCGTGCCGGTGCCGCAGGGATACGTGTCGGTCGTCACGGTGACCGACGTGGACGTGCGCACGCGCAGATCGGCGTAGTCGTCGATGACGGGAAACGTGAAGACGTCGACGACGCGGAAGCGGAGCCGCGTCAGGCTGGCGCCGCTCGTGTTCTTCCACGACGTCCGGAGATCGAGGGTGCCGAAAAAGGAGTTGTTGTCGGGATCGGACGTGCTGTCGCGGATGCGGTTGGGCGCCGCGTCGCGGGCGCTGCAGCCGCTCAGCCTCGAGACGGCCAGCGCCGGCGACCCGTCGATCATGATCGGGCTGCTCAGGTTCTCGGGCCCCGGCCGTCCGATACGCGAGCCGGCGCCGGCGTTGGTGCCGCTGGGATCGCTGAAGAGGAAGTCGAAGTTGTTGTTGTTCGTATCGAGCAGCGACGTCGCGTAGACGGGAGGCGCATGGATGCCGAGGCCGCCGCACCCCACGCCGAGGCACTGGCCGGGGACGCGGCGCGTCCACGAGTAGTCCACGCTGAAAGGGCTGAGCGGCGAGTACCCCGAGCCTTCCCTGTAGAGGGTGTTGGCCTCGTCGGTCGATCCCACGGCGTCGAGGCGGTTCGCCAGCGAGTAGCTGGCGCCGCCGCTGTTGTTGTTGAAGATCGCGATGCCGGCGTTGTCGGCGATGCCCAGCACATAGGTCGCGTCGCCGGTCGCGGTCGTCCCGTTGCCGGCCGGATACGTGCCGAGCGAGTACCCGACCGAGTTCACGCAGAGGAAGTGGCCGTGGTTCGGGATGACGGTGCCGTTGGGAATCGTGCACCGTGTCGTGCCGTCCGACGCGGCGATTCCGTAGCCGCTGCCCGACAGCGCCGCGACGGTGTGCGCCGCCCCCGACGCGTTGTAGATCTCGATGTACTCGTCGCTCAATCCGTTCGGGCCCCGCAGGCGGAACTCCGAAATGAGCAGCTGCCCCGCCGACGCGGCGCGGGGCTCGCGCGATCCTGCCGGCCCGGCAGCCGACAGGCCGTCGCCGCCGGGGACGTCAGCGCAGGCGAGACAGACCGCGGCCAGCGTCAGCCGCACGCGCGACGCGACGCTGATCCTCGCGATCACGGGAACACCGGCACCGGCTGGTAGCCGGCGCCGCCCCAGCTGCGCGAGAACGACGTCGTGAAGTTGCCGTTCGAGAGCAGGATCGACCAGGTGCCCGCCGCGTCCTGCACGCCGACGTCGGCGTGCAGGACGCGGCGGGCACCTGGTCGATCCTGCTCTCGAACGGCAACTTCACG